>Ga0316219_1004517_pt1 | contig 10427 bp, 10 predicted proteins | sample TBH18003PmetaG_FD_203635 | JGI IMG/M metagenome (GOLD analysis project Ga0316219, IMG submission 203635) | Freshwater microbial communities from Trout Bog Lake, Wisconsin, USA - TBH18003P | ecosystem: Environmental > Aquatic > Freshwater > Lake > Hypolimnion/Profundal zone | place: USA... | reverse complement strand
ACTCGAACAGCTACGGCGCTTGCAAAAAGCGCTTGACTATTCAGCAAAGAAAGTAGAGTCTTTCCGTGGAACGAATTAAGGTATTTACAGGTTTGGTTATCGCAAAGGCCGAAGATGATTGACGTACGAACGATTGAAGTGCGCTCGATTGAGGAATTGATTCTGGTTCTGCATCCCGTTCACGCGGCTGCAATCAACTCGGATCGGTTCGAAGCCGCCCTTTCCGAACTCAAACTGATGAAGGACAATATCTCAGCTGTACTTGCCTTCACTTCCTATTCCCTGGAAGACGAAGTAGCCGACGATGAGTTCCGCCATGTCGTGGATGAAGTGCGTTGGGAGTGTCTGCTGATCAATGGGTTGATTTCTCGAATCATGTTCCGCCAGCGTTGGTTGTTCACCATGAGCAAGATCGAGAATGGCCGCGAAGTCCTGGCTCACTACGAAGACATGACAAGCGCTGCCTGCCGAATGTGCCTACTGCTCTCCCCGCAATTAGGCAATAATCTGCTCAGCGCTTTCTAGAAGCCTGTCCGCCTCCAACACGTCTAAGTCCAAACCATCGCGTAGTTTTTCGTCCACGAGAATGACTTGCGGCCGATGCCCATTCAGGGCTTTGGTCGGACATCACAACCAGAGAGTGATAAGGCTCACTGCGACAATGCCATGGGCCGAATAGAGTGACGCGTTGTGGGTTTCGCCGAAAGCCCCTTTTTCGAAGGCTTTTCCGGCGCCCAGACTGAGGCCAATATGTCCATTTTTGACTCCACGGCGCACCGCCCGGTTCGCCAGTATTCGATTGAAGAACTGAAAACGCAGGCTGCACTCATGCGCGGCTACACCTTGTCAGCACTCTGCTGCGCCGGTTCCGGCCACACAGGCGGCTCACTTTCCATAATGGACATCACCGCAGCGCTCTATCTGCGGGTCGCCGACCATGATCCCAAAGACCCATCATGGGCCGACCGTGACCGCATTATCTGGTCCGCTGGACACAAGGCTCCGGCACTTTACGTCGGCCTCGCCTTTGCTGGTTTTTGCGAAAAACAAGACTTGGCACTGCTGCGCAAGCTCTCTTCGCCCTTCCAGGGACACCCCCATCTGCTCAAGCTGCCCGGAGTCGAAATCTCCGGCGGATCGCTGGGGCAGGGCTTGAGCGTATCGGTAGGCAATGCACTCGCAGCCCGGCTTGACGCGAAACCCTACAGTGTTTTTTGCATCATGGGAGACGGCGAACAACAGGAGGGGCAGGTTTGGGAGGCGGCCATGGAAGCCGCCCACTACAAGCTCGACAACCTTGTTGCCATTGTGGACAAGAACTGTTTGCAAATCGACGGCAAAGTCTCAGATGTAATGGGAATCGACCCCATTGAGGAGAAATACGCGTCGTTCGGCTGGGAAGTGGTGCGAATCGACGGCCACGACATGGAAAAGGTCGTCGAAACTCTGGCTAACGCGAAGCAGAGCCGTAACGGCAAGCCTAAGGTCATCATCGCCGATACGGTCAAGGGCAAGGGCGTCAGTTTCATGGAGAATGTCGCGGGCTGGCACGGCAAATCTCCAACCCGCGACGAATTAATGAAAGCTCTTGAGGAGTTAGGGGTGAGCGGCGACATCGACTTCGAAGCGTTCGCAGCGCACGCCAATGAATATCAGCGTGGAGTAGAGCGAAAATTAGCGCAGAAGCTGCCAGAGTTCAGCGAGAACTATTGGTGGAACATGCAGGCCAACATGAAGGTGAAGATGGAGCCTACCCGCAAGGGCTTCGGCCAGGCACTTGCGCTGGCGGGCGGCGACGAACGCGTAGTTTGTCTGGGATTGGATATCTCGGGCTCCATCACGATTAGCGACTTCTACGGAGGACACCCTGAACGGAAGTCACGCTGGCTCAGTATGGGCATTGCTGAGCAATCGGCGACGGCGGTGGCGGCGGGACTGGCCAAGGAAGGCAAAATAGCCGTGTTCGGCACCTATGCAACATTCGCGGCGGCCCGAAATCTCGACCAGGTACGTGTATCCATCTGCTACCCCAACCTGAATGTGTTTATTGCGGGTGCCCACGGCGGAATCAGCGTTGGCCCGGATGGGGCAACTCACCAGGCGCTCGAAGACCTGTTCGCCATGTGTGGACTGCCCAACATGTGTGTAGTCGTCCCAGCAGATATTGTGGAGTCGAAAAAGGCAACGTCCTACATGTTGTTGGAGCACAAGGGGCCAAAGTACGTAAGGTTTGCGCGCGAAGCTACTCCTGTTATTTCCGGCGAGTCGACGCCTTTTGTCTTCGGTAAAGCGAACGTCATTCGCTTCCGTGATGAGCGTGAGAGTTTTGCAGATTCGTTTGAGACCTGCCTGGCGCAGGATTACCCGAACGAGCATGAGGATCTGACAATCGTCGCCTGCGGTCCAATGGTACCCGAGGCGATGCGTGCCGCATGGATTCTCAACCATGACTACGGCTACCAGACACGCATCCTGAACATGCATACCTTGAAACCGATCGACCGCGAGGCGATTTTGCGCGCAGCATCGGAAACCGGGGTGATCGTGACGGCAGAAGAACACCAGGTCGGGGCGCTGGGCTGGCACGTAGCCGGAATCATTATGGAAGACCCGGCGATATTGCAGCATCCAGTCATGGCCGGTTACATCGGAGTAAAGGACCGCTTTGGGGATTCCGGCGCGCCTTGGGAACTTGTTAAGGAGTTCGAAGTCTCCGCCGAACACATTGCGCTCAAAGCCGTCGAGTTGATCAGCATGCGTTCACATTCAAACGAAGCTGTCATGGCAACAGGAAAACGGTAAGCAGACTCCGGTCAGTTCAAGAAACGTCCAAACACTACTTGGGGCTCTCCTGCGGGAGGGCCCTATTTTTTGCCTGAATGGGGCTGATCAATCCGGCGAAACAAGGGTGCGCCCCAGGTCCCGATTGCGAGCATCGCCCCGAATAGAACCACGGCGTCGATACTCTCCCGGCCCTGCCGCGACCAGTAGGCCGCTGCATCAAGGTTCAGCCAAAGAGCAAATTCGTCCAGCGTCAAAGCTGCTCCTGCACCGAGGGTCAGCGACAGCAACCGGCCAAGCATAATCGAAAGCGAACTGTCGTGCGCCGCGACTTCCGTGAGCTCTGCATAGCCAGTTATGAGCAGGAGAAAGATTCCCCATACCAGGTGGTGGATGTGATGCCCTCCCATCTCAACATAGCCGAACGGCCCAATGTGATGAGTGATCGAGGCGACCAGGAGCCTCACTCCAAGAAACGTAAGGAAGAAGCTGACAGAGGCGAGGAATAGCCTCCTATGCGGTCGATCTGGAATCTGCTGATGAACAAGCAGGCCAAGCTTCGTCAGATGCAGCACTAGAAGGATAACGGCGGTTAATACAACAACAAAAATCAACAATATCCAGGAACCTGCGATATGCATAAGTTCGAATATTATCCGACATTATCCATCCGGAGTTGGCCTCCGCCCGCAAAGGACGGCAAGGCCGGTGGAATTGAACATAGAAATCAACTTCCATCTCCTGACTAGTGAGCGAAAAGATTTTTGACAATTGCCACTTGTCACTATAGGCTATGTGCTTGATGTTTTTGGACCAGCCAGAGAGGTTTTGCGATGGCCACGGACAAGCCGCTGCATCCCGGACGCGTCGTACGTTATGACTGTCTTGCTCCTCTGGGGCTGTCGGTTACAAAGGGAGCGGAGATTCTTGGTGTGACCCGGCAGGCCTTGAACAATCTCGTGAACGCCAAGGCAGGGATTTCGCCGGAAATGGCAGTCCGTCTCGACAAAGCTTTTGGTGGTTCGGCTGAGGGATGGCTCGGACTTCAAACAGCTTTTGAGCTTGCGCAGGTACGCAAACACGCGCAGTCGATCGATGTGAAACGGTACGTTGCAAGCAAAGAACTTATTGGCGTTCGATAGCGCCGAGGCACTCGTTAAACCGCTCAACCAGGTAAATAGCAGATATCAGGTGAAGGAACAACAGATGCAGTGGGCGCTGCGTGGCGCCCATCTTTTTTTACAAAGCGGATGGTCAAGGCCGCTAAACGCAAACATTAGCAACATTCAGATGCACGAAAAGCTTTTTCAGCCGCACCTAGGAGGAACCAGCAATGAGCGAAACCCCTGAACCCGCCGCCAGCCACCCTACTCGCCTCACCGGCGCCGAGATCGTCTGGGCCACCCTTGAAGGAGAGGGTGTTCGCGAAGTGTTCGGCTACCCCGGCGGCGCTATCCTTCCTATCTACGACGCTCTGCGCAAATACCCGATCCGCCATATTCTTGTACGCCACGAGCAGGGCGCGGCCCACATGGCCGACGGATATGCACGCGCCTCAGGCAAGGTCGGCGTCGCCATTGCGACCTCTGGCCCCGGCGCCACCAATCTCGTCACTGGCATAGCCACCGCCATGCTCGACTCTGTGCCTGTGGTCTGCATCACTGGCCAGATCACCTCCAAACTCCTCGGCACCGATGCCTTCCAGGAAGTCGACATCACCGGCATTACGCTGCCCATCACCAAGCACAACTACATCGTCACCCGCTCGGAGGATATCGCTCCGGTCCTTCGCGAGGCCTTCCTCATTGCAAAATCTGGCCGCCCCGGTCCGGTTTTGGTAGACATCACCAAGGATGCGCAGCAGGGTTCGGCAAATTTCGATTTCGCCGCTGCAGCGCCTTCGCCGCACCGTCCGCACCCCATGCTCTCCGCCGAGCATGACGCCATTACCGAGGCCCTTAAACTCATCCTCGCGGCCAAGCGCCCCATTATTCTTGCCGGTCACGGCATTCTGGAATCCAAGGCCATGGATCAGGTCCGAACCTTGGCCGAACGCCTGCAAATTCCCGTAGCCACAACGCTGCTCGGTCTTGGAGCCTTTCCGGCTTCACACGAACTCTCGCTCGGAATGATGGGAATGCACGGCGAAGCCTGGGTCAATCAGGCCATTCAGCAGTCTGATCTGTTGATCGCCTGCGGTATGCGATTTGATGACCGTGTTACCGGCGTCATTGCCAGCTACGCCCCCAACGCCAAAAAGATCCACATCGAAATTGATCCGGCTGAGATCAACAAGAACGTCAAGGCCGACGTTGCGCTCATCGGCGATCTTCGTGAGGTCCTCGAAACCTTGCTGCCACAGATCGCCCCGCGTAAGGACACCTCCTGGATTCGCGCCGTTAACACCCTGAAGGGCGACGCCGCAGTACGCGACATCAGGAATCTCCCTGACCTCGGCCACCTCTATGCTGCCCACGTGATTCACGACCTGTGGCGCGCCACTGACGGCAAGGCGGTCGTCGTTACCGACGTTGGCCAGCACCAGATGTGGGAGGCCCAGTACTACAAGCACGAGTCGCCGCGCACCCTCATTACTTCCGGCGGACTTGGCACCATGGGATTCGCCCTCCCCGCTGCGATTGGGGTAAAGATCGCCTGCCCCGAGAAGGAAGTCTGGGTTATCGCGGGTGATGGAGGTTTTCAGATGACCGCATCTGAGCTCTCCACAATTGTCCAGGAAAATCTCGACATCAATATTGCGATCATCAATAACGGTTTTCTCGGCATGGTTCGGCAGTGGCAGGAGTTTATGTACGAGGGAAAATACTCGTGCGTGTCGATTGTTGCGCCTGACTTCGTCAAACTCGCCGGGGCCCACGGCATTGAAGGGATGGCGGTCCGCACCCGTGCTGAAGTTTTACCGGCGGTTGACGTCGCGCGCCACTCTGGCGGTCCGTTCCTAATCAACTTCATGGTCGAAAAAGAGGACGCCGTCTATCCCATGATCGCTCCTGGCTCTGCCCTGGACGAAATGATCCGCCGCCCGTCAAACAACCCGCTCATCGAAACTTCGGAGGAGCCATAGCACGCGGTGGTTGCTAACTGGTTCGGTTGTTAAGCTGTGTTGATTCGCTAACCCGCTCTTTTGCAGAAAGGTCCGTTATGCTGCACACATTTGTTGCACTGGTCGAAGACAAGCCCGGCGTTCTCACGCGCGTTGCCTCTCTCTTCCGGCGCCTGAACATCAACATTATTTCTCTCACCGTCGGTCACTCTGAGCGTCAGGACGTCTCGCGCATGACGATCGTTGCCGAGGCCGCACCCGGCTCCGGCCATCGCATTAAAGCCTCATTGTTTAAACTTGAAAATGTCATCGATGTGGACGACATCGGCCAGCTCTCCTGCGTCACCCGCGAACTCGCGCTGATCAAGGTTGCCGCAACGCCGCAGACCCGCGCACCCATCTTCCAACTCGCGGAAGTTTTCCGCGCTCGAGTGGTTGATCTTGCGCCAGAGTCTCTCATGCTGGAAATGACCGGGGTCGCCTCAAAAATCGAGAGCCTGATTCAGGTCCTCAGTGAAGGGGACAACAGCGTACTTGAAGTCTCGCGCACCGGTCGCATGGTAATGCGTCGAGGCCATCATACGTCACGCGTACTAGAGGCGATGCGCGTATCGATACCCGAAGAGGAGCCCATCATCCCCGTCACTGCCACACGTGGCGACATCGGGCACGAACTAATATCCGAAGACCCCAATCACCCGCTCTGATGTCGATATGTCAAGGTTGGAATTTCTAAGCGGTGCGCAGGCACCGCTTAGTTGTGCCCGAAACTACAGTTTGAAGGCTCGGAAACATCTTTCCCGGGAATGCCTCGCAAAAAACCTACCGCAGCAACTCCTCATCCGGCCAGCGCAATGACATCGATTTCTATGAGGGCATCTTTTGGCAGGCGAGCCACTTCCAGGGTAGAACGCGCGGGAGCGGCCTGCGGGAAAAAGCGCTCATAGACATCGTTCATCGCCGCGAAGTCACCCATGTTCTTGAGATAGACTCCCGTGCGCACGACCTGGCTCAAACTGCTTCCAGCGGCCTTCAGAACTGCTTCAAGATTGGCGATCACCTGCTCGGTTTGCTGGGCTACTCCGCCCTCGACAATCTTCTGCGTCGCCGGGTCCAATGGAATTTGACCGCTGAGAAAGATGAAGCCGTTGGCACGGATCGCTTGTGAGTATGGGCCGATGGCCTGCGGGGCATTGTGAGTGGATATCACTTCGCGCATGGGTTTCTCCTCGAATGCAACATTCTAAATTGTTCTCGAACGGGCAGCGAACCGTCCTGTCAGGGTTTGGCTGGTTTCAGCAGAAACAAATAGGCGATTGCGATCGCATAGATGGTAAGCGAAATGAGAGAGGGTGTGCCAAGCAATTGGGTCGCAAAACCCATCAAGCCAACCGCGCCACACAGGCATTGAACGATAAGGTTATTGCGACTCCAGCGGCCGAGAGCCTTCGGGTCACTTGGGTTACGGCGCAATTCCTCCAGCGACGGCAGCACCATGGAAGTGCGAAGGCTGTAGGCGAAGACCAGCAGCGTTGTGGAGAGGATGATGGGCACAAACGTGCGATTGCCGATGGCTGCTGGCGGCGCTTTCAAAGTCGTCATGCCGATAATGGCGCAGGCAGTCAACATTCCCATCAATCCGCGCTGAGTGCGCTCCAACGACCGATAAACATATTCGACGGATTGATTTTGAGAAGAAATGGTGCGGGGTTGCGACTGTGACTGAGCCCTCTGCTTGGCGAAGCGTGACATGGAATTAACTGGTCAACCTCTGGACGCGCTCAACATCGCGCACGCCCTGAATACGGCGGATGCCGGTGATGATGCGATTGAGGTGATTGACGTCGCGGGTTTCGAAGATGATATCGATGGTCGCCATCGAACTGCCGGTTTTGGCTTCGATATGGCGGATGTTGGCGTCTTCGCCGCTGATGACTGCTGAAACCTGGGTAATCATGCCTGGGCGGTCATCGCTGGATACGATTAGTTTCACGGGATAAGCGGGTTGAGCACCGGCGATGCGGGGTTCCTTGTGCGACCACTCGACGGCCAGTTTGCGCTCGGGTTCATACATCAGGTTCTGCACGTTGGGACAAACTTTGCTGTGCACCGCCACGCCCTTGCCACGAGTTACATAGCCGACGATTTCTTCGCCGCGAATCGGATTACAACATCGTGCGCGATAGACAAGCAGATCGTCTGTGCCGCGCACGGTAAGCGCAGAACTGTCAGAACCGCCACCGAAGGCGCGCTTTACTGCCGAGGCCAATCCCTGCTGCTCTTCGCCGGGTTGCAGATTGCTGCCTGGGGAAACTTTGGCCAGCACAGAGCGCGCCGAATACTTGCCGTATCCGATACCGGCCATGAGGTCGTCCACCTTGGTCACCCCGTACTCGGCGGCGATCTTCAACATCTCCGGATCTTTAATTTCTTTGAGCGCGATGCGATACTTGCGCGCTTCTTTTTCGATCAACTTGCGGCCGATTTCAATGGCTCGTTCGCGTTGATGAATGTTGAGCCAGTGCTTGATCTTCTGGCGCGCGCGCGAGCTTTTTACAATGCCCAGCCAGTCGCGGCTAGGATTGTGCCCGGTCTGCGTCATGATCTCGACGATGTCTCCGGAACGCAAGGTGGAGCGGAGGGGAACGATGCGTCCGTTGACTTTGGCACCCACGCAGGAGTGACCAACCTCGGTGTGGACCGTGTAGGCGAAGTCGATGGGGGTTGCGTCGCGTGGCAGGATGACGACTTTGCCCTTCGGCGTGAAGGTGTAGACCTCTTCGGGGTAGAGATCGATCTTCAGGGTCGAAAGGAACTCGCTTGGATCGGCCATCTCGCGCTGCCACTCGACCACTTGCCGCAACCAGGCGAGACGCTGTTCATCGCGCGCCGAGATCGGACCGTCCTTGTATTTCCAGTGCGCCGCAATGCCCTCTTCGGCCAACTTGTGCATCTCTTCAGTGCGTATCTGCACTTCGTAGGGATGGCCATCTTCGGCAATCACCGTGGTGTGCAGCGACTGGTAAAGATTGGGGCGCGGCATGGCGATGAAGTCCTTGATCCGTCCCGGCACCGGACGCCATGCGTTGTGAATGATTCCAAGCACTGCGTAGCAGTCATTGACAGAGTAGGTGATGACGCGCAGCGCGAGCAGATCGTACATCTCGTCGGCGCTGATCTTCTGCTTGACCACCTTCTGATAGATGGAATACATGCGCTTAATACGTGAATCGACGCGCACGACATTGATATTGGCTTCGCGCAACTTGAGCCGAATGGTATCTACCATCTGCGATAGTGCGCGCTCGCCGTCTTTCTTTAATGTCTCCACCTGCTGGACGACCATTTTGTAGCCGACTGGATCGACGTAGGGGAAGGCGAGATCCTCGAGTTCGCCGCGAACCTTGCCCATGCCGAGACGGTGCGCTAAGGGAGCGTAAATTTCCAGCGTCTCCTTGGCAATCTTCGTTTGGCGGTCGGCCGAGAGGTGCTTCAAGGTGCGCATGTTGTGCAGGCGATCGGCCAGTTTGATGAGCACGACGCGAATGTCGTCCACCATGGCCAGCATCATCTTGCGGACATTTTCCGCCTGCGCTTCTTCGCGCGAAGCGAAGTCGATTTTACTGATCTTGGTTACGCCCTCGACGATGTGGGCAACCTGCTCACCGAACTTCTCTTTTATCTGCTCGGTGGTGAGGATTGTGTCTTCGACAGAATCATGCAGCAATCCAGCAGCGATAGCCGTTGTGTCCAGCTTCATATCTGCCAGTAAAATCGCGACTTCCAGCGGGTGCACGAGATAAGGCTCGCCGGAGGCTCGCTGCTGCCCGCTATGATGTTCGAGGGAAAGTTCGTAGGCCCGCTTGATGATATCAAGATCGTCGCTGGGACGATTGGCGCGGGCGATCTTCAGCAGCTCTCGGAACCGTGTTGCGGTCAGAACATTGGTCGCAATTTGCTCGCGAAAGCTCGCCATAATTGATTTTAGCCCTTAACTTCTCCTGCGCCAAGGAAGGCAATTCGCAAGCTGCTGGTGTTGCATCCGATGAGGTGGGGGATGAGAATGATCCTGGGGAACGGTTCGAAGCAATGAGAGTGCTCATCAGCGGTGCCAGCGGGTTGATTGGACGCCAGATTGCTACCCTGCTTGGTGGCAAAGGACACGAGGTTCACGCCTTGGTACGCGACCCAGCAAAGGCACGTTTTGGCAACGTGCTTTGGGGGGACGCTAACACGCTGGATGTGGCGCAGATTGCTGAATTTGACGCGATAGTGCATCTGGCGGGACGACCTGTAGCGACACTGTGGACAGAGAAGGCAAAAGCCGAGATCCGGGGCAGCCGAGTAGAAGGAACCGGCGCAATCGCTCGTGCAGTAGCGCAGGCGTTTTTGCAGAGCGGAAAGCCGCAGGCGTTAATCTGCAGTTCGGCCATCGGCTACTACGGAAGCCGCGGCGGCGAAGAGTTGACCGAGGAGAATGAACCGGGAAACGGATTTCTTGCCGATGTTTGCCGTGACTGGGAGAAAGCCGCACAACCGGCAGCATCGGCCGGGGTTCGAGTAGCCCACATGCGTACATCAC
>Ga0316219_1004504_pt1 | contig 10446 bp, 11 predicted proteins | sample TBH18003PmetaG_FD_203635 | JGI IMG/M metagenome (GOLD analysis project Ga0316219, IMG submission 203635) | Freshwater microbial communities from Trout Bog Lake, Wisconsin, USA - TBH18003P | ecosystem: Environmental > Aquatic > Freshwater > Lake > Hypolimnion/Profundal zone | place: USA... | reverse complement strand
ACTAAATAAGTTAATAGTGAGCTCCAATCGAGCCTAAAAAGGTTGTTATGTCTGATATTTTAAATAAAATTTTAGCGACTAAACGTGAAGAAGTCGCAGCTGCGAAAGCAATTAAGTCTTTAGACGACTTACGAGTTGAAGCATACAATGTAGCTGATCCGAGAGACTTTGTAGGTAATATTTTTAATAAAGTTGATGTTGATCTACCGGCGGTGATTGCTGAAATTAAAAAGGCGAGTCCATCAAAAGGGATCATTCGTGAAAATTTCAATCCTGCTGAAATTGCTAAGTCTTATGAAAAAGGCGGGGCGGCATGTTTGTCTGTGTTGACTGATAATCTTTATTTTCAAGGGTCACCTGAATACCTAAAACAAGCGCGTGCTGCTTGTAAATTGCCTGTGCTACGAAAAGATTTTATGATCGATCCATATCAAGTTTACGAAGCTCGTGCGATGGGGGCGGACTGTATTCTACTAATTGTTGCTGCGCTTGAGCTAGCGCAGATGCAAGAGTTGGAAGCGCTTTCGCATGATTTAGGCATGGCGGTATTGGTGGAAGTTCATAACGCTGAAGAGTTGCAATTGGCTTTGCAATTGGACACTCCTCTTATTGGCATTAACAACCGTAATTTGCGTACGTTTGATGTGACTTTAGATACGACATTGGAATTGTTGAAACAGTTACCTGATGATCGTTTTGTGGTTACAGAGTCTGGAATTTTTACGCCTGAAGATGTAGCTTTGATGCGAGCTAATCATGTGAATGCCTTCTTGGTTGGCGAAGCGTTTATGCGTCAGCCAGATCCAGGCGCAGAGCTTGCGCGTGTCTTTGCAGCGCCAGTTTCAGGGTGTTCTGCTTAATTAAGCTGTGCTTCAGCTAAAGGATAAATCATGGCAAACGATAACCAACAGTTCTTAGCGACTCGTCCACGCCGTATGCGTAAGGATGAATTCACACGCCGACTAATGCGTGAAAACATACTGACAACAAATGACCTGATTTATCCAGTCTTTGTGCTTGAAGGTGAAAATTGTACTGAAGACGTCGCTTCTATGCCGGGTGTGAAACGTCAGAGTATCGATGTGCTGCTCAACACTGCTGCAGAGTGCGTTGCACTTGGTATTCCAGCTATCGCACTATTTCCAGTAGTGTCTCAATCTTTCAAAAGTTTAGATGCTAAAGAAGCATTTAATCCTAATGGGCTGGTGCCTCGGACTGTTAAGGCTTTAAAAGCCGCCTTCCCCGATTTAGGGGTCATTACTGATGTTGCGCTAGATCCTTACACTACGCATGGCCAAGATGGTCTCATTGACGACACTGGTTATGTGCTTAATGATGAAACAGTTGAAGTGTTAGTTAAACAAGCTCTTTGTCATGCGGCCGCAGGCGCTGACGTGGTTGCTCCTTCTGACATGATGGATGGCCGCATTGGCGCAATTCGTAACGCACTTGAAGAGCATGGGTTTATCTACACCCGTATTTTGGCTTATTCAGCTAAATACGCATCAGCCTTTTACGGCCCGTTCCGTGATGCTGTCGGTTCATCTGCCAATTTAGGCAAAGGTAATAAATACAATTATCAAATGGATCCAGCTAATTCAAATGAAGCGATTAAAGAGGTTGCTTTGGATATTGAAGAAGGGGCTGATATGGTTATGGTGAAGCCTGGCATGCCTTATTTGGATATCGTTCGACGAGTGAAAGATGAATTCGGTGTACCAACCTATGCGTATCACGTAAGCGGTGAATATGCCATGTTAAAAGCGGCCGCGCTAAACGGATGGTTAGATGAAAAAGCATGTGTGGTTGAAGCTATGCTCGGCTTCAAGCGTGCAGGGGCCGATGGTATTTTGACTTATTATGCGATGGATATTGCTCGCTGGCTTAAATAGCGAGGAGGGCTTTTAGACCTGCTGTATCTAGTCTTTCAGCATTACCTCCCGATACCACGCTTTTTGTTGAGAAGCGAATGTCATCAAACTCAAATACGCTTAGTTTAATAAATCCGTTAGGTCCCTCAAGTGTAAACATTGGAACTTTCAAGCGTTCGCTATTTTTTCCGCTGGTTTTTTTCTCACTTGTTTTTCTATCTCTAATTCGATATGACTTATCGTTACTATCGTATGGAATTTGCTGATTAAGTAAGAAAATTTCGACCTCTTTTGCACTGTCGGCGAATAGATGTATATGCGTTTCGGCATATTGTCCTGCTGTACCGTCAAGTACGCTCCCTGTTAAATGTGGATTGAAACGTGCAAAGATTTGCATTGTGGCGAGTGCATCTTGGCGAAGTTGGCGTAATGTTTCTGGTTGTTCGTCGCTATTATAAATCTCATGAAACAGTCTAATTTCTTCTTCAATTTCAGTATTGGATGGCAAGCAATTGGCATCTACAACACCGAGCTGACGCCCCGCTTTTTTCTTAGCGTAACCATAGTCTAAAACACCATCTTCAGCCATCATGCGGGCGGCTTGCTGCGCCACTAGTTGGCGCAGTTGAGATTGTCGGCCGCTATTGTCTTTTGCCATGGTTGGCGTTTAATAAAGCGAATCTGTATCGGTTGCATCACTAGCTGCGGTACTTGCGCCAGATGCACCACCTTTTTCTGGCGGTGGATATTCCTGGTAGAAGTATTCATAGAAGCCACTTTCGTCTTCTCGCGCACGATTGCCTGTTTTAAGATTGATACGAATCGATGCAACCCCATCTGGTGGAGTTAGATCAACATCTGGGATGCCTTTTAAGGCTGAGCTCATGTACTTAATCCAAATAGGCAAGGCTGCTGACCCCCCCGTTTCCGTGTTGCCTAAGGATTGCGGTTTGTCGTAACCCATCCATACGACTGCTACTTTCTTGGGATTAAAACCTGCAAACCATGTGTCGATATGATTGTTGGTGGTCCCGGTTTTGCCGGCTAAATCACTACGTCCGAGTTGACGTGCTTTGGCTGCAGTACCAATCCGAGTGACGTCTTGCATCATTGATGTCATCAAGAAAGCATTGCGCTCATCAATTACTCGTTCTGCATCATTACCAGCCTCAACAAATTTTGTTTCTTCGATAATTTGCCCTTTGTTGTCTTCAATCCGACTGATTAGGAAAGGATTAACCCGGTATCCGCCATTGGCAAATACCGCATAAGCCTCTGCCATTTGCCAAGGTGTCACTGAACCGGCACCGAGTGCCATTGTTAAGTAAGCAGGATGGTCTTTAGCTGCAAAACCAAAGCGCGTGATGTAGTCTTGTGCATAATCAACACCAATTGAATTGAGCACACGTATCGATACCATGTTTTTAGATTTGGTAAGAGCTGTTCTTAAGCGCATTGGCCCTTCATACTTACCATCAAAGTTATGTGGCTCCCAGCTACTGCCACTTCCTGTAAAGCTCGCTGGAAATGAAATTGGGGCATCGTCAATAATGGATGCAGGGGTGAAGCCTTTTTCAAGCGCCGCAGAATAAATGAAAGGCTTGAAACTAGAGCCTGGTTGTCGCCAAGCCTGAGTCACATGGTTAAATTTATTCCGATTGAAGTCAAATCCACCAACGAGTGCACGAATGGCACCATTTTTAGGATCAAGCGAGACGAATGCTGATTCAACTTGTGGCAACTGCGTGATTTTTAAATGCTCACCTTCTTGAGCTACGCGCACAATTGAGCCCACTCGGATTTTTAGTTTTTCACTGGCTTTTGCGTCATGTAAGACACGATTAACAAGTGCTAGCCCTTCTCCTTGGATTTCCACATCTTCGCCACTTGAAGTGTGAACGCGCACCCCCTTGTCTGTGATTTTTGTCACCACAGCTGGCGATAGTCCTCCAAACGTCTCTAATGAATCAATCGCCTTTTCCATATTCTGGTTAGCGTTTTCGCCAGCGAGCTCACTTGCTGCAATATAGCCTTCTGGACCCCGATACCCATGACGTAAGTCATATTCCATAATGCCTTGTGAGATTGCTGTATTAGCTGCTTCTTGATCGGCTTTGATGATGGTGGTGTAAACTTTGAGGCCGCTACTATAGATTTGTTCTTTGTAGCGCTCATACATGGTTTGGCGGACTATTTCACCTACATAGTCTGCAGCTAAGTCACGAGACTGTTTGGATGCTTTGAAGTGAAGAGGCTCTTTTAAAGCTGCTTGATAGCTAGCATCATCAATAAATCCGTAGCGCAACATGTTATGGAGCACTTCATGTTGGCGTTTGATCGCGCGTTTTGGATTGATAAAGGGATTGTAATTTGATGGCGCTTTTGGAAGACCAGCTAATAAAGCTGTTTCTGCGAGGCTTAATTTATCCAGTGGTTTGCCATAATAAACTTGCGAAGCTGCAGCAAAACCGTAGGCGCGTTGGCCTAAATAAATTTGATTGATATATAACTCTAGAATTTTGTCTTTGCTTAGGCTGTGTTCAATTTTAATTGCTAACATTGCTTCGTTAATTTTTCTTTTAAAGCTGCGCTCGCTCGACAGGAAGAAATTCCGAGCCACTTGCATGGTGATTGTGCTTGCACCTTCTTTTGAGCCTCCTGTGACGTTATTTAAAGCTGCACGAAGAATACCTTTTGTATCAACGCCGCCATGTTTGTAAAAGCGAATGTCTTCAATTGCAATCACAGCGGATTGCATGTTTTTTGGGACTTTTGTGATGTCTACAAAAGAACGTCGCTCTTCACCGTATTCTGCTAATAAGTATCCGTCTTCTGAATAAACACGCAAAGGCAGCTTTGGTTGGTAATTGGTGAGCACATCTAATGACGGTAAATCCGGATAAATGAGTGCGGCTGCCAAGCCTAATAGAAGAGCGCCAACAATCATTAGCGCGACAAAAGACATGACTAAAAATTTCCACCAGTTTTTTAAAAACATAAGATTTAGAAGCGCATTTGAATGATTGAGACGTTAATTATAAGTGGCTTAAGTTACAAACTAAAAATTAAATTTTTAATTTACAACATACGAAGGTCAATATCACCAATATCTGACAATCGACGAAGATTACCTTAAAATGCTTAATATATAAGTGATAGGCATTTTTTATTGCCTAAAATGGATTTTGCAAATGCCTAAAATATTTTTTGTCGGCCTTATGGGTGCTGGTAAAACCACCGTGGGGCGGTTTCTGGCTAAAAATCTAGGATTAGATTTTTACGATACCGACCAAGAAATTGAAAAGCGCACAGGGGTGCGTGTGCCGACTATTTTTGAAATGGAAGGCGAAGCTGGCTTTCGTAAGCGAGAGATCGGTATGATTGATGAGCTCACTCAATTAGATAACATTGTTTTGGCTACCGGCGGAGGCGCAGTGCTTTCTGCAGAAAATCGAGAGCATCTATCAGGGCGCGGCACGGTGATTTATCTTCGCGCTAGTGTCCATGATTTATATTTGCGAACCCGCTTTGACCGCAATCGTCCACTTTTGCAAAACACCAACCCTCAGGCGAAGTTAGAGCAATTATTTGCAGCGCGGGATCCTTTTTATCGTGAAGTTGCGCATCATATTGTGGATACGGGTAATCAGCCTGTGATTAACATCGTGCAGCAAATTGAAGAATTACTAGGCTATATAAAATCGGGACCTCAAATTTAATGTCATCAACCATGAAAACGCTACAAGTCTCTTTGGGTGACCGCAGTTACCCGATTCATATTGGCCAACATTTACTCGGGCATGCAGATTTAATTTTGCCGCATCTTAAGCGTAAACAAGTTGCGATTGTAAGCAACACTACTGTTGCACCTCTATATATGGCGACATTGTCTGAGCCACTCCGCGAGGCAGGTGTTAAGGTGATAGAAATTGTTTTGCCAGATGGTGAAGCCTATAAAAATGGTGAAACGCTAAATCTTATCTATGATGCGCTTTTGCAGAACCGATGCGAAAGAAGCACGACACTGATTGCATTAGGTGGGGGTGTCATAGGTGACATGACAGGCTATGCCGCAGCTACTTACTTGCGTGGTGTGCCATTTATCCAAATCCCAACAACTTTGCTCTCGCAAGTAGATTCATCCGTTGGCGGTAAAACAGGTATCAACCATCCGCTCGGTAAAAACATGATCGGCGCCTTTTATCAGCCACAGCTAGTACTGGCTGATACCGAAACGCTTAAGACGCTGCCAGCAAGAGAGCTTTCAGCAGGGGTGGCGGAAGTCATTAAGTATGGGCTGATTCGGGATGCTCAATTCTTTGAGTGGCTAGAAGCTAATATGAATAAGCTGATGGCGTTGGATACAGCTATCACCTCTGAAGCAATCTATCGCTCTTGCCAAAATAAAGCGGATGTTGTTGCTGCGGACGAACACGAAACAGGTGGGCGTGCGACATTAAACTTGGGTCACACTTTTGGTCATGCGGTTGAAAATGCTATGGGGTATGGCGTTTGGTTACATGGCGAAGCGGTTGCTGCGGGCACGATGATGGCAGCTGATTTATCGAAACGTCTAGGATGGCTTACCGATGCTGAAATATCGCGTATCGCGCATATTTTTAAAGTTGCTCATTTGCCCATTGAAGCGCCAAAATTAGGGGTGGATAAATATATCGACTTGATGGGCTTGGATAAAAAGGTGGTAGACGGAAAAATTCGTTTGGTCTTGCAGCAAGGCATTGGTCAGTCTGTAGTGACGAGTGATTACCCAGCTGAAGCTTTACGCCAAACATTGGCATTGGATTGAACATGACAATACTTGCCAATTATGCTGCCAATCCTGAGAGGTCTCGTGGTAGAAAATTTAAAGAGACGGCTCCGCAAGGTCGTAACCAATTTCAGCGTGATCGTGATCGTATTATCCACTCTAGCGCGTTTCGTCGTTTGGAATATAAAACCCAAGTCTTTGTGAATCATGAAGGTGACTTGTTTCGTACGCGCTTAACGCACAGTATTGAAGTTGCACAAATTGGTCGCGCCATTGCCCGCAACCTTAATTTGCATGAAGATTTAGTTGAAGGTATCGCCCTTGCCCATGATTTAGGTCATACGCCGTTTGGCCATGCAGGCCAAGACGCCCTCAATGATTGTATGCGCGACTTTGGAGGCTTTGAGCACAACCTACAATCTCTGCGTGTGGTCGATTTGCTGGAGCAACGCTATGCCGAGTTTGATGGCTTAAACCTCACCTTTGAATTGCGAGAAGGCATCCTCAAACATTGCTCACTGAATAATGCAAGGTTGTTAGGGGATGTAGGCGAGCGTTTTATTAATAAAACACAGCCGTCTTTAGAGGCCCAATTAACTAACTTGGCAGATGAGATTGCCTACAATAACCACGATGTGGACGACGGCTTACGTTCAGGATTGATTACGCTGGAGCAGTTAGAGCAAGTGACCTTGTTTGCAGATAATCTTAATATGGTGCGTGCCCAATATCCAAACCTACATGGCCGCAGGCTTGTCCATGAGACTGTGCGTCGCATGATTAATACGCTGGTGGTCGATTTATGTGCGCAAAGTACTACTAACATTGTAAATGCATCCCCAAAATCAATTGACGATGTGCGTAGCAATCCTATGCTAATTAGCTTTAGCCCAGCAATGCGAGAACAGCAAACTGAGCTTAAACGCTTTTTGCGCGCCAATCTTTATCAACATTACCGAGTCAATCGTATGACTTCCAAAGCACAGCATATCGTAAGGGAGCTGTTTAATGTGTTTATGCAAGACGTGAAGTTGATGCCTGAAGAATTTCAACAAAGGGCCCATTTAGACATTAGTTCAACAGACCAAGCGCGAGCAGTAGCAGATTACATTGCTGGCATGACAGATCGCTACGCTATAAGAGAGTATCAGCGTTTATTTACAGTGTCGGATCGAGAGTTTTAAGGCGAACTAAACAGCGCTACTAACTGATTTATCTGGATTACTAATCATTTTGTTGCAAAAAAACAACAAAAATTCATTTGTTGCCAAAAAACATACAACTTTACTTGCTAAGCATCCTTTTGGTTTGGCATACTCCTAATACCTTCAAGTGGTAAATATGCTTTCTTGAAGAAACAAAAATTTTAGGAGAAATATATGAACAAGAAATTAGGTTTAGCAGTTGCTGGTGCTTTAGTAGCATTCTCATCTGCAGCAAACGCTGGTATCACAATCCCAGCTGGTGATTGGACATTGGATGTAGGTGGTGTTGTAAACGCTTTCTACACAAACTCAAAAGCAACTGGTAGCACTACTGGTTCTAACATTGGTACAGGTCTATTGCCAAACGTAATCGCTTTCTCTGGTTCTACACGTCAAAACGACCTAGACATTGGCTTCACAATTGCTATGGATCCAGGTGGCTATACAGAAACTAATTTGGGTACAGCACTTGGCCAAGGCGCTCAAGAAAACCGTCAAGCTTTCTTGACTGTTGGTGACAAATCATGGGGTTCTGTAAAGTTTGGTAAAGACTTAGGCATTTTCGCTTCTGACGCGATCTTGAACGACATGACACTATTAGGTGTTGGTGATGGCGCTAAAGGCATTGCTGGTTCATCACAAACAACTACACTTGGTGGTATTGGTGGTGGTTATATGTATGCTGACTGGAAAGAACAAATTGCTTACACATCACCAAACTGGAATGGTTTCCAATTCACAGTTGGTGTAACACAAGCTTGGGATGCAGTAAGTTCTGCAACTAATTCTCTAGGTGCTGCTGTAATAGGACAAGCTTCAGGCGCGTACTCACTTCGTACTGGTGGTGCAACGCCAGCATTCGAAGGTAAAGCTTCTTATGCCTTCACAGCTGACCAAGTAACTGGTAAAGTTTGGGTTTCAGGTTTTGGTCAACGTATGGACGGTATCGCTAATACTGTATCTAATACTACAACTCAATACGGTAGCCAAACTGCTAACGCAGGTGACATCGGCGTTAACTTGAACACAGCTGGCTTTGGTTTAACTGGTTACTACTATGCTGGTCAAGGTATTGGTATCTTGGGCATGTTGAATGGTGGTTTGTCAGCAACAGGTCAAACACGTGATTCATCAGGTGGCTATGTACAAGGTACATATACTATTCCTGGCGTAGGTACTAAGTTGGGCGTAGCATGGGGTGAGAGCAATCTTTCTTCAGCATCAGGTGACGCATCTTCATTTGGCGGCTCTAAGAATGAGCGTTGGACAGTTGGTGCTTACCACCCACTTACTAAGTCAGTTAACTTAGTAGCGGAATGGAACAACCTACAATCAACAGCTAATGCATATGCTTCAACTGCAAAAACTGAAACTACAACTAACACAGTTTCACTTGGCGCGATCTTATTCTTCTAGGATTCATTTCTTAGTTTGACATAAGTTATACGGCACCTTCGGGTGCCGTTTTTAATTGTTTCGCTGAATTGAAAGAGCCTAAATGAAGAAAGTTTTAGCGATTGCTTTATTAATATTAGCTGGATGTGCTCAACTAGAGCATGGGCAAATACAGCCTGTTAAGTTAGTTGGAAATAATAAGTATTTTACTACCTGTGCGGGTGCTGTTGAAGGTTGGTCAGACTGTTATTCAAAAGCACATGCTACCTGTCCTAATGGCTATAGTTTATTGACTGCGGCTGACAATAACACAGGAACACAAAGAGATTTAACTTTTCAATGTAAAAAATAATTTAGCAGCTGTTTTCACTGCTAAAAAAGTGTCGTTTACAAAACACTTAACTGACTCTCGATTTTGTTAGTGCCTGCTGTGCTTTCTGTATTCGTTCCGTTGCTTTTGCCTGTTTCTGCCTCGTTCGTTCAGTCTTTAAAGCATCCGCAGCCCTATCTTTAGACTGTTTTAACGCATTTATTCTGGCTTTGGCAGGTGTAAGTGGCTGGATGGGTTTTATTGTTTTAAATTCGTAGAAGCGCATATGGTATTTATGCTTAGTTAACTAAGTGTCGTTTTAAACGACAGTTCATGCGTCAAAAGAATTGACACTTAATTACGATTGTCGTGATTTCCGACAATTTGGAAGCGTCCAGTAACTAGACGCTTGGAATTGAATTAGGCACACCGTCCTGAATCAGGACGCTTGAGCGTCAATAGTTTTGACACTCCATTGATTAAGCGTCGCGTAACGCGACACTTATGAATATTTTTATTCACACCGTCTAGTAACTGGACGCTTGATTCAATTAATTTGTCCTGTCACAGGACAAATCTCTAACGCACCAACTGCGGATAACTGACCACATTCCCCTTGCCATACATAGCTTCTAACTGAAGTTTTGCTTTGTAAGCATCTTGCGCTTGAATAACTACATTGGTGGTTGTCGTCGTTGTTTTAGTAATAGTTAGTTTCACCAAGCTCTTATATGTATTCATCTCTGTTTGTCCTCACGCTAAATCAATAACTGTAGTTTCTCTTAATACTCTTTCCTACCGAAATCAGACCACCTTCAGTTTTGGCTAAATTGATTTAACCAAAATGTCTAAAAAACGATTGGTTTTTTTATGGTTTCCTTTTGTTTGAGATAAATA
>Ga0316219_1004499_pt1 | contig 10452 bp, 9 predicted proteins | sample TBH18003PmetaG_FD_203635 | JGI IMG/M metagenome (GOLD analysis project Ga0316219, IMG submission 203635) | Freshwater microbial communities from Trout Bog Lake, Wisconsin, USA - TBH18003P | ecosystem: Environmental > Aquatic > Freshwater > Lake > Hypolimnion/Profundal zone | place: USA: Wisconsin... | reverse complement strand
GAAGATGTGCGGGGTTATTCGTTTTGTGAGGCCGGCCCTTTCTGCGATTCTTCGCAATTGCCTGGAAATCCCATTGTGGGTAATCGACTTGTTCAGCTCGTTTAAAAATACAAGGCTTTCCGGTTCTGGGTTGAATGGATAATCTTCTTTCCATTGGAGGAGAACCGGTTTAGCATTGATGAGCCGGATGTACCGGGGCTTGCCTGTCTTCTTATCGGTATTGACAATAACACCCCGACTGTCAAATTTCAGATCACCCCACTTGAGGGCCCCGAGCTCGTTGATCCGGAACCCACCCTCATAGAGGGTAATAATTAACGCACGATCCCGGGATCTCATACAGGCCCGGAGCATCGCATCCATTTCCTCTGAGGTGAGCAGGTCTGATGCGACCTTGGTCATCATGTTCCTGGGGGGCATCTTGAGGCCCTGAATTTTCTTCTCAGGTAAGTTCGAGAGATCGTTATCAATCATCCAGAGAAGGAATGTTTTTAGAATCCTGATGTGGTCATAAACGGTATTCTGTGAGAAGGGGATGCCCTTATGACTTTTCCCCTCTTTCAGTTTTGCAATACCTTCGTAGACTTCGGTAATATCGAGGTTACTGAATTCTCCGATGAACCGGCGCCAGCTCGTGAGAGTATAAACCAGCTTCATTGCCCTAATCGTGCCGATGCCACTGGATGATTTTGACTCGGCAACATACATTCTGATAATTGAAGCATCACGGGCAGAAATGACACCATCTGATAGCCGGTGATCGATACATGATTGCACCCTGTCACCCTTGATGGAGTGAAATTGTAAAATGTTATTTCCCGTAGGTGCACTTGTGGTAAGTCGGGGAGCCGAAGCCATAGTCTAGCGTGCGCAGGATCTTCTTAAAAAACAAGAGGGTAAATGAAAAGAGCATCGTACCCTGCAAGGTGATGCTGCGGACGGGATCCGAACCCGCGACCTCCAGATGTCTCAGATGACGGCGCCTTGAATTTGCTCGAAAACCCTATGAGTCTGGCGCCCTAACCAGCTAGGCCACCGCAGCGCACAAAAGTGCATAGTAAGAAGGATTTTTGCGCTATTAAAGGTTCTGATGCAAGTGACAGATCATATTTTATAATTCGCCAATTAGTATTAAAAGTATAAAGAATACAGAAATTTAAGAATTTCAGGGCTTATCCAGCACCTTTTTTATGGTGAAGGTATACGTTAACAGCAGCGGAAATTGCAGCAACCTCTTTCCCTTGCCGAAGCGAGGCCCCGAGTGTCTGGATGCGGGTCTCCTCCTCGCGAACGTACCGGTTAAGGGTCTTTGCGATGTGTTCTTCAAGAAGAAATCCTGTATGCGTATTCCCTTCGACGAACTGCTTGTTATGCATAATCGCATGGTGAAGGGGGAGCGTTGTTTTCACACCGATTATCACATATTCGTAAATCGCCCTTCTCATCCGCTCGATTGCCTCCATCCTGTTGTAACCGTAGGTGCAGAGCTTCGATATCATCGAGTCGTAGTTTGTCGGAATCGCATAACCGACATGAATCCCAGAGTCGAGGCGGACCCCCGGGCCTCCCGGAGACCTGTACCTGACAATTTTTCCGGGGTCTGCAGCAAAATTGTTGAGCGGGTCCTCTGCATTGATTCGACACTCGATAGCATGACCCCTGATGGAAACGCCATCCTGTTCGAAGGGGATCTGTTCCCCGGCTGCGATTGCTAGCTGCTGTTTAACAATATCGATTCCTGTCACAAGCTCTGTTATGGTATGCTCTACCTGCAGCCTCGTATTCATCTCCATGAAATAGTAGTTTCCATTGCTGTACAGGAACTCAACTGTACCCGCATTAGTGTAATTTGACGCCTTTGCAACCGCGATGGCAGAGGCAGACATCTGTCCCCTCAGTTCATCGGTCATGATCGGGCAGGGGGACTCTTCCACCAGTTTCTGGTGTCGGCGCTGAATAGAACATTCCCTTTCAAAGAGGTGAACCGTGTGACCGTGTTCATCTGCGAGGATCTGGAACTCGATGTGTCGGGGTTTTACCAGGTATTTTTCGATGAAGACCGTAGGGTCTCCGAAAGCAGACCCCGCGATCCGCATCCCAGCATTAATCGCATCTTCAAGACCATCCTCGGTCTCAACTATCTGCATACCGATGCCACCGCCTCCTGCACTTGCTTTCACGAGGACGGGGTATCCGATCTCCGCTGAGATCTTTCTGGCTTCATCGACATTCTTCACCCCGCCCTCGGTCCCGGGGACAACCGGTACCCCGACATCCCTCATTGTTTTCTTCGATCCGATCTTCGAACCCATCATCTCGATCGTCTGCCATGAAGGTCCGATGAACGTGACCCCCTCTTCCTGGCAGCGGTGGGCAAAACGGTAATTTTCAGCGAGGAACCCGTATCCGGGATGTACCGCTTCGGCACCTGATTTTTTTGTAACCTCAAGGATCCGGTCAATATTTAAGTAACTTTTCGAAGGAGGGGCTTCCCCGACATGGAATGCTTCATCTGCATATTTCACATGGAGGGCATTTTTATCGGCATCAGAATAGATTGCGACGGTTTCCACTCCCAACTCCCGGCAGGCCCTCATCACCCGGATCGCAATCTCGCCCCGGTTAGCGATCAGTATCTTATCAAAAAATTTCATTCCACCACCAGGAGGACATCGCCATTCTTGACGACATCTCCTGCGTCCACAAAGATTTCAATAACGTGTCCATCGACTGGGGAGTGGATCGGGTTTTCCATTTTCATTGCCTCGAGCACGAGGAGAAGGTCTCCCTTTTTCACTTCCTCTCCCTGGCAGACTGCTACTTCAAGAACCATCCCCTGCATGTTACTCTTGATACCACCCCTGATATCCCCACGGGGGATCTTTGGTGCAGGGGAACCTGTAATTTCAACCGTGCTCCCACCCACCGAGACAATTCGCACCGAGAAGATTTCACCGTCGACTTCGACTTCCATGGAACTTGGCATGTCAGGAGTTCCAGCAACCGGTACTATATTTGAGGGGATTACCTCGGCAATCCGCTCCCCTTTTAAAAACGAAGGGGCGATTGACGGGTACAGGATATAGGTAAGGACATCCTCTTCCTTTTTCACAAGGCCTGCCTTTATGGCCTCTTCTTTCATTTTCACATAGGAGGGGGGGAGGAGGTCTGCAGGCCGGACCGTGATGACCTTTTCATCCCCGATAATCACTTTTCTTATCTCGTCACTAATCGGGGCAGGTGAGTGCCCATACAGGCCACGGACGTAATCTTTCACCTCGTTTGTCACATTCAGGTACCGGCCACCCATCAGTACATTCATGACGGCCTGAGTGCCGACGATTTGAGAAGTTGGTGTGACAAGCGGCGGATACCCCAGGTCCTCTCTCACCTTAGGAATTTCGGAGAAGACATCATCCATCCGGTCAAGAGCATTTTGTTCCTGCAACTGGGAAACAAGGTTCGATATCATACCACCCGGTAACTGGTAAATAAGGACGTCACTATCAACACGTTCAGATATCGGGTTAATAAGCCCCTCGTAATCTCCCCTTATCTTTAGACAGGCATTTCGCAATTTGCGCAGAGCGATAAGGTCTATTCCCGTATCCCTCCGGGTATTCTTCAGCGAAGCAACAATGCTTTCAGTCGGAGGTTGTGAAGTCCCGAGAGAGAACGGGGACATTGCCGTGTCAAGAATATCCACCCCGGCATCGATCGCTGCCTGGTAGCTCAATGATGCAATACCACTCGTTGAGTGACTGTGGAGACAGACCCTGGTATCTATCTCATCTTTTATACCGGTGATCAGATCACGGGCAGACTTGGGCATGATGAGTCCGGCCATGTCTTTGATACAGATAGAATCACAATCTTTTGCATAGAGCTCTTTCGACAATTCGATAAATGTCTTCGTCGTGTGGACCGGGCTTGTCGTATAGCTGATAGCGCCTTGAAGATGCGCCCCGACGTCCTTCACCTTGGCAATGGACCGTTCCATGTTCCTGATATCATTCAGTGCGTCAAATACCCGGAATACATCCACACCGTTTTTCCAGGAGAGTTCTACGAATTTATCAACCACATCATCGGAGTAATGGCGGTACCCGACGAGGTTCTGGCCGCGAAGCAGCATCTGGATAGGAGTCCGTTTCAGCTCAGCCTTTAACAGCCTGAGGCGTTCCCAGGGGTCTTCCGCAAGAAACCGGATTGCTGTATCAAAAGTCGCGCCACCCCATGCTTCCACTGAAAAAAAGCCTATATTGTCAATCTCCCTCGCTAAGGAGAGCATATCATCAGTCCGCATTCTTGTCGCGATGAGGGACTGGTGTGCATCTCTCAGCGTGGTATCCGTGATTAGTAATTTTTGTGGACCGGCAACACTCATTCTGCACCTCAGAGAATGCGGGAACTTGTCGCAAATTAGGAAGCTAAAGCCTCTCAAAAGTTCAATGTAGAAGTATAAAAATATCACGAACCGGGAGGATTGCAATGAATAAAATACAGATCGCAACGATCCCACTAAAATAATCCAAGATCTCAGGATGGAACCCCGGGCAGAGGGTACCCCCGTTTCGGTATCCCCGCACGGTGAGGAGGTCTGCCTGATCGTATGCTCGCCTGATCTGGTTCAGTACAAACATCCCGATTACCGGTACCAAGGTGGAAAAACACAGTGACACTTGCTTCTGTCGTAGTGCAATCCGTATTTTCGAACTATCATCTTCGAGACCTGAAAGGGCCTGCATGCTCATTTCTGCAATCAGACCCAGTTCAAACCCACGCCTCCCAAAAAGCCAGACCGAAACCCTGAAAAATTCACCCGGGGCATACGCAGTATAAGCGTACAGTGCGAGCAGAAGAATAACAGTCATACGGATGAAATACGACAGTCCATTTCCTGTTACGAGCTCTGTAATCACGGATACAACGAGGATCATGGAGAAAAACAGGATCGCGGCCGGTCTTCTGATGCCCTGGAACCTCCCGGGGAGGCATACCCAGTACAAAAATGCAAGGACAGCCCCGGCAAGGCTGATAAACGCCGCTATAGAGAGTGCAATAATTACGAATATTCTTATTCTCGGGTCCTGCATGCAGCCTCCATTACAGATTCCGGAGAAATATTTTCAGGTACCAGCCCCTGCTCGATGAGTGTCCTGATATGGGGTGGTGCAAGGTTCCACCGGGAGAGGGCAGCGGGTACGCGCCCGCATGAAACAAGGGTACCCCCCTCCATCTCCCAGATGAAATCCACCGGGGGGAGCCAGGTCTGCTCATGCGTACAGATGATTACCGTTCCCTGGCCTCGTTCTGATATCCGTCTGCATATTATCCTTTTTTCCCGGCAATCAAGCGCACTGAACGGTTCATCAAGTATGAGGAGGTCTGCATCCCCCGACAGTATACAACCGAGGTGAAGACGTTTCAGTTCACCGCGTGAAAGCACTAGTATATCCTGCTCTCCCCTACCCTGGAGCCTTGTGGAAGCCAAAATTTTCCCGGGATCGAGGCCCCAGGAGCGGATCTCATCGTTAAGCGTAATTCCTGTCGTGTGGTACTCAGGAAACTGCATCGAAAGAAGGGATTTCCTGATCCCAGTCATTTTAACCGAACCTGATGTAGGTCGTACCAATCCCGAGGCAAGCAACGCGAGGGTAGATTTCCCACTCCCGACCTTACCGCTGATGAGATGGACACCCTCATCGAATACTCCTTCGGCAGTGAGTTGGAACTGGTCCCGTGCATAACTGACGGCCTCAAAGATCAATGCCACGGGAAAGCCTCCATGAAAGCGGATACAGGCAGTCGCCGGAACGTTCAGCAAAGACCTCGTGTGGTGTTCCAAAACAGGTTACAGAACCTCCTTCAAGGAGGATGACCCGGTCCGCTCCGGTAGCTGCTTCCATATCCTGTGTACACCATACGAGGTATTGTGCCTGCGAATTACTGATCAGCCGGGTAAGGACACCGGTACTTTCCTGGTCGAGGTGTGAGTCAGACTCATCAAGAACCAGGACGATAGGTTTCGTCACCATCGCCGTTGCGAGGGAAACAAGGACTTTTTCCCCGCCGGAAAGGTCACGTGTCCGCCTGCCCAGGAGGTGACTGATGCCAGAATCCTTCGCAATGGCATATACCTGTTCTTTGATCTCCGGGCACGGGTCCTTCCTGAAGCGGAGCGGGGAGGCAATTTCATCGGAAACTGTCCCGAAAAGCAGGTTCCTGTCGGGGTATTCGTTCAGCCACCCTATATCAACGAATCCGGGGCTATTTCCATCAATTTTGACGGTTCCCCGGTGTGGGGGGGTTATGCCTGCGATGATCTGTAATAGCGTGGTTTTCCCGCTTCCGTTTGGGCCGATAACCACCGTAGGACCAGGAGGGATTTCAAGCAACGGTATATTCAGTATCCCGTGATTGATGGCTGATAGTACAATCATGGCGGTATTTCGCCCCCGTATTTTTCATCTCCCACAGGTATCGTGTCACGGGGGGGGATCCGCCTTCCAATCGCATGTGCTGCATATGCCTTAACAAGGTCTCCAGGTAAAAATGGGAGGATCCCCACGAGGACTGCCTGAATTAATAACATCCCAGTTGAGAAGGAAAGCCAGAAGGCACCAATGGCATAAATAAACGTCTCTGCTGCACCTATACCAGCAATATTCCATGCAAGTGCCCGGTTTTCATATGCGAGACCTGCAACAAATGCTGCAGGGATAAACCCAATCAGGTACCCACCAGTGGGTCCGAGGAGCACTCCAATCCCTGAGGTCCCGTTATGAAACACGGGCAGGTTCAGGGCCCCGAAGATGATGAAAAGTGTTGCCGGGATGACCGCATATCGCTTCATAACTATTGCGGCCAGGAGGACAAACATTGTCTGGAGCGTTAGGGGTACCGGCAGGAATGGTATCGAAATCCAGCTCCCGATAGCGATAAGACCAATAAATGCTGCAGTCTCTGCAATAATCAGGGCTCGCTGGCGGTCTCCCTGCATTCGTCAACCTTCTTTTATTTTTAGGTTGACGAAGAAAATAGTATTATGTGTGTGCGCAGTCTCCGGCAATCACTCGTTCGACCCTGCCATCATCTTTCCTGATGACAAGCGCCCCGAATTCATCGATATCGATTGCAACGCCTTCAAACGAGCTCTTCAACGTGCTGATCCTGACTCGCTGATCGATCGTGCAGGACAGGCTTTTCCATTCACGGATTACCGTGTCATATTCCTGGCTCTCGATCAGGTTGTAACGGCTCTCAAATTCCTTCAGGAGCCGTGCGAGAAGGGATGCCCTGTCAACGTCATGCCCCACTTCAGCACTGATCGAAGTCACACTTCCCGTTACCGATGAAGTGAGTTCACGGGCCGAGATATTTGCATCAACACCAATCCCGAGAATGCAGTAATGGATGTTATCTGCCTCAGCGGATAGTTCGAGCAACAGTCCGGCGACCTTTTTATCCCCGATGAAGATGTCATTCGGCCACTTGATCAGGGCACCGAGATCATATTCCTTACGGATGGCCCGCGCAACTGCAACGGCCCCCGCCATGGTGACCATAAAGACATGGTCAACCGGAATTTGAGGTTTTAAAATAATGGTGATCCATATACCCCCGGATGGTGACACCCAGACACGACCCATCCGGCCGACGCCCCCGGTCTGTTCTTCAGCGATGATTACCATCCCATGAAGCTTTGCAGGGTCTTCCGAACTGCACATTTCTTTTGCAATTGCAATCGTGGACGGTGTACTCTCAAAATACCGCATTTTCTTCCCGAATACAGAAGTCCTCAGATTTTTGTGGACTTCATACGGGAGGAGCCTGTTGCTTTTCTTGGTCAGCCGGTACCCCTCTGTCTGCGAGGCCGAAATGTCATACCCGATTGCCTGAAGTTCCTTGACATGCTTCCATACGGCAGAGCGCGAGATCGAAAGTTCATTGCTGATATACTCACCTGAAACAGGTCGATCTACATTCTCCAGGATCTCAAGTACGCGAAAAGCAGCTTCCATGATTACCTTACCTTTTTGCCCCGATCTGTTCGTTCGGCAGGGGGCAGGGGTCTTTTCCACAGACCTGCTTCAGGATGGCAGACTGGTGATCCATCAGGGTGGCGAGGTCGAAGATTCCGGTTATATCTACAACGCCAATCGCACCAATTGCGGCGCCACTTTCATCCCTGACCGGGGCCACGATAACGGGAACACCACGGTACGGTCCTGTTTCCGGTGTTTTTTGAACTTTCCTGTTTGTAGCCAGCGCTTCTTCCAGGGCAGGCCCTGAATAATCCCTATCTATTACCCTGCCATCCTCGATCCTGATACCATTATTATCCCTGGACCTTGCAGTCACCGGCAGGTGATTGAGAATTTCGTGAATTGCGAGTCCGACCGGCACAATATCTCCGGGGGTAGAGCTCGAAGAAATGATATAGCGGTTCATCGGACGTACCTCATAATTCCCTCGTTTTTATCTAAAAAAAGGTTTCCCCTGCCTTCATGGATAGGCTTGTAATAAATGACCTCGAGGGATACTCATGGATACTTGTTATTACGATAACGCCTTTCCCAAGGGTTTTTTCTAATAATACCGTTTTTCCTTCAATAGTTCCAATTTTATTGCCTTCAAATGAAGAGAAAAACCCATCGTATTCAATATGATCGGGGTCATAATCGCTGATAATAGAGGAAAGTGGGTGCCCGGGTTCCATCTCGATCCGGCTGTTTCCCGGCTCGTACTGGTACACCACACAGATGGGAAGCCAGCTGTACCGGTCAGGGAGTGGATCCGCCGCACCATACACGACGAGCGTCCCACCGTTCTCGACAAAACGGCGTATTCTCCCGGATGATGCCCTGAGGGCCGGGAGTACCTGTGAATATGCCGGATTTGCAAAACCAGTAGGGATAATGAGGACATTGTACTGTCCCCTGAAAAACGGTGCCGCAAGAAGGTGCGGTGTCACAGGTATTGAAGTCACGCCGCACTCTTCAAGAAAACGGCCAAATACGAGGGGCTGATCCCATACCAACCCTACACGGGGCTTCAACCCTTGATCACTCCCAGCGGTTCAAGCCTGGCCACGAGGTTTGAGATCCCAAGGGCGTCAACAATTCGTACTACCTCAGCACTCGATTTATATGCCCCAGGGGCTTCCTCTGCAATAGATCCGTCGTTTGGTGCCCGTACGATGATCCCTTCTTTTGACAGGGAATTTTTCACCTTCGCCCCGTCTATTGTTTTTTTTGCGGCTGAACGTGAGAGCATACGTCCCGCACCGTGGCAGGTCGACCCGAATGTACGTTCCATGGCGATTGCAGTACCCCGGAGCAGGTACGAAGAAGACCCCATGCTCCCCGGGATTATCACTGGCTGTCCAATCTTTGAATATCCGGATGGCAGGTCAGGACTTCCGGGACCAAATGCCCGGGTGGCACCTTTCCTATGGACACAGACGGATACCCGCTTTCCTTCATTGGAATGCTCCTCCATTTTTGCGACATTATGTGCGACATCATAGACCAGGTGCATCGATTCGTAGTCTATTCCGTACATCTTCTCGAATACCGTCCGCGTGATGTGCATGATCATCTGCCGGTTTGCCCATGCATAATTTGCAGAAGCCGCCATCGCACCGAAATATGCTTTTCCTTCAGGTGACGATAAAGGTGCACAGGCAAGCTGGCGGTCGGGCAGCACAATATTGTAGCGCTTTGTTGCACCTTCAAGCACTTTCAGATGGTCCGTGCAGGTCTGGTGCCCGAGCCCGCGTGACCCGCAATGGATCATGACGCATATGCGGCCCGGGAAAATGCCATATGCTTTTGCCGCTTCCGGGTCGTAAATCTCCTTGACAACCTGGATCTCAAGGAAATGGTTACCGGCACCGAGTGTCCCACTCTGCGGCATGCCACGCTGTTTCGCTTTTGCGGAGACGGCATGGCTTTCGGCCTGGACCATGCAACCCCGTTCCTCACAGTTGTCAAGGTCTGCCCGAAGCCCATATCCCTGGCTCACCGGCCATGCAGCACCTTTTACCATCATATCTTCAAGGTCCCCAAGGGATAGCTTGACCTGGCCCTTCGCTCCCACACCGGTGGGTACTGCCTGGTACAGGGTCTCAATAAGATCCCGCCGGCGGGTAAGTTCAGCCATTGTGAGCGGTGTGGAGAGCAGCCTCACCCCGCAGTTTATATCAAACCCAACCCCGCCGGGGGAGATCACCCCGGTCTCCCGGTCAAATGCGGCAACCCCGCCAATCGGAAACCCATATCCCCAGTGAATATCCGGCATACCCATGGAGTACCTCATAATACCGGGCAAGGTTGCAACATTGGCAAGTTGCTGCACTGCCCCGGATTCCAGGCTGCCGTACAATGAATCGGAAAGGAAAAACCGACCTGGAACCCTCATTCCCGGGACCGTCCCGGCAGGCACTTC
>Ga0316219_1004497_pt1 | contig 10452 bp, 15 predicted proteins | sample TBH18003PmetaG_FD_203635 | JGI IMG/M metagenome (GOLD analysis project Ga0316219, IMG submission 203635) | Freshwater microbial communities from Trout Bog Lake, Wisconsin, USA - TBH18003P | ecosystem: Environmental > Aquatic > Freshwater > Lake > Hypolimnion/Profundal zone | place: USA... | reverse complement strand
GTGCGCGCGCAACCCTGCCTCCTGTGCGCCCCGGGCGAGCAGCAGTCCATCACCGAGAGTCACCACATCAAGCGGGATCCCCTGACCGGACTGTCCCTGGGCGGCGGGCAGAAGGCCCCCCACTTCGCCACCCTGCCCCTTTGCCAGCGGAAGCACCACTGGAACAGCGTCTACGTGTCCATGGGCTCCCGGGAGTTCGAGCGCCGGTACGGCAACGAGCTGGACCTCCTGGAGCGCTTCTACGACCTGATCGGCATCCCCTACCCCTACCCACGGAGAGCAGCATGAACGACAACCCCACCATCAACCTCGACGCCACCAACCGTCGCCCCCTCATCCAGATCCTGGTGGACGCCTCCCTGTACGCGTTCCAGCAAGGTTGTCAGTCCACCTTTGAGGGCGAAGAAGAGGCCCGGGCCATCAAGGATGCCCGCCTCAAGGACGCGCTGGAGGAGAACGGCCGCCTAAAGACTCTGGCCGACAGCCTCACCCAGAGCGCCGTGGGCTGGGCCTCCGTGGTGGACGTCCTCAACCAGGTCTCCCCGGCCTGGATGGACCGCCTGCCCGACGGCAGCAACCTCTCCGGCATCCAGTATGCCGTCCGGGCCATCCGGGAACTCAAGGCCCGCGCGGATATCGCCATCGAAGAGGCCAAGAGCCTAAAGGCCCGGATTGCGGAACTGGCCCAGGTCCCGGAGGTGCAGCCGTGATGATGCGCCAAGTTTACGTGGCCGGATCCTATTCGGCTGACACCCGCACCCGCGAACTCCAGAACGTCACGAAGGCCCTGGTTGCCGCCATTGACCTCACCCGCCGGGGCTACCATTGCATTGTCCCCCACGTCGCCGGATCCCACCGGGTAGCCTGGGACCAGGCCATGATCCGTTGTCGCGCCATCCTGGGCACCATGGACCCCAACCAAGACTGTTTGGCCCTTCTGCCGGGCTGGGAGGGCTCCAGGGGCGCCGTCGAGGAGCGGTCCCTCGCCGAGGCCATGGGTATGCCGGTGTACGACCTGGCCGACCTCTCCGGCAATCAGGTGGTCCATGGATAGGGTCGGCTGGGTCCTCATCGTCATCGCCGGGGTCGCGTTCTGCCTCGGCATCTACCGCGAGCAGTGCGCCCGGGACAAGGAGCAAGCATGAAGCCCACCACCGTCTCCCTTTTCTGCGGCGCCGGCGGCGAATCGGCCGGGAAGGAACTGGCCTTTCGGGACCTAGGCATCGACACCCGGGACTGGACCAGCCATGCCATCAACCACTGGGATCTGGCTGTCGCCACCCACGGTGCGAACTTTCCCGGGATCCAGGTCCACCAGGAGGACATCACCAAGGTCACAGCGGCCACCTTCGGGGTGAGCGAGATCGATCTCCTCTGGGCGTCCCCCAGCTGTGTGCACCATTCCCGGGCCCGGGGTGGGAAGCCTTGCGAGGACCAGCAGCGCTCGCACGCCGATGAGGTGGTGGATCGCTGGCTCAAGGTGGCCAAGGTCTCCGTCCTGCTCATCGAGAATGTGCCTGAATTCGAACAATGGGGGCCCCTTGATGCCAAGGGCCAGCCCATCAAGGAACGCAAGGGCGAGTACTTCCGGCGGTTCGCCGCCAAGCTAGTGGCCCTTGGCTACCGGGTGGAATACCGGGTGCTTTGCGCCGCGGACTACGGGGATCCCACGACGCGCCGACGCTTCTTCCTGCAGGCGGTCAGAGACGGGATCAGCATCGTCTGGCCGGAGGCCACGCACCGGGACCCCCGGCGCCCCGCAGACATGTTCAGCGGCCACCTCCCGGTGTGGCGCACTGCGGCGGAATGCATCGACTGGTCCATCCCCTGCCCCAGCATCTTCGACCGCAGGAAGCCCTTGGCCGAGGCCACGCTCCGCCGGATCGCCGCCGGGGTCATGCGTTACGTGGTGCAGGCCCAGCGCCCTTTCCTGGTCAACCTGACCCACGGGGGGCGCCTGGAGGACCTGGATGAACCTCTGAAGACGGTCACCGGGGCGAACCGAGGGGAGAAGGCCATCGTGGTCCCTTCCCTGGTGGGCGTCGGGGGCCGGGCCGGGCAGTCCCGCCCACGCAGCGCCGATGAGCCCCTGGGTGTGCTGACCACCAAGGCGGATGGAGCCCTGGTGGCGGGCTTCTTGTCCAGCTATTACGGGGCCAAGCGTGAAGGCGAGGCACGGGGCGCCGATATGGAAAGTCCTTTGCCCACCCAACCAACCGCGAACCGGCATGCTCTGGTGGCGGCCCACATGATGAGCATCGACCAGCAGAGCAGCGGGGATTCCGCCCTCCGGCCCGCAGACGCCCCTCTGAGCACGGCCACCACCAAGGCCCGGCACGCCCTCATCGCCGCCAGCCTCATGACCAACACCACCGGCCATGCCCCGACCGGGGTGGACGCCCCGGTGCCCGCCCTCACCACCGGGAACCACCAGGCCCTGGTGGCGGCCTTCATCTCGCACTATTACGGCCAGGGCACTACCGCCCAGGACCCGGGCCAGCCCCTGCATACGATCACCACCCTGGCCCGCCATGGGCTGGTGACGGTGGAGATCGACGGCGAGACCTACGTCATCACCGACATCGGCATGCGCATGCTGGAGCCCCGGGAACTGGCCCGGGCCATGGGATTCCCGGAGGACTTCCGATTCGTGAACGCCAGCGGCATGCCCCTCACAAAGCGGGACACCGTGAAGATGATCGGCAACGCCTGCCCCGTCCACACCGTGTGCGAGCTCATCAAGTCTGTGGTGCTCCAGCGCCCTGCGGTCTTCGGCGCCCAGGAATCTATCGCGTAACCCCCCCCCAAGGAGACACCATGAACCGCCGCCCTACCCCACCCCCACCGCCCGCCCCGCCCCTCCTGCTTGAGCCCATGGCCTACTGCCCCGAGGACGCCGCCCTGGTCATGGGCCTCACCCGCACCGCCATCTACGAGCTGATCCGGGCCGGCCTGATCAAGTCCGTGAAGTCCGGAAAGCGCCGGATCATCCCCCGGACGGAGATCCAGGCCTACCTCGATTCACACGCCGCCTAGGTTCCGATCTTGCCCGGGATCCGCCCGCGACGACCGTGCCACGACTGGGTTTCAAGGCAACCGGCCCAAGCACCAACGATGATGAATTATTTGTAACAAACATCCTGTCCAGGATCATGCCTGGACCCATTGGAGAAGCCATGACCAAGGAAGAATGGATCGACCGGTGCCGGGAGCAATTCATGAGCCGAGGCGGGGTCGGATTTGACATCGCCCAGGGCATGGCTGAAGCCTGCCTGGAGGATCAACAAGGGCTTGAGGCAGACGTTGACCCTCTCGACCCCGAAGAAGCCGCTGACGAAGAAATGTCCCTCTGGGACGAACCCATCGAACCGCAGGCATAGCCTGTCCAGGAGCATGACCGTGAGCAATCTGATCGGGACTACCGTGATGTGCCCTGAATGCGGAGGCTGGAACACGCCTGGGCATCCCTGCCGCACGAACCCCTACCAAGATATCGCCAACGCCCTGGCGCGGGAGGTGTGCGAAACAGATGCCCTCAAACTGCGACTGGTTGAAGCAGCCAAGGAACTGAGGGACCAGCGCAGCAGGTGTCTGGAACTTGAAGGTGCCTTCCAAGAGTTCGCTACCCATGGCTCCTGGCGATGCAACCACTATGACGAATGCCACTGTGGGCTGGATGATCTCTGCGACAAGCTGGGCATCCCCCGCATCTCCAAATCACCCGAAGCGTAATGTCCAGATGCGGGAGGCATCGACCATGGAAATGAAATGTGAACACGGGGTGGGCATCCACCAGGACTGCATCGCCTGCAATGCTGAATACAACCGCTCTGGCCAAACCTGGGAGACGAAGCTGATCCGGCGTGAACTCGCCATGGTGGACGCCCGATTCTTGGAGATGCAGCGGGAACGGGGAGCCGAGCGCAAAGCCCGGATTCTCTACCAGGATGCCCTGGACAACATCGCCAAGTGCATCATCCACGATATGACCCCCGCCGAATACGCCTTCAAGATCCTCAACCCTGAGTAGCACCTGTCCAAAGGACTGAACCATGCCGGTCATCAGCGTAAAAGTCATCAAGCGAGCCTATCGCCTCAGGCGCTGCGAAATGTGCCGCCGCGATATGTTCCCCGGCGACTCCCAGGTGCGCCTCTACGGCAATGCCGATGAAGCCGATCCCAAGTGGGTGATGTTCGTCTGCCCTGCCTGTGCCAAGGAAAGCCAAGACCCAAAACTCCTGGCTTCTCCATCAATTCACCCAGCCCAGGCGACCGCTTGAGGCTGTCCAACCTCTGCCGGGAGGCACCCTTGGAAACCCTTTCGATTCAAACGCTGCCAGATGGGCGAGTCGCCCTCATCGCCAATGGCGACCGGGCTGAAGTGGTTGGCGTCCGTGGCAGCGACTTTGAACGGGTCGCCCTGGCGATCACCGGTCCCGCCTCCAGCATCGCTAGCGATGAACGCTTGACCGGGCTTGTGGAAGAACTGCTCGACAACCTATATGTCCCCGAGCCTGATTGCCGGTGCCACCTTTCCCCGCCTTGCAACGACTGCGTTGAAAACGGCGGCTTGCGTGAAATTGTTGCGGCTGTTCGCCGCGCCCTCGACGCCCGTAAGGGCTGATGTCCAAATGCACGACCCTTCCGGAGATGCCTTGACCCCCTCACGTCCTATCCTTCGCTGGCACGGCGGCAAGTGGAAACTGGCCCCGTGGATCATCCAGAACATGCCGGCGCACCGGACGTATGTGGAGCCCTTCGGCGGGGCCGCCTCGGTCCTTCTGCGGAAGCCCCGGAGTTACGCCGAGGTTTATAACGATCTGGACGGCGACCTGGTGAACCTGTTCCGGGTGACCCGGGACCGGGGCGAGGAACTGATTCGCGCCCTGGAACTCACCCCCTTCGCCAAGGATGAATTCCTGGGTGCCTACGAGGTGGCGCCCGAGGGTTTCGGCAGACTTCGAGGCCCCGGTATAGACGACCCAGGCGAGCCGGGCCAGGTCCGGCCGGTCTGCCTCCACCAGGAGCTCGTACAGAGAGAGGACAATGAGCGCCGACCGCTCCGCTGAATTCATCACGTCGTAGATGATGAGGTCATCGCCGTCCATACGTTCTCCAGGCCCCCTATACCGGGGCAAAGGGTTGAGGTCGGGGCGTCACGGTGAGTTCCGGGAACCCGCCCATTATGTTAATAATATTTTTTATAAAAGCAAGGGCAAGATTCATGAATATGCGTTCTATCTCTACTCATATGAATTTATATGTAATGGGACTCAATATAAACCAAGAATCAACGGCATCGTCACGGCATAAAAAGGCCCCGGAAGTCCGGGGCCGTGATGATGGTCGGTTGGTCTCAAGCCTCCCGGACGGGGACCCAGGACGGCGGCTCGATCCGGGCGCGCTCGCAGAAATGCAGGATCTCGGAGGGGTCGGAGATCACGCCGTAACGGGTGCCCACACAGCGCCCGTGCCCATCATCCCAGATCGAGTAGGACTGAGTGATGATGCGGGATTTCCCAAACCAGCAGCGGTCCATCCTGACCCCAGTGGCCCAGTCGCGGTCATTGATTTCGATGGCGGCCTCGGGGTTGAGGGCGATGCGGACGCTGGCGTAGTCGCTCTCCCGGTCCAGATTGGCGGTGACGTAGATGCGGTTGCGTTTGGCGGTTGCGTTGCTCATTTGGTTGCCTCCTACAACCAATATACGCTCATGGTTGCGGTGTGCAACCAAAAGTTGAGACCTGTGACCTAAATCACAGGGCGCCTCCCGATCCATCCTACAGCCCGGTAACCTCACAGGCCCAGGACACGGCCAGGGTCACGCCAGTGGAGTTGGTCATGGTGATCTTCGAGGTTCCGGCGCCCGTGGTTGCCGAGATGGCGATCTGGTCCACCGTGCCCAGGGAGATGACCGCAGGCGTTCCAAGGTTGAGGGTGTTGCCGCCATTGCCAGCCGCGAAAATCACTTCCTGATAGGTTCCCCCCGTCGCGTTGTTGACGTTTTTCGAGGACACCACAAACCGACCCATCACCGACCCGGTGGCACCCAGGATGTTCCAGGCATAGAGGTCACAAGCCGTACTGCTACTGTTGGCCACCTGGAGCCCAAACAGTCCATTGGTGAGGGGACTGGTGAACCGAGCCGTGTTGCCGCGCATATGCTCTACATAGACGTTGGAAAAACTGCAGCGCTCCAAGGCCCATTTGTTGTAGAACGTGGCGAAAGATGGAATATTCACGGCGAAGGTGCAGTCTGTGAATACGTTTCCGCGATCAGAGTAATAATTATAATAAGCTGACCCCAGCGTGGTTGGAGCCTTGTCGAAACTCATTCGAGAAAAGGTGGAATCCTGGACGTCGTTGAAGGCCCCGGCATAGGTCGCTGTGGTCCCCGTCATGACGAAATCGTCTACCAGGAGATGGGTATTTGGAATGCCGGTGCCATTGTCTCCCAGAAGCAGGGGGTTAAGCCCGCAACCATTGGCCAACATTCCTCGCATGGAGACTTGGTTGGAGGCGTTGCACTCGATCAAAATGCCATCGCAATTGAAACATTTGAAATTCTTGAGATGAACTCGGTTAGCCACAGTCAGGGTGCAGCAAATGCTATTCCCGCCGTAGGTCAGGTTGTTAAACCAACAATTGGAAATGTCGATATCCTCAACTGTGCTGGTGATGGCAGCAACCGTGATTGCCGTTTTACCAGATAGAGTTGCAATCGCATTATTGTTGACAACCATAGTGCAGGGAGCAACACCTCCGTTGGTCACCGAAGAAATGGTTGTGCCTGTTGCGAAACCTGGAATAGCCACACCCCCAGAACCCGGAATAGTCCCCGTGGCCGCGGTAACCGAAACCGAATTGGACCCGGCCGTGGTGGATACGGTCATGCTGACGTTGGCCGCGGTCACACCGGAGATGTCCAAGCCGAATCCATACATGGTATTGACGTAGAGGTTGGATCCCGTGATCCTCCTGCAACCTCCGTCCATCTTGATGGCATAGCCGAACTTCCCGTTGGTATTCAAGCCGCAGTTAAGGCATTGGATCCCGTTCCAAAAAATGTCAGAGCAATTCACATAATAGAGGCAGGCCATGTAGGCGTTCTGGAAGATCATTTGGTCGAAGCGGACAAACTGCCACCCCGTAAACCATGCGCCTCCCCCGCAGATCCAAGAATTCGACTGGTTACCGGCCAAATTCATATCCAGGACGCCATTACGCATAGAGAAGTTGCTGCCGGTCGTCTGGGTTCCGTCGATCAAGATATTGTTCGTGCCGGAAGCTAGTTTGATAGTGGACCCCTGCAAATCGACCGCCACGTTGCTCATGGGCACCAGGCTTTGCGAGGCCGTTCCTGTTCCGCTCCCTGCGCCAGTGGCGGTAAAGATCACGCCGACCGTATTGCTTGCGGCTCCGATGGAGGTGAAGCTGGTAGTGCCCACGGAAACAATGGTGTAGCGCATTCCCACAGCGAAGGACCCGGCGGTGAAGACGCCACCGCACAGGTAGGTTTTCCCGGGAGCACTCACGAGGGGGCGCATGCTTTGTGAAGCGGCGTTGATGCCAAGCTGGACCGCAACCGTGTCGTTGGTCATGCCATCCCCCACCGCGCCGAAGTCCGCGAACGACAGTGACTCACCCTCCTTGGCCGCAATGGTGCGCGCCACCGATCCCGTATAAGGGGCAGCCGTGCCCACCAGGGAGGCCCCAGTGGTGCTGGCGAGTTGGGCCGCCTGGGCAGCGGCAACGGTCGGCCCATCATAAGCCGCCCAGCCGGCCATATTGGTGTTTGGATTATTGGTGTTCCCCGCGCTGGTACAGATGACCAAGCCGCCGTTGGTGAGCTGGAGCACAGCATTGACCGGATAACCGCCGATAGCCGTGGCATAGGCGGAGTTGTACCCGATTACCCCGCCGGCGGAACTGTAGGCCGTAAACTGGGAGAGCCAGTTCAGGATCCCGTTGAAGTCTGCGCCCTGGGGTGGGATGCCGCCGCTGGTGAGCGGCTTCATGTTGACGATGGGGATGCCGTCAGCAAGGGAGAACAGCGGCGAAGCGGACGCCACGGGGATCGTGTTCATAGCCCCCTTATGCGGGCCAGATCCGGAGCCGAACGCCTGGGGCATCAAGGTGGGGGCCGGAGGTGGCGAGGCCAGGAGCCCCACCGCCACCGCGAAGGCGACCAGGAACGAGAAGCAAGTCTTGAGGCTGCGCATGGCGATCTCCTAGGCCTTGATGATGAAATTCACAGCATTGAAGGGAGGGAGCGAGGTTGAGGTCGTGGCGATGCTGGGGCCGCCCGTGGCCACGCCCCCAGCCTGCACGGGGAGCGAGGGATTGCCCCCGGCGCCCCCGGTGCCCCCAGTGATGTTGGTTTCGGTGTAGGTGTGCGTGTGGTTCAGGAGGGCCTGTGCCGAGCCGCCCGTGGTGCCCAGTGGATACGTAGCATCCGCGCCCTGGGGAAACCTCTCCTGGAAATTGGGTAGGTTGAAGTTCGCCCCAGAACCGCCCCAGGTGTAACCCAGAACGGCGAAGAGTCGCGGGAAAGCAGCAACCAAGAGCGAGGACCCGTCGCAGTTCAGGCGACCCGGAGGTAAATTGGCGAGGGACCCGGGCCAAACAGTGATCGTGCCGGTTGGGGTGCCGTCGTCCACATACCACCCGGTCAGAGCCGCGTTGGGGTCCTGGGTGTTCCCGGCGACGGTATTGATGACCGTGGTGATCCCATCGTTGAGCTGCAACTTCGCGCCCAGGGGATACCCGCCGATCTCCGAGGCCAGGGTCGCGTTGAACGGCCACTGCCCGCCAGCATTCACCCAGAGCAGGAGCTGGCTCATCTGGTTGAGGACGGCATTGAGATCCTGGCCGGACGGGAAAGCGTTGCCGCCCGCCTCCATCGTCTGGAGGGCGAAGCCGTCAGCCCAGGAGGCTCGGGGCGCCGCCGAGGCGGTGGGAAGAGCGGCGATGAGGCCCGCATTGGGGCCATTTAGCCCCCTCCAGGGCATTTGGATGAGCGCTGCGATTGGTGCGGTGAGGGTCATCTAAGCTCCCGTGTTGATGATGGTGTAGGTGCCGGAGAAGAGCGTCCCTTCGCCCAGGGTGGCCAGGCCGGAGCCGTTGAAGCCCAGCGTGGAGCCGATGGCGAGCCCCGTGGCGATGGAGGCCTGCACGCCCGAGGGGCGCGGTATGACGCCGGTCTGGACGATGATGCCCAACGTCACCGGATCCGGGTCGAACTCCAGCGCCAGGAGCATGGTCATATTGCCGGTGTCGATGCAGTAGGCCCGGCCCTGGTCCGCAAAGAGCGTGCTCAGGATCTGGTTGATGGCCGCGCAGCTGCAGTTGCAATTGTTGGCCATGGCTTTAGCCAGGATGAGCGTCCTGAAGGCCTCGTCGCCCAGGTTGTAGACCTCCGTGCCGGATCCCCCATCCCAGAGACGGGCCGGGGTGTCCGACTCGGCAAACGAGCCGAGATTGGACGCTGCGCTCTCCGCGAAGCCCCAGAACGAGGTGGTGCCCGGGAGGTTGATGCGCCGGTTCACGCCCACGATCCGGCCCCACACGTCCAGCCCATAGCCCTGGGCGGTCAGGACGTTCCACACCTGGTTGTAGAACGCATCGATATTCGCCGAAGGATCTAGGAATTCGTTGAAGCTCTCGATCATCTGCATGAGGGCCGGCGAGTTCGCGAGATGGGCGAGGATGGTGTCGGAGAGGTTGATCATGCCTCCACCAGGGTGATGGTCCCGAGGACCGGGAACTGGTTGATCTGGACGGTCATGGAATTCGCAGTGGGCGAGCCGGAGCCCACCAGGACGCTGATGATGGAGACGCCCGGGAGGATGGCCGCGATGGTCTGGTAGAAGCGGGAGGCGTAGATCGTGGCGCCGATGCCCGCCGCCGGGCCCCCGTCGGCCCCAGTGAAGGCCTGGCCGAGTCCGTTGACGGCATCCTCAAGCAAAGCTAGAGCGTTGGAGGGCGGATTCCCGCCGCTGGCCACGGTCACCTGGATGTTGACCGGGAGAGAGACGGGGACCGTGTAGCTGACCTGGTACTGGGGCTGGGGCGCCGCATACGAGGTATCGGAGACGATGACGGAGGTGGCCGAGGTCATGGTCGTCCCGGTGGCGACCGTGCCGCCCACGGAGAGGTTGTAGGTGCCGGTGCCTCCGGTGCCGGTGCCCAGGCTGTTGATGGTGCCCAGGGAGATCCCGTTGCACATGACGGTCTGGCCCACGGCCAGGATGCCGGAAGTCACGGCCGTGACGGTCAGCACCAGCCCGGCGCAGGTGGCCGTGAAGATCGCGGATGGGGCGTAGTTGCACCCGGGCGCCTTTTTCAGGTAGAGGGCCTGGGCGATGGCGGCCGGGTTCCCGCCCACGGCGGCCACGTAGATGCTGTTCGCGGGGATCGTGATGCCGCCCCAGACGATGGCCGTCCCGGTGG
>Ga0316219_1004493_pt1 | contig 10465 bp, 8 predicted proteins | sample TBH18003PmetaG_FD_203635 | JGI IMG/M metagenome (GOLD analysis project Ga0316219, IMG submission 203635) | Freshwater microbial communities from Trout Bog Lake, Wisconsin, USA - TBH18003P | ecosystem: Environmental > Aquatic > Freshwater > Lake > Hypolimnion/Profundal zone | place: USA: Wisconsin... | reverse complement strand
ACGTGATAATTGGTGAGGATGTGCCCCTCCTTGGAGACGATCACGCCCGAGCCGAGCGAGTTTTTGACTTCTTCCTGCGGCGCGATGTGGCGGCGACCAAAGAAGAACTCAAACGGGTCAATGATTTGGGGTGCCTGCACCTTGCGGGAGGTGGTGATGCTGACAACGGAGGGAACGACGGTTTGAACCAGACGGGTAGTTTCCTGATCGGCAGCGGCCAGCACAGGCATCTCGCCCAGATTGAGCTGCGAGGGCGTGACCGGAGTGAAGGTGGTGGGGATGCGCCGGTGCTGGTTCCAGCGGGAAAGCGCGAGGAGCCCCAGCACGACAAGCACGATGAAGATAAGGAACCGTTTCATCCTAAGAAAAGACAGGTATTAAAGCCAATTGCCCGCCGAAGGAACAGGAGGATTTTTCGATTCTCGCGGCAAGCAGCTACGGGAGAGGAAGGCTTCCCGACGTCGCCGGAGTTGCCGAGGGACTGGGCACCGGAGCGGGAGATGCTGCGGGGCTTGGTGAAGGAATCGCCGCTGGCGCTGGAGTGGGCGTGGCGACGGAGGCGGTCCATTGGATTACCCCTACGTCGAAGGCCATCATGTTCGCGATTTTTGACACCCGGAACTCTTCCGCCACCGCGCCGTCGCTGTCGAAGACCGTGATTTCCTTGCTGCCATCAGGCTGCCCCATCACCGCCCAGCGCAAAGACTTCGTATCGCTGATGTGGCAAAGCGGCAGGCCGTCCGTCGTAGCCAGATAACACCCCGCTTTATCCACGCCCGCGCGGATTTGCAGTGTTCCCGGCTTGTTGTGGAGGAGCGGATTCGGAACCAGATCGACGGTCAACGTCGGGGAGGGCGCAAAGGGCTTCTCGTCCGGGAATTTCAATTCGGAAGCGATCTGCTCGTAGGTATCGCTGGCAAGGATGTCGTTCTCGAAGAGGATTTTCGGTTCGTCGCCGGGCTTCACGCCGGTGAAGTCGTAGCCGCGCAGCCGCTGGAGCTTCGCGTTTTCATAGAGGACGTAAATTTTCTCCTCGGTAGGCGAAGCGGTGAACTTGACAGGAGGTGGGTCGTCTGGCTGCGCGGCTAAGGTGCGCAAGAGTTTGCCTTTGGAGTATTGTTTGACGGCGATTCCCTTGAGGATCCAGGTGGTGCCATTAGGACCGAACGCTATTTTCTCCGGTTCGGGCAAACCTGGCGCAGCGGCGAGTTGTGTCTCGGGATCTTCATCAGGCGCGACCGCCGGTTTAAGGGTGATAGCATAGTATGCTAGGGCGCTCTGGCCGGGCAGCGTGGCGGCGATTACGGGTGCGATGCTGCCGTTCAGCGATAGTCCGGTGATGTGGCGCAAATGGGGAGAGTTGTCGTCGTCCACCCAGTCGTTACCAATGAAATCGACCCCTTCCACTTCCAGGTCGCCGACCATCACGCCGCGCGCGCGGTAGATGCCGGGGGGGCACGGCGCGCCGTTGTCATCCTTGCCGTCCCATTGCGTGACGAGGCCGTCATCCCCGGCGGTCAGTTCGCTCGCTTCCGCCTCGCGGTGCAGGACGCGGACGAGTTTCCCGGCGCTATCATACACGCCCAGCGAGATGGTGCCTTCCATCGGTGGCGGCAGGAATGCGATTTTGATGGGATCGGCTCCCATACTACATGCCGACGCGACCAGCCAAAGCGCCAGCGTCGCGAAAGCCCCGATTTTATTTACGAACATAGTGCCGCCATTGGACATTTGGGAATATGTTGTCTCGCCATTCGCAATTATCCAGAAACTTTTCGTCAATATTGCGTCCGCGCAGTTGATCGTAGAGCCGGGTGAAGCGCAAAACGTGGTCTTTGGTCCGTTTGGAGGCGTAGGCCCCGGCGGTGCCGGTCTTCATGAGAAAAGCCCAGTCGCTCGACTGCGCCAGGAGCAATTCGCGCGCGAGCTGTTGCAGCGCCCGTTCCATGAGTGGAGGGAGCGGGTCCGGGCTCGCGGCGAATTCCGTCGCCAATTCCGTCATCCGGCGGGCGGCGGCGTGGAGATGGGGGTAAATCCACGAGTTGCTTTCATCGAGCCAGACTTCCCAATACCCCTTGTGCCCCCAACTGGAGGCCGAGGGGGCCACGAGCTGCTGCGTCGGGTGCCCGGAGAGAAACCGGCTGGGCGTGGTGAGCTGGAAAGTCTGCTGGTCGAACGCCGCCTTGCGGATGAAGAGGTTCAGGAAGTCCGGCCCCTCAAACCACCAGTGGCCGAAGAGTTCCGCGTCGTAGGGGCTCACCACAATCGGATCGATGTTGGTGTTTTCCAGCAACTGACCGATCTGTTTCACCCGCGAATGCAGGAAATGCCGGGCGTGAGCGTCGGCGGCTCCCAGCGCCCAGGCGCGGTTGTAGATGTCCTTGTCCTGGGTTGCCCCGGTAATGCGGTGGTATTTGATGCCGGAAAATTTGCGGACGCCGTTGGATAGGAACTCGCCCAGATGGTCGGGAGGGAGGTCGAACCCGATGTCGCGGTAGAAATCGCGGTAGGCCGGATCGCCCGGATAGCCGTCCTCCTGGCTCCAGACCTGGCGGCTCGATTCCCGGTCGCGCGCGAACACCGCCGGGCCCGCCGGAGTGTAGCACGGGGAAAAGATGGCGTAGCGTGGGCGCGGACTGCCGAACATCAGCCCGTGGGAGTCGATCACGAACCAGCGAATGTTGGCCTCGGCGAGCACTTCTTCGATCCCGGCCACGTAGCCGCATTCCGGCAGCCACATCCCCTGCGGATCGCGCCCGAAGCACTCCCGGTAATCATCGCGCGCGATGTGAATTTGCGCCTTCACTGCCTCCGGGAAACTCTGCATGAGCGGCAGGAACCCGTGGGTGGCCGCGCAGGTGATGATCTCCAGCACGCCCTGCTCCTGAAGCTGGGCGAACGCGGGGAGCAACCGCCCCTGGCAGTCCTCCACGAAAAAGCAGCGGCACGACTGGAAGCGCTCCAGGTAAAACCGGGCGAGCCCCTGCAAGTGGGAGTCGTCGCGGGTGCGCTCTACTTCGCGCTGGGCTAGCGCGATGGCCCGGTCGAGATAGCTCACATAGCGTTCCTGCAAAAGCGGATCGCGCAGCATCGCGCAGAGCGGCGGCGTCACCGACATCGTGAGCGTAAACGGCACATGGTCCGCCACCAGCCCGCGCATCATCTGGAGGAGCGGGATGTAGGTCTCCGTGATCGCCTCGAAAAGCCAGTCCTCCTCCAGGAACTCGGGATATTCCGGGTGGCGCACATAAGGGAGGTGCGCATGCAGGATCAAAGCGAGATAGCCGGTGGCCATGGGGCGAAAGGATGACGGAGGAACGCCTCTGGATGAAGGGAAAAATGAGGGTTTTTCATAATACCGGGATTTCCCCGAGGAAGCGGAGGGGGAAGTCAGCAAAACCGGGAATGGCGAGGAAACTGGCCTTTACTGTCCGATTGCCAGTATCTCTTCCACGGTGATGGTCGCCAAATCAACGTTACGGGCGGTTGCGCGGGGGTCTTGGGCTGCGGAACCGACGGCGAGGACGCGCATGGCCGCCCGGAGCGCGCCTTCGACGCCAGCGGCGGCGTCTTCGACGACCAGGCATTCGTCCGACGGGACGTTGCAACGCTGGGCCGCGAGCAGAAAGATTTCTGGATGCGGTTTGGTGTGTTCGATGTCGTGGCCGGTCGTGACTGCGTCAAACGTGTCGCCCATTCCGATGCTTTCCAGGATGGGGCGCGCGTTTTTGCTGGAGGAGGCGATGGCCACTTTCACGCCGCGCGCTTTGAGCGCTGCGACGGTATCCCGCGCGCCGGGCAGGAGGTCGGCGGGGGTGAGTGTTTTGATCAAGCAGGCATAGTAGCCGTTCTTGCGCTCGGCCAGGGCTTGTTTCTCCGACTCAGAATACGGGCGCGTGGCGCGTTCGAGCAGGATTTGCAGGCTCTCCATGCGGCTGACCCCTCGGAGCCGTTCGTTGATGTGGTGGTCGAAATAAATGCCTTCTTCGTCGGCCAGCCGTTGCCAGCCTTGGTAGTGGAACTCGTCGGTGCTGACGATGACGCCGTCGAGATCGAAGAGGACTGCGCGAATGGGTTTCATATCTTTTTTAGCCCTGCGTGTTGTAGGGGAACTTCGCCGGGGTTGCGTTCGCCACAACCGTTTTATCGCCCAGCAGGAGCGAAATTTCTTTCCCGTCGGTTTTGAGTTCCACCTCGCCTTGCGCAATGCGCACGCTCAAACGCGTGCCGTGCCACCAGATGGAGAAGGAGAAGGCATCCCACTCGGCGGGCAAAAGCGGATCGAGCCGAAGCGCGCCATTATACCAACGCACGCCGCCGAAGCCCATGACGACGCACTGCCACGCCCCGGCGAGGCAGGCGGTATGCACGCCTTGCCATGAATTGCCGTGGATGTCGTCGATGTCGAGCCGCGCGGTTTTCAGGAAGTAGTCGTAGGCTTGCGCCTTGCGCTTGAGCGCTGCGGCCAGGATGGAGTGGTGGCAGAAACTGAGCGAAGAGTCGTGGGTGGTTTTGGGTTCGTAGTAATCGAAATCCCGCGTGAGTTGCGCTTGCTCAAAGCGGTCGCCCACCAGCAAATGCGCGACCAGCACGTCGGCCTGGCGCAGGAGTTGCGTGCGCCCGACCCGATCATAACTCCACACGGAGTTAATCGCTCCGCCGGGGGGATGCTTCGCAAGGTCATACGGTTCGAGGGAAAGAAAGCGGTCGTCCTGGAGGTTGATCGCGCGGGTGGCGTCGTAGGGAAGACGCATCTTTTCCGCCACCGTCTTGAACTGTTCGAGTTCTTCCTGGGAAAGCTCCAGGCGCTTCAATACCTTCGCGTAACTTTCTGGCAGCGCCTCATGGATACGCTCAAGTAATACCTGCGTTTTGCGCAGGTTCTCCTGGGCCATGATGTTGGTGTAGAAATTGTTGTCCACACTTTGATGGTATTCATCGGGGCCCAACACGCGGTTGATCACGTATTTCTGGAGCTCTTCGCTCCAGAAAACGCGGGAGACCCAGAACCGGCTGGTCTCCACCATGACGTCAATGCCTTCGTCGGCGACGGTCGCCAGATCGCCGCTTACGCAGTAATAAAACCAGACGCCCCATGCGACGGCGGCGCTGACATGGATGCCCATCAGACCAAATTGCCAGAGAGTGGAGCTTTCGTTGCCATCCGCGTCGGACATGAAGGGGAACATTGCCCCTTTCACGCCGAGATCAGCGGCCTTGTTTCTTGCGCCCGGCAGCAGATAGGCACGGTTGCGGATCAGGTCGCGCGCCACGGACGGCGCTATGAAGCCAAAGAGCGGGACCATGTAGGCTTCGGTGTCCCAGAAGTAGGTGCCAAAGTAATGTTCACCGCTTAAACCCTTCGCGCCGATGTTGATGGTGTGATCGCCCTTGGGCGCGTTTTGCATCATCTGGAAGATCGAGTAGCGCAGCCCTTGCGTGAGCGCCTGGCTCTCAGCGCGTTCGGTGATCTCGATCTCCACGCCGTTCCATATTTTCTCCCAAGCGGTTTGCTGTTCTTGTTTGAGCGTTGCAAAACCGGCCGTTGCGGCGTCCTTCAAGAGCGCTTCGCAATAGGGAAGAAAACCACCCCGCAAATCGCAGTCCCGCGAACTGACCACGGCGACCGTTTTGGTGAAAACCACCGTCTCCTCTATTTCGCACGACGTGGTGAAACGGTGGGTGCTGATGCGGTCGTCCTTTTCCGTCAGACATTCCTTTTCCGTTTGCTTGCCGCCGCTCAGCGTTTCGCGTGCGAGGACGGCGATGTCGATCCCCGTGTGGAGGGTGCGCACCGTTACGCCGTAGCAATCCTGCCCCTTCCCGGCGATGGGCTGGATGTTCCCGAAGTGAGGCATCTTCAGGTTCGTGACGCTCGCATCGACCGATGAGGCGAAGCAGATCGTGCCGCCGCTGGAAAGCGGGGTCACGCGCACCTGCATGGCGGCGATGTGGCGGCGATGGAGAGAGAGCAGGCGTTCAAAAGCGATGCGGAGGGTTTCCCCCGTTCCAAGGGACACGGTGTATTCGCGGGAAAGGATGCCGTGTTGGAGCGAAAGCGTCCGGTGGTAGGCGAGGATTTGCGCTTGGGAGAGATCGACGCGTGCGTTGTTGAAAAACAGGGCGACCGGCAGGTAGTTGGGAATGTTCACCATTTCCCGGGGATGGGTGGGCCGCCCCTTGAGCTTGATCATGCCCTCGTTAGGGTAGGCATCAAAGACGCCTGCGATGTAGTTGCCCGTCAGCGCTTCGACGCCGCTGATGCCTTCCTCAAACGACGCGCGCTGCCCAAGATAGCCGTTCGCCAAAGCAAGCACGCCTTCGGCTCGGCGATAGTTTTCCGGCACGAATGACTCCTCGATTACGGACCAGGGAGCAATGGCAAAGTGGGGGTCTGAGGAATGCATAAAGGAGCGATTCTCTATCCAACGAGATATGCGTCAATCCTGAAAAATGCGGGTGGATCGCCCGCTCCGCGGGCGATTTCGGGACGTGGCTTTGAATGGAGACGTGGCAGGCGTAAGCCCATCGCGCACGGAGGTCACGATCCACCGGGCTAGCCTGTCAGACTCCCCAGCTTGACCAGTCGCATTACCGGCTCGTTTGCTTCCCGCGATTGCGCGAGGTCCACCGCGAACTCTGCGACCCAGTCGTTGAGTTCATCGGGATCGACCAGCATTTGCTGCACGGTCCACGTGCGTTTGTCGTCGGAGGGCGTGACGTAGGTGTGGCGCAGGTTGCGGGCTTCGGGATCGAGCCGCAGAAAACGGTGGCCCACATGGTAGGCGTCCATCGCTTCGCGCAAGCGGTTGGGAGCCCATTGCACATCAGCCGAACAAGATGAATCCTCATAAGTCCTATTTGTCTTATCCGCCCCATCTAACACGCCCAGCGCCAAATCGTAGTCGGCATTGAGGAGGCCGCGCAGGAACGTGAAGATGCGGTTGCGGATGGCGGCGGTGAACGCGGTATTGTCCCGTGTGATATCCCGCTCGGCTTCCTCGGCTCCGGGCGGGCGGATTTCGCTCGCCTCGCCGGGACGGTAGTTCGGGTCGCGCATTTTTTCCATTCGTCGAGGAGGCTCGAATCGACCTGCCGGATCATGGTGCCAAGGTAAAGTTCCATCTCGCGCAAGGCGGCGTTCTTGGCGAGGTCTGGAACGGTCTGCGTGAGCACTTTCTCCACATTGGAAAGGTAGCGCAGCAGGACGCCCTCGGCGCGCTGGAGTTCGTAGAGCTTGATGTAGTCGGCAAACGTGCGGAACTCCTCGAACATCTCGCGGGCGATGGATTTGGGCCGGATGTTCTCCTGCCCCACCCACGGATGCTTGTCGGCGAAGGCGTTGAAAGTGGAGTAGATGAAATCGCGGTTGGGCTTCGGATATTCGAGCTTCTCTAACTCCTCCATGCGCTGGTTGTATTCCATCCCCTACATCTTCATCTCGGCGATGGCCTGCCCTTGCACGCGGTCGAGCTGTTTGCGCAGGATGGCATCCGGGTTTTCGAGGATCGATTCAACGAGCGTTAACACCACCATCGCGTAATCCGGCGCTTGCGGGTCGATGAGCGGGATGGTGTCGTGAACATAGAGCGAGAGCGTCTGGTTCATCGAGAAGTCGTCTTGCAAATCGACATTCACGCGCAACTTTGCGCCGTCGGCAGTCTCTGGGATGAACTCAATAATTTTGCGTTGAACTAGTGACTTAAATAACTGCCACGCGCGCTTGGTATGCGCCTTCTTTGCCTTGGCCGGTTCATGACTATGTTCAATGAGATCGCGCATCGCCTCGCAGCCATCACTAGTTCTGCTTAATACATTCAGCAACATGCCGTGGCTGACTTGGAACTGACTAGTCAACCGTTCCGGCGGCGCGGAGATAAGTCGAGTGAAGGTAGTCTTGTCCCAGTTTACGAACTTCTTCTCCGGCTGCTTGCGCTTGACGAACTTCTTCCCCTTGGCTTCGAGCAGCAGGTTTTCGATGGCGTGCTCCGGCGCTTGCGCGACGACCCAGCCGACGTTGTCGAAGCCTTTGCGCCCGGCGCGTCCGGCGATTTGATGGAAGTCGCGCGCGGTGAGGATGCCGGTTTTTTGCCTGCTGAATTTGCAGAGCTTTGTGAAGAGCACGGTGCGGATTGGGACGTTGATGCCGACGCCCAGCGTGTCCGTGCCGCAGATCACTTTGAGCAACCCCTTCTGCGCAAGCTGCTCCACGAGCACGCGGTATTTGGGCAGCAGCCCGGCGTGGTGCAGACCGATGCCGTGGCGCAGCCATTTCTTCACCTCGGGGCCGTAGGGACTGGTAAACTTGAATCCCTCCAGCGCGCTGGCGATGGCCGCTTTTTCCTCGCGGGTGCAGACGTTGATGCTCGTGAAATCCTGCGCGCTCTGGGCGGCTTCGAGCTGCGTGAAGTGGACGACATACACCGGGCCTTTTTCGGCGGTGACGAGGTTTTCCAACGTCTGCGAAAGCGGTGTTTCGCTGTAGGAAAACTCCAGCGGCACGGGGCGCACGACGGAGGAGACCGTCACCGTGGGACGGCCGTTGAGCCGGGTCAGCTCCTGCTCGAAGAACGCGGTTTCTCCGAGTGTGGCGGACATGAGGAGGAAGCGGGCCTGCGGCAACGTGAGCAGCGGCACCTGCCATGCGACGCCCCGTTCGCGGTCGGCGTAGTAGTGGAACTCGTCCATGATCACCTCGGCGACGTTCGCCAGCGTCCCCTCGCGCAGGGCGATGTTGGCGAGGATTTCCGCCGTGCAGCAAAGGATCGGCGCGTCGCGGTTCACCGTGGCGTCGCCGGTGCTCAGGCCCACGTTTTCCGGGCCGAACTCGCGGCAGAGCGCCATCCATTTCTCATTCACGAGCGCCTTGATGGGGCAGGTGTACACCGAGCGCTGCGCGAGCGCCTTGAAATGCAGCGCCGTTGCTACCAGCGATTTCCCGGAGCCGGTCGGGGTATTGAGGATCACGTTATGCTCCTCGAACAGTTCCAGAATGGCGCTCTCCTGCGCCGGATAGAGTTGCAGCCGCTTGCCCTCGATATATTGAAGAAACCGCTCGAGGAGGAGATCGTTGCCGAGAATACCGCCCTCGCAGGGGATCGGGATGGAAAGCGGATGCATGAGGCTACTGTGAGCGTTTTCCCGCCGCGCGGCAACCCTGCGCGCGCGTCTTGTTTTTCTGCCGGAGACTGTTAGGTTTAGGTGCATGAATAAACCGGTCGTTGAAGTCAAGGTGCGCGCGGTGTTGCCCACCGCAGCGGGGCGCGCGGTGTTTTTGGGAAACGAAGACAAATCGTTCGTCATCTACGTGGACGACACCGTGGGCACGGCCATCACGCTTTTTATGAGCGGTACGCACAAGGAGCGCCCGCTCACGCACGACCTGATGACCCACCTCATGACGGCTCTGGGAGCGAAGGTGGAGCGGGTGGTCATCAACGACATCAAGACCTCCACGTATTTCGCCCGGCTGATCGTGAGCGCGGAGAACGAGTTGCAATCAAAGAAGATCATTGAACTCGACGCGCGCCCGAGCGACTGCATCGCGCTGGCCGTCGCGCAGCATGCGCCAATCTACGTCAGCCGTGAGGTCTGGGACGAAGTGGAGGACATGACCGAGATTCTGCGCAAGATGGAAGAAGAAGGCGGGGAATCCGAAGAGGAGAAGTAGCGCTATCTAGCGTCGTGCTGACGCTGATATTGTGGCTGTTGTGGAGACAGCTTCCAGCGTCAGCAACTTCTTCTTCCAATCCAGCCCTAAGGCAAAGCCGCCTAATCCCCGACTGGCAACGACCCGGTGACACGGCACCGCCAACAGCAACCGGTTGGCGGCGCAAGCCCCGCCCACGGCACGCGCGGCTCCGGGATGGCCGATCTGCTTGGCCAGTTGCTGATAGGTGCGCGTTTGTCCAAAGGGGATTTGACGGATTGCCTCCCAAACGCAGCGGCGGAATTCGGTCGCCGGGGGAAATTGCAGCGGGAGCGCAGCGAGTTCGGTTTCCAGATAGCGCAGCGTGTCGGAGGTCAAATCCGCCGGAGGCCGTTCGGGAAGTCCGATGGCAGTGACGCGATCCCCGGCGTAGGAAAGCTCGACTTTCATGGCAGTATTCACGAATTAAAACAAAAGGGTTATCCGCAGATTACGCAGACGGGCGCAGATTTTAAGAATCTCATCGCGTATCCATTAAAAACCCAAAAAATCTGCGTTAATCAGCGAAATCTGCAGATGCTTCTCTTCTGATGCAATCACAGCACCAAGCGGAAAATCCAAAAAACGATGGAAGCCAGGACGGCGACCAGGAATAAGAAAAGGAAGAGACCATCGCGCTTTTCGGAGCGGAGCGGGCGACTGCCGAAGCCCGGCTTGGCCATCGTGGAGACATGATAGGCGTGTTTGTCCACAAGCACCGTGTTGGAGAGACGGGGGTCTTGAGCCCGTTCCTCTCGGTAGCGACGGTTCTGCGCT
>Ga0316219_1004483_pt1 | contig 10483 bp, 7 predicted proteins | sample TBH18003PmetaG_FD_203635 | JGI IMG/M metagenome (GOLD analysis project Ga0316219, IMG submission 203635) | Freshwater microbial communities from Trout Bog Lake, Wisconsin, USA - TBH18003P | ecosystem: Environmental > Aquatic > Freshwater > Lake > Hypolimnion/Profundal zone | place: USA: Wisconsin... | reverse complement strand
GCGGGGATGATGCCCTCTAACCGCGAGCAGAGCTGAAACACCTCGAGCACTTCGTCGTCCGTCGCGAAGGCAAACTCGATCCGTCCGCGCTCGCGGTAAAACGCGTGTTCCGGCCCCACGGCGGCGTAGTCGAGGCCGGCGCTGACCGAGTGCGTCAGCTCGATCTGCCCATCCGCATTCTGGAGCAGGAAGGTCTTGCAGCCCTGGAGCACGCCGAGCCGACCGCCCGCAAAACGCGCGGCGTGCTCACCCGGGGTGATGCCGCGGCCGCCGGCTTCGACGCCGATCATGCGCACATTCGGCTCCTCGAGGAATTCAAAGAACAGCCCGATGGCGTTGCTGCCGCCCCCGACACAGGCGATCAGCTCGTCCGGCAGCCGGCCCTCACGCACCAGGATCTGCTCCTTCGCCTCCTGGCCGATGACCCGGTGAAAATCGCGGACCATCATTGGATAGGGGTGCGAGCCATAGGCGGTGCCGAGGATGTAGTGCGTCGTCCGCACATTCGTCACCCAGTCGCGCATGGCCTCATTGATGGCCTCCTTCAGCGTCTTCTGCCCAGCCTCGACGCCGCGGACTTCCGCGCCCATCAGCCGCATCCGGAAAACATTCAGCGCCTGCCGCGCCATGTCGTGGGCGCCCATGTACACGACGCACTCCAGTCCGAACTTCGCGCACGCCGCCGCCGTCGCGACGCCATGCTGGCCCGCACCCGTCTCGGCGATGATCCGCTTCTTGCCCATCCGCTTCGCGAGCAGTGCCTGCGCCAGCGCGTTGTTGATCTTGTGCGCCCCGGTGTGCAGCAAGTCCTCGCGCTTCAGGTAAATCCTCGCCCCGCCCGCGTGCTTCGTCAGGCCCTCGGCGAAGTACAACTCCGTCGGACGCCCCGCGAACTCCTTCAAATAGTGCCTCAGCTCGGCTTGGAACTTGGGATCCTTGCGCGCAACCTCGTAGGCCGTCGCCAGCTCCGAAAGGGCGGTCATCAGCGTTTCCGGCACAAAGACGCCGCCGTAGCCGCCAAAATGCCCGGCGGCATCCGGCAGGGAGAATCGGTCAAGCGTGGCGGGTTTTGACGGCATGCGCACCAGAGTGAGGCGGGGTCCCGCGCCGAGGCAAACCGTCTTTCAGGCCAATCCCAGCCTCAGACGCGCTTGATCGTCACCAGCGTGAGGTCGTCGCGGAGGGCCACACTGCCGGCAAAACGGTGCACGGTTTCGAGGATGCCGTCGTTGAGCTCCCGCGCGCTGCGGTTGTGCAGCGCATGCACGGCGTCGGCCAGGCGCGCACCCGAAAATTCCTTGTCCTCCTCGTTGGGTGCCTCAGTGAGCCCGTCCGTGTAGAGCACGAGCGCGTCCCCGACCGCAAAGGGTTCCGTCCGGTCGGCGATCACCGAGCTGAAAATCCCGTCCGGCACCAGGCCCAGCGGCATGCCTTCCGAACCCACGTATTCGCCGACGGGCACGCCCGTCACGCGGTCGCGCCGGGAAAACAATGGCAGCTCATGCCCGGCACGTGCAAACGTCACCTCGCCGCGGGCCGTGTCGATGACCGCGTAAAGGATCGTGATGAACATGCCCCGCAGGTCGCCACCGAGGGCGCGATTCAGGTCGGCGAGGGTCTTGGCCGGTGAATCGTAACGCGGGGCGATCTGGCGCAGGTTGGTGCGGCACATGGCCATCAACAGCGACGCCGGGATGCCCTTGCCGGACACATCCGCCACGGCCACGCCCAGGCGCGTGTCCGAGAGCGCAAAGAGGTCGTAGAAATCACCGCTGACCTTCTGCGCCGGCGTGTAACGCGCATCAATGTCGAGTCCCGCCATCTTGGGGGGCTCCTTGGGCAGCAGCATCTGCTGGATGCCGCTCGCCAGCGACAGGTCGAGGTCGAGCTGGCGCTTTTCGATCTGGAAATTGAGGAACTCCTGGTTGTGGAGCGCCAGCGCGGCCTGCTCGGCCAGCGACTGCATCAGCGAAAAATCGGTCTGGGTGAACGGCTCCCCGTCCGCCGAGTTTGCCACCGCCAGCACGCCGAAAAACCGGTCGCGGAACTGCAGCGGCACGGCGATGAGCGAGCGCACGCGCAAGGCGGGATCCTCGTGCACCACCACGCGAGGGTCCGCGGCGGCGTCGGCAATCAGCTGCCCGCGCCCCGTCTGCACGACGGCGCCCACGACGCCCTCGTTGGCGGGAAACGCCTCGGACTTGAGCACCTGCTCGATGAAGCGGGCGCGGGTCGCGAGCTTTTCCCGCACCGCCGTCGGCAGCGGCCGGTGGGGCGGAAACAGGCCCTCGACCGCCGCGCTGCGCATTTTCCCGTCCTCCGTCCTTTCAAACAAACACGCGCTGAGCGCACCCGAGCACAGGATGGCCGCGTGCACGACGCGCTGATGGAGCGCCTCGCGGCTCAGGCCCTCGCCGAGCGCCTCGACCATGTGGTGCATGAAATCGACCACCAGTTGCCGTTCCTGCGTCACTTGCTGCTTCTCCTCCTCCAAAACGTGGTTGGCGCGCCGCGCCCGGTAGACGGGCAGCAACATGGCACATGCACCAAGAATGAGGCCGATGATCAGGACCAGGAACATGGGAGAAGCCGATGTCTGGCAGACCCGGCGCTGCCGGGCAATGGCGGAGTGTGCTTATGCCACCCACGGCGGGACAAGTTTCCCTGCCGGCACGGCCAGCCATGTCCGGCGGCCCACTCTCCTGGCCAAGCCCTATTTCTGCTCGACGCGGTTCCGCAGGAACGCGAGCACGTCCTGGAACTTGCCCCGGTTGGCCTCATCGACCGACACCAGGCTCTCGTGCGCCTCCAGCACCAGCCGGGCACTCTCCAGCTCCGTGCGGTCCGGGCATTGCAGCGCCGTGTCACACTTGTCGAAGCTCATCTGAAAATCCCCCGCGTCCACCGTCAGCAACCGGTGCAACCCCAGGTTGCGGATCAGCTCGAGATTGCGCGGGCCCACGCGCGCCAGCACGAAGCTGCTTTCCGGCGCGACCTTCTTAAGTTCCAGCGCCGATCCCGCCAGAACGCCGAGAAAGGTGCTGTCCATGCTCGTGCAATGCAGGAAATCGAGCACGAAGCGGGTTTTGCCCTGCCGGATCATCTCCGAGATGAAATCCTTCAGGCACGCGCTGTTCTGGAAACAGGCGCGGCCGTCGATGCGCACGACCACGGGGTCGGAATACGCGTCGACAAGATAGGTGGGTTTGGCGGTTTCGGACATGAGGAACTGACCGACATGCTAGCCGTTGCCGTCCATCCGGCAAGGCTGCGGGGCTTAATTTTTTGTGACGATTTGCCGCAGGACGTAGGGCAGGATCCCGCCGTGCTGGTAGTAGTCGATCTCGATCGGTGTATCGATCCGGCAGCGGACGGGCACATCCTCGACCGCGCCGCTCGCGCGGGTGATCCGGAGGGTCAGGTCCTGCTGCGGCTTGATCGCGGCGCCCAGGCCCACGACGTCGTAGGTCTCGGTGCCGTCGAGTTTTAGGGTCAGGGCCGTCGTGCCTTCCTTGAACTGGAGCGGCAGCACGCCCATCCCGACGAGGTTGGAGCGGTGAATGCGCTCGAAGCTCTGCGCGACGACCACCTTCACCCCGAGCAGGTTCGTGCCCTTGGCCGCCCAGTCGCGGGAGGAGCCCGTGCCGTATTCCTGGCCGGCCAGGATGATGAGGGGCGTCTTGGCGGCGATGTGCTTCACCGCGGCGTCGTAGATCGCCATCTTTTCGCCGGTGGGCTGGTAGATCGTGTTTCCACCTTCCTCGCCGCCGAGCATGAGGTTCTTGATGCGGACATTGGCGAACGTGCCGCGCGTCATCACGCGGTCATTGCCACGCCGCGAGCCGTAGCTGTTGAAGTCCGCGAACTCGACGCCGTTCTCGAGCAGGTATTTCCCGGCGGGCGAGGCCTTCTTGATGGCGCCGGCGGGCGAGATGTGGTCGGTCGTGACGGAGTCACCGAATATGCCGAGCGCGCGGGCGCCCTTGATCTCGGCGATGTTGCCCGGCTTGAGCGAGAAATTCGCGAAGAACGGCGGCTCCTGGATGTAGGTCGACTTGAGCTCGAACGCGTAAACGTTGCCCGTCGTCGCCGGGATCTCGTTCCACTTGGGATTCTGCGCGGCAAAATTGGTGTAGAGCCGGCGGAAAACCGCGGGCTTGAGTGCCGCCTGCATCTGGTCGCGAACCTCCTGCAGCGTCGGCCAGAGGTCTTTCAGGAAGACGTCCTTGCCGTCCTTGCCCTGGCCGATCGGGTCCTTCGAGAGGTCGATGTCGACGCGACCGGCCAGCGCAAAGGCGACGACGAGCGGCGGGGACATCAGGAAGTTGGCCTTGATGTTCTGGTGGACGCGGGCCTCGAAGTTGCGGTTGCCCGAGAGCACCGACGCGGCCACGAGGTCGTTCTTGACGATGGCGTCCTCGATCGCGGGATGCAGCGGGCCCGAGTTGCCGATGCAGGTCGTGCAGCCGTAGCCGACGGTCTGGAAGCCGAGCTGGTCGAGATAAGGCGTGAGGCCGGTCTGGTTGAGATATTCCGTGACGACGCGCGAGCCCGGGGCCAGCGAGGATTTCACGGTCGGGTTGACCTTGAGACCCTTCTCCACGGCACGCTTCGCGAGCAGGCCGGCCGCCAGCATGACGCTGGGATTGGAAGTGTTGGTGCAGCTCGTGATGGCGGCGATCAGCACGGAGCCGTGGCCGACGTCGCCTTCCATGCGCCCCGCGAGGGCGGTGACGTGGTCCGGCGTCGGGCGGTTGGCGGCCATCTCCCGCTCGGTGAGCGGATTGGTCTCGCAGGCGGCGGCCTTCGCGGCCGAGACCGGGCCCTGGCTGCCGCCGCCGCCGTGGAACGAGCCATTGGCCGCCACGTGGATGCGCTTGGCGAGATCATCGGGCTTCTTGCCGAAGCCATTTTCGTTCACGGCTCGGCTCAAGGCGGTCGCAAACTCCTGCTTCAGCTTCGGCAGCTCGATGCGGTCCTGCGGCCGTTTCGGGCCGGCGACGCTCGGAACCACCGTCGCGAGGTCGAGTTCGAGGTCGGTCGAATAGTCGATGGCGCCCTTCTGCGGGATGCCCCACAGTCCCTGCGCCCGGTAGTACGCCTCGTAAACGGCAAGGTGCTTTTCGTCGCGCCCGGTGGCGCGGAGGTAATTGATGCACTCCCCGTCGATGGGGAAGAAGCCCATCGTCGCGCCGTATTCGGGCGCCATGTTGGCGATCGTCGCGCGGTCCACGACCGGGAGCGCCACCGCCCCGGGGCCGTAGAACTCGACGAATTTGCCGACGACCTTCGCCTTGCGCAGCATCTGCGTGACAGTCAGCGCGAGGTCGGTCGCGGTCACGCCTTCGCGCAGCGCGCCAGTCAGATAAACGCCGACCACGTCCGGCGTGAGGAAATACACCGGCTGGCCCAGCATGCCGGCCTCAGCCTCGATGCCGCCCACGCCCCAGCCCACGATGCCCAGGCCGTTGATCATCGTCGTGTGCGAATCCGTGCCCACGAGTGTGTCCGGGTAACAGACGCCGTTTTGGTCGGACAGGACGCCTTTGGCCAGAAATTCGAGGTTCACCTGGTGAACGATGCCGATGCCCGGCGGGACCACCTTGAACGTGTCGAAGGCCTGCATGCCCCACTTGAGAAATTGGTAACGCTCGCGGTTGCGCGTGAACTCGAGCTCGAGGTTCTGCGCGAGCGCGGTCGCGGTGCCCGAGAAATCCACCTGCACGGAATGGTCCACCACGAGGTCCACCGGCACGAGCGGCTCGATGATCTTGGGGTTCTTGCCAAGTTTCACGACCGCCGAGCGCATCGCCGCGAGGTCCACCAGCAGCGGCACGCCCGTAAAATCCTGCAGCACGATGCGCGCGACCACGAAGGGAATCTCCTCGGTGCGGGGCGACTTGGCCCCCCAGCCGGCGAGCTCCCGGATCGCCTGCTCCGAGACGCGCTTGCCGTCGGCGTTGCGCAGCAACGATTCGAGCACGAGCCGGATGGAAACCGGCAGACGCGACACCTTGAACCCGGCCTTTTCCAGCGCGGGCAGCGAGTAGAACTGGTGCGTCGCGCCGTTCGCCGTGAAGGTTTGGAGGGTCGAGAAGGGATTCGGGAGGCTCATCGGGGAGATAAATCAGTCGGGACGCGGGGATTACTTGGCGAGGGCGGCCTTGACGGCGGCAAAATTGGGCAGGTCCTTCGGCGTGGCGGTCTGCTCGGCGTATTTGATCACGCCGTCCTTGCCGATGACGAACGCCGCGCGGGCCGCGGTGTCGCCGACGCCGGCGAGGTTCGGGAACACGACATCGTAGGCCTTCGTCGTGGTCTTGTTGAGGTCGGAGAGCAGCGTGATGCCGATCTTGTGCTCCTTGGCCCAGGCGTCGTTGGCGAACGGGCTGTCGACGCTGATGCCGTAGACCTGCGCGCCCAGGGCGGAATACTGGTCCAGGCCCGTGGTCATGTCGCACATTTCCTGCGTGCAGGTGCCGGTGAAGGCCAACGGGTAGAACAGCAGGACCACCTGCTTCTTGCCGAAATTGTCGCTGAGCTTGATGTCCTTGAGACCCTCGGGGGTCTTCGTCTTGAGGGTGAAATCAGGGGCTTTGGAGCCAACGGCGAGCGGCATGGTCGAGGAGGGTTGAGGTGGTGGTGAAGGTTTCGCGGCGGCCGGGAGGCGTCGCGGGTGAACGTGACAGATAGACCCCGCGACACCGCGGCGGCAAACCGTTTTTCCGGAAAGAAGGGGTCATTCTATTTTCCCCGTGGCGGGCATAAGATTTGTTTGCGCCACTCCTCCCCCGGCGCGTTAACTCGCGCGTCCCCATGACGATCCTCGAAGACCTCCAGTGGCGCGGCCTGTATGCCGATTGCACCGACCTGGCTGCGCTGACCAAGCGCCTGGCTGCGGGACCCCTCACGCTTTATTGCGGCTTCGACCCCACCGCCGACTCGCTCCACGTGGGCAACCTCGTGCCACTCCTCGCCCTGCGGCGCTTCCAGCTTGCCGGTCACATTCCGATCGCCCTCGCCGGCGGCGCCACGGGCATGGTCGGCGACCCGTCCGGCAAGTCCGACGAGCGCAACCTGCAAACCTCCGAGCAGGTCGCCCACAACATCGCCGCGATTCGTGAGCAGCTCTCGCGCTTTCTCGACTTCAAGGCCGTCGCCAACCCCGCCCGCCTCGTGGACAACTCCACGTGGACCGCGCCGCTGAGCTTTCTCGAGTTCCTCCGCGACGTCGGGAAGCACTTTTCCGTCAATGTCATGATGGCCAAGGACAGCGTCCGCGCGCGCCTCGAGGGCGAGGGCGGCATCAGCTACACGGAATTCAGCTACCAGCTGCTGCAAGCGAATGACTTTCTCCACCTCCGCACCGAGTTGAACTGCGAGCTCCAGGTCGGCGCCACCGACCAGTGGGGCAACATCACCGCCGGCACCGATCTCATCCGCAAGAAGCACGGCGGCAGCCTCAGCGCCTGGGGCCTGGTTTTCCCACTGCTCACCAAGTCCGACGGCACGAAATACGGCAAAACCGCGTCGGGCGCCGTCTGGCTCGATACGAAGCGCACCTCGCCCTACCGCTTTTATCAGTTCTTCGTGCAGGCCGACGACGCCGACGTGGGCAAACTGCTGCGCGTGCTCACGTTTCTCTCCCGCGACGAAATCACTGCGCTCGAGGCCGAGCTGAAGTCGAACCCCGGCGCCCGCACCGCCCAGAAGGCGCTCGCCCGCGAGCTCACCACGCTCGTACACGGGCCCGATGCGCTCGCCGCTGCCATCAAAGCCAGCGACATCCTCTTCGGCGGCTCCCTGGACGGCGTCACCGAGGCGCTGTTCAATGACGTGGTCGGCGAGGTGCCGACGAAGGAATTGCCTGCCACGACACTCGGCGCCGGTTTGGGCATCACCGATCTGCTTGTCCACGCCGGTCTCTGCCCGTCGAAGGGCCAGGCCCGCAAGGATGTCGAGGGCGGTGGCATCAATTTGAATAACACCCGCGTCTCCGACGTCGCGCGCACGGTCACGTCCTCGGACCTGCTGTTCGGAAAATACGTCCTCCTGCGCAAAGGTAAGCGGACATATGCTGTCGTCCACGTGCGCTGACCCGCGGCCAGCCACTGCGCTCCCGATTGGCGTTTTCGTCGGTAACCCATTCCGTCCGTGCCGGTCAGAATGACATGGCTGCGCCGAGTCAAAGTTCTCAATCCTCGCCAATCGTCCGCTGGTTGCCCACGGGCGCGGCGGCGTTTGAACGCATGCTGCCGGCGATCGCCGCCGCCCGACACTCCATCCGGTTCGAGATGTATATCTTTCGCGCGGATGAGACCGGCGAAAGCTTTCGCACCGCGCTGACCGCCGCCGCGGCGCGCAAGGTCAAGGTTCACGTCCTCCTGGATGGCTTGGGCTCGGGCCAACTGCCCGCGGGCTACTGGCAGGAACTCCGTACACACGGCGGCGAGGTGCGCGTTTTCAATCCGCTCACCGTGCGGGGCTTTCTTTTCCGCGACCACCGCAAGCTGCTCCTGATCGATGACCGCGTGGCGTTCATCGGCGGCTTCAATGTCGCCGACGAATACAACGGCGACGGCGTCAGGCAGGGCTGGCGGGACCTGGGATGGGAGCTGCAGGACCCCGCGGCGGTCAAGCCGCTGGCCGCAGCCTTCGACGGCATGTTCCGGCGTTTCGACGTGGCTCATCGCGTGTTCCAACGCATTCGCCTCCCGCTGCACCGGCGGGTGCGCGTGGGCGCGCATGGACCCGTCCTGCTGGGCGGGCCGCGTGTCCTTCGTGATCCGTTCGCCGCCAGCCTGCTGAAGACCCTGCGCCGCGCGCGGAACGTGCAGCTCGTTTCGGGCTATTTCGTGCCGAATTTCCGCCTGCGCCGCGCCCTGAGGCGCGTGGCGCGTCGCGGCGGCACGGTCGAGATCGTGCTCGCCGGGCAGACCGACGTGCCGATCGCGCAGACCGCCGCCCGCACGCTGTATGGCTCGCTGCTGCGGGCCGGCATCAGGATTCACGAATATCAGCCGCAGATCCTGCACGCCAAGATGGCGATCGTGGACGACGTGGTTTACGTTGGCTCCGCCAACCTCGACATCCGCTCCTTCGGCATCAACTACGAGCTGATGGTCCGCGTGGACAACCCCAACGTCGCCGCCGAGGCCCGCGCAATGTTCACCGCCGACCTGAATCACTCGGTCGAAATCACCCGCCACGCCTGGCGCGCCGGCCGCAGCTGGCTCACGCGGCTGCGCGGACACTGGGCGTGTTTCCTCTTCACCAAAATCGACCCCTGGCTCGTCCGCCGTCAACTCCGCGCGCTGTCCTGAATCGCTGTTTAATCGCGGACGTGCGGAGCCACGGAAGCAATCCGCCCGACCCAAATTTCAGATTTCCGCGCTTCCGCTCTTTCGCGTTTCCGCGATTTTCCGTTCCGCTCTACTTCGGTGGCTGCCAGAGCTCGATGCGGTTGCCCTCGCTGTCCTTGATCCAGGTGAACTGGCCGAAGTCGGACTTTTCGATGCCCTTCGGGTCGACCCAGACCTTCTCCTTCTTCAACGCCGCCACCACCTGCTTCAGGTTGGCGACGCGATAGTTGATCATGTGACCCTGTTTGCCGCGGCCGAAATACGGTGAGTTCTTGGGAAACGGCGACCAGACCGTGCAGCCTTTCTTCTTCGGCGCTTTGGCGTCGCGCCACTCAAAGGTCATGCCGCCCCACTCTTTCACCGCCAGACCGAGATGCTTCTTATACGACGCCCCGAGTTTCCCGGGGTTGTTCGCCTTGAAGAAAATCCCGCCGAGGCCGGTCACGCGTGTTTTCATGCGCGGGGATATATCGCGGAAACGCGGAGGAGCGGAAGGCCGGAATTGTTACGTCGCGCCCTGCCTTTCCCGCTCTTCCGCGTTCCCGCGACCCGCCTGGATCGACGCCTCCGAGATCAGAAAAACATCGCCTCGGTCAACGCCGCCTCGGGCGAGAGCAGGCTGACGGCGGCGGGAAGCGTGGTTCGTCCGCTGCCGAAATCCGCGGTGAAGAGCGCGCTGCCCTTGGCCAGGTCGCCCTGCCAGGAAAAGCTCTTCCTGCCGCCGGCATACGCGAATTTCAGGGCAAAGCTGCCCGGCGCGCCCGCGGGCAGTGGCGTCAGCGAAAATTTTGCCCGGTTCTCGCCACACTGGCCGATGCGTTCCTTCAGCCACGCCAGCAGTACGCGGCCTTCCGCTGGATGCGCCGCGTCGTGCGACAGCGCGACGGATTCCAAACCGGCGCAAAGCGCCGCCATTGGATAGCGGCTGAGGAACTGCCCCAGGCCCTGGCGGATCGGCAGCAGGCGGGCGTGCACGAGGTCCCGCAGCGTTTCGGGACGCGGCCAGGGATAGGTCAGCGAATCCGCGGGCGCGATCGCGCTGTCGAGCAGCACGCGCTTCGCCCGCGTCAGCAGGTAGGTGTAGTCCGCCAGCTTCGAGCTGTCGGCAAACTGGTGCACCC
>Ga0316219_1004474_pt1 | contig 10498 bp, 3 predicted proteins | sample TBH18003PmetaG_FD_203635 | JGI IMG/M metagenome (GOLD analysis project Ga0316219, IMG submission 203635) | Freshwater microbial communities from Trout Bog Lake, Wisconsin, USA - TBH18003P | ecosystem: Environmental > Aquatic > Freshwater > Lake > Hypolimnion/Profundal zone | place: USA: Wisconsin... | reverse complement strand
AAAAACCAGTTGCAGTGGGAGATCGGTAAAGCGTTGGATTTGCTCCTCCCATTCGGTTTTCAGCGAGGCGGGTGTGACCACCAAGACGCGCGAGGCCAGTCCGAGCCGCCGGAGCAGGGAGCAGGCCGCGATGGCCTGGATGGTCTTGCCCAGACCCATCTCATCGGCCAATAAGGCCCGCTCGGTGAAGGCCAGGTGCAGCATGCCCTCCCGCTGGTAGGGGAACAAGGGCACCTTGGTTTCCTGCGCGGGCCACTCGTCGTTTTGGACCTTGAGTTCATACTCGCGCCGGAGTTGGCGGCGTTGCTCGAGGCGTTGGCGTAACTCCAGCCAGGGACTGAGCTCTTGCGATAAGCGAAGGTTGGGGAATCTCCCAGGTTCGAGCCGGTTCAAGGCCTCGATGGCCTCCTCCGGCGACCCGGCGTGAAGCGCGCCCGCAGCATCGAACCACTCGCGCAGGACCGTCGGCCTGGTGCTCCCGCCCTTGACCAGGCGGATCGAGTGGCCGACCCGGTCGGGAACCACATCCCAACGGGTGGATGGGGTCGCGGCTGCGGCGCGAAACAGGCGCTTGAACCGTCCCTCGAGGTGGAGCAGCACGGCTTCGACGTGTTTGCAGGTCCCCAGCCCATTGATGCGAAAGTCGACGCAGTCACAGGCGAAGAGCCGTTCGACCAGACTCCGGACCTCGACCGAGTAGGTGAGCCCGCTGCCCGACTTGACCCGGAAGTTAGAAAACACGGGGTGGATTGGAGTTACGTTCGAAATCTCAAACTGCTCCGACTGGGCCCGGGCGCGGCGGCGGTTGATCTCTTCCTCGTCCGTGGTTCGCCAATCGTGTTGGGATGGCACGGCTAGTGGCGGGTGCTTTCGCTTTTGCATTTACTTCATAATCACCCGCTGAGGCCGGGAGTCAAAGGAGAACTTTGGGCCGAACGGTGGCGGCCGGTAATTCCGATTGCCAAGCGCCGGTTGGGATCCGATTATCGGTCATGCCTTCTCGCATTAGGACATCGGAGATAAGAAATGGTCTTGCGCCACGCCTAATGGGTACGTGGCACCTGGCCGGCGGCCAGTATGTGGCTGGCGTTGTAATGTTCAACCTGGCGTTGATGCTGGCGGCCGTTCCCGTGGGCGGGGCGCCAGCGAGCTTGGAGCGGGACTGGGCGAACCCGCCCATCAACGCGCGGCTGCGCGCCTACTGGTGGTGGCTCAACGGCAACGTGACCAAGGCCTCGATCACGCGGGATCTCGAAGAGATGAAGGCCAAAGGCTTCGGCGGGGCGCTGATTTGTGACGCCGGCGGCGCGGACCAGGACGGCAACGACAAGGTTCCCCATGGCCCCACGTTCCTTTCACCCGAGTGGCGGGGACTTTACCAGCACACGCTGCGCGAGGCGGATCGGCTTGGCTTGGAGATGAGCCTCAACATCCTCAGCGGCTGGAACCTCGGCGGGCCGATGGTGAAGCCGGAGGATGCCGCCAAGAAATTGGTGTGGTCGGAACTGGTCGTGCACGGACCGGCCCGGTTCGAACAGGCGCTGCCGGTGCCCAATTCGCGCGATCATTATTACCAGGATCTGTTTGTGAGCGCCTACCGGACCAAAGCCCTCAGTGCCACGAACCATGATCTCACCCGTCTGACTGCTAGTTCGGAACAAGCCGAGCATCCGGCCCAGGCTGCGGCCGACGGCAACCCCGCTACCTTTTGGGTCTCCGGCAGCGCCCAATCCGGCGAGGGACCGAGCTCCGCGAAACCCCAATGGCTCCAGTTTAACTTCGTCCGGCCAATCTCGGTGGATCACTTGACGCTCCAGGGCCGCGTGGGCTACGGCCCACGTCAAGGCCAAGTGATGGCCTCCGAGGACGCGAAGGCATTTCGGGTGATCCAGTCCTTCGAGGTTCCCGCTGCGGGCGGAGCGACGGTGGCGTTTGCCCCCACCCGCGCCCGGGTCTTCCGGGTCGTTTTCACCGGCGCCTATGATCCTCAGTTTCCCGATCGGCCACGAAATGTCCAGGTAGCCGAGATCAGCCTCTCGGGCCAGGATGGACATTGGCCCGAAACGGGCCAAGTCCGCCGGCCGATCCAGAATTGGCAGGAAAAGGCCGTCCACCACACCTTGAGTTTTTCGGCGCCCGACACCACGCCGCTGCTCCAGGATTTTCCGGCCCAAGCGGGAGAAGAGGATACGGCGGCAGGCGGGGTCTTGGACCTGACCGCCAAGCTGGGAACCAACGGCGTACTCGAGTGGGAGGTTCCCGCGGGGGATTGGCAGGTGCTCCGGTTTGGTTGTACGGTCGGGGACCACGCCTATGTGTCGACGTCGAGCGAAGGCTGGGGGGGACGGGCGGTGGATGCGTTGGATCGGCCCGCGTTCCAGCGTTATTGGGATGCCGTGGTCGAACCGCTCATCGCGGATGCCGGTCCGCTGGCGGGCCGGACGCTGAAATACCTGCACACCGACAGTTGGGAAGTCGAGGCCATCAACTGGACGCCGAGTCTGCCCGAAGAGTTTCGCAAACGCCGGGGCTACGATCTCCGGCCTTACCTGCCGGTGCTCGCCGGGCGCATCGTCGAGAGCCGGCCGGTGAGCAACCGATTTCTCAATGACTTCCGCCGCACCATTGGTGATTTGGTCGCGGATAATCACTATGGACTCTTTGTCGCTGGGGCTCACCGTCACGGTCTTCAGATCCACCCGGAATCAGGCGGGCCGCACGCCGTCCCCATTGACGCCCAGCAATGCCTGGGGGCCGCCGATGCGCCCATGTCCGAGTTTTGGGCGTGGTCCTGGCGTCACCGCATCGGTGACACCAATCGGTTTTTTATGAAACAGCCCGCCTCGGCCGCGCACACCTATGGCCATCCGCTGGCGCTCGGCGAGGGCTTCACCAGTATCGGTCCCCATTGGCAGGAGCGGATCTGGGACAACCTCAAGCCCTCGTTTGACAAGGCGCTCTGCGAGGGGTTGAACCTGCTGGTTTGGCACGCCTTCGTGTGTTCTCCCGATGCCATGGGCATACCGGGTCAGCAGTACTTCGCCGGCACTCACTTCAATCCCAACACAACCTGGTGGGAGAAATCCGGCGCGTTCCTGGGCTATATTGACCGCTGCCAGGTCCTGCTCCAGCGCGGGCTTTTTGCCGCCGATGTCTGTTACTACTACGGGGATCAGGTCCCGAATTTCGCGCAACTCAAGAGCTCCGATCCCACGCACATCCTGCCCGGTTACGACTACGACGTGATCAGTGCCGATGCGCTGATTTCGCGGCTCGAGTTCAAAGCCGGACGGCTGTCGCTTCCGGACGGGGTGACCTATCGGGTGTTGGTCTTGCCGAATCGTCCGGCGATTTCTCTGCCGGTGTTGCGAAAGGTCCGCCAGTTGGCCTTGGCTGGGGCGATCGTTGTCGGCCAGAAACCGGTCGAGGCCACGAGCCTCCAGGACTATCCGGGCTGCGATGCCGAGGTGCGAAAGATAGCCGACGAACTCTGGGACACGGGCCGAGTGCTCAGTGGGAAGGGTGTGCGGGAGGTCTTGCTTGCCGGCGGGGTCAAACCGGACTTCGAGGTGGCGCCCTTGGAGGCCGCCGCGAAACCGGTCGAGATGGACTACCTCCATCGCTCCGCGCCCGGGGAGGAAATCTACTTCGTTGCCAACCGCTCGCCGCAATCGGCCAGGATGGTTTGCACCTTCCGAGTGACCGGCCGGGCTCCTGAGATCTGGGACGCCGTTACCGGGCGCCATCGGTTCGCTGCCGCCTACCGGGAGATCGATGGGCGCGTCCAGATGCCCTTGGATTTCGCCCCATGCGGTTCCTGGTTTGTGGTTTTCCGCGAACCGGCAACAGCTCATCGGCCACGCGCGCAGGCCAACGATCCCGTATTCGAGCCGCGCGCCGACCTGGCCGGGGAATGGACCGTAAAGTTCGACCCCAAATGGGGTGGCCCGGTGAGCGCGAGGTTTGAGCGACTGACCAGTTGGACGGAGCGCACGGAGCCGGGCATCAAATACTATTCCGGGACGGCGACCTATACCCAGGCGTTCGATCTGCCCGGCACCGCGGCCCAGGCCGGCGAGCGAACCTGGATCGACCTGGGTGACGTTCGGGAATTGGCCCAGGTGCGGCTCAACGGGAAAGACCTCGGCATCGTCTGGACCCCGCCGTTCCGCGTGGATATCACCGACGCGGTCAAACCGGCCGGCAACGTCCTCGAAATCGAGGTGGTCAACTTCTGGCCCAATCGCATCATCGGCGATCAGTCGCTCCCGCCAGACCAACGGCTGACGCGCACCAACATTCGCAAACTCACCAAAGACACGGCCCTGATGGAATCGGGATTACTCGGGCCCGTGCGTGTGCTTCGCGCAGTGGAGTGAACGACCCAGATCAGGCGGGCTTGAAGAGGGTTAGCAGCATCGAAAACTGCTCCGTGGCCTTGACTGCATGGGGCGCGTTCGGTGGCATGTAGAGCAGGTCACCCGTTTTCAGTGGGTGCGGCTTGCCATAGAGAAAAAACTCGCACGCGCCGGAGAGCACTTGGACGAGCGCGTGCTGGGTGGAGGTGTGTTCGGTCAATTCCTGGCCTTGGGCAAAGCCGAAAAGCACCACCCGGCCCGTCGCGGTCTTCAGTAACGTGCGGCTTACAATACCGTTGGGCGCAAATTGAGTTTCTTCGGCCAGGGAGGTCAGTTTTTCCTGGCTGACGTCAATCAAAGGTTGTTCGTTCATGCTCCCAACCTAGAGCACAATCGCCCGCCGCGCCTTGATGTAAGTCAAGGCTGAGGGGATTTGATGAATCAACCCGCCACATACTAGCGATTAAATTCCAGTGAAACTCCCTCGCGGAAACTCACTTGCGGTTGGGCTGTGCTGTCCTATAGTGAAATGACATTCCTACATAAGTTGCGCAAGGTTATGACATCTCGAATGAAACCCCTAACATTCTGCAGAGCTATCTTGTCCATCGTGTTACTCGAGGCCGCACTTGTTTCCTCCGCGCCCGCCGCCACGATGTCGTGGACCAATGTCAACGGCGGGAACTGGACCGTGGCAGCGAATTGGAGCCCGAACCAGGTCCCTGGTGGAGGCGACCAGGCCATCATCGCCGTCGCCGGCGCTTACACGGTGACGCTTAACGCCAGTGTGGGGGTTGGCAGCCTGACCTTGGGTGGCAGCAGTGGCCAGCAGACGCTGGCGACGGCTGGCAACACGCTGGCGCTGAACGCTTCCAGCGTCGTCAACGCCAGCGGCATCTTGGCGCTGAATGGGGGCGCTCTGACCGGTGGGCCGCTGACGGTGAGCGGCCAGCTATTGTGGAGCGCGGGCGCGGTGGGCCCCGGAACCGCCCCCTTCAGCATCGCGACCAACGGGAGCCTGGTGTTGGCTGGAGTCAATGGCAACCCCTACACCTTGGGGCAGCCGCTGACCAATGCGGGGGCGGTTTATCTGCAGGGCGGCAACCTGGCCATTAGCTGGTGTGGGGGCAACAATGCCCTCTTCGTCAACCTGCCCGGCGGGTTGGTGAACCTGATGGCCGATGTCTCCATTGACAACAGTTGTGGGGGGCCGGGATTCATCAACCAGGGAACGCTGGTGAAGTCCGGCGGCAGCACTACGAGCCTCATCGCGCCGCCGTTTAGCAACAGCGGGACGGTGGAAGCCAACGTGGGAGCCATTAGTCTGACCAGCGCGACTTTGAACGACGGCAGCGTGTTCCTGGGCACCGGCCAGACGCTGCTCAGCGGGGGGACGATTGGTTTCAATGGCAGCCTGACGAGTTCGAACCTGGTGCTAGCCGGGGCCAACTTGCAGGGAAACGGTGTGCTGAGCGGTTTGCTCACCTGGACCAGTGGCACGCTGGGCGCCGAACTCACAGCACTGACGATCGCTGCCAACTCGACCCTGATTCTGGCAGGCGTCAGTGGCAACAATTATTCCCTGGGGCAGTACCTGACCAACGCGGGAACGATTCTATTGCAGAGTGGCAATTTGAACATCAACTGGTGCCAGTGGGGCACGTTGATCAATCTGCCCGGGGGCGTGGTGGATCTTCAAGGGGACGTTTCGATCAACGCCTGCAATAACGGTTCGTGGTTTTACAACCAGGGAATGGTGATGAAATCCGGCGGACTCGGTACCAGCACGATTTCGGCCCCGTTCAGCAATTTCGGCGGTTCCGTTGGCGTGACCAGCGGGACCCTGTCATTGGGTGGGAACAGCCTTGCTCAAGGCGGGGGGACATTCTCCGTGACGCTCGGCGGGACCAATGCTGGCCAATCGGGGGAGTTGGTGGGGGTCGCCAACGCATCGCTGACCGGACTCCTGACGGTGAATCTGAGCAACGGGTTTGTGCCGGCGCCGGGCAGCGCCTTGCAACTGCTCTCCTGCTCCAGCCTCAGCGGCCTATTGAGCCCACTCAACGTCCCGGCCGGGTTGGCGGTCACCTACAGCAACAACGGTGTCTTTCTGACCGCGACAGGCAGCGTCGCGCTCGCGCCTGCCATCACCTTGCAGCCGACCAACGCGACGGTCTCGTATGCTGGAACGGCCAGCTTCCGCGCGGTGGCCACCGGCATGTCGCTGCTGAGCTACCAATGGCAGGCGAACGGAATCAATCTGCACGACGGCGGCCAGATTTCCGGCGCGACCAGTCCCAACCTGAGCGTCGAGGGGGTGACGGATAACAATGTGGGCAATTATGCCGTGATTATCACCAACGCGTTCGGTTCGGTTACCAGCACCCCCGCTCGGCTGGCGGTGTTGAACTGCACCGCGGCGCCTTCGGGTCTCATTGCCTGGTGGCCTGGCAACGGGACCTTCCAGGAGGTGGTCAGCGGATTCAACGGCGTCGCTAGCGGCTCGGTCACCTTCGCGCCCGCCGAGGTGGGACAGGGTTTTCACCTGGTTAATAGCGCCATCAGCGCGAACGGCAACTTCGACTTTTCGGCAAACAACTCCATGACGATCGAGTTGTGGTTTGAGCTGAACGTGGACACGACTTACAATGGGTTAGTATCCGCCCCATATTGCTGCTCCTACCGTCTCATGGTCGAGGGCGGTCACCGCCTCTTCTACAACCCTGGAACCCATACCGACATTGTGGTGGGCCCGGCCCTCAACCTGGGCCAATGGTATCACGCCGCCATGGTGATCGTCGGGGGCGGTCCAGCGCTGATCTATCTGGATGGACAGTTGATTTTCTCCAGCGGGGCCGGCGTCCCGTCGGTTTTGCCTTCGGTTTCGACCTTCCTGCTCGGCGCGGGGGAGGGCCTTGGGACCTATACGATGCAGGATGGCGTGATTGATGAGGCCTCGATCTACAACCGCGCCCTTTCTCCCGACGAGATCGCCGCCATTTATGCGGCCGGCTCGGCGGGCAAGTGTCTGACTGCCGGTCCGGCCATTACCGGGCAGCCGCTCAGCCAGTCGGTCCTGCTCGGGAGCACGGCCACGTTCAGTGTTTCCGCCACCGGCGTTTTGCCCCTCAGCTACCAGTGGGCCTTCGATGGGACCGACCTGACGGACAACGGACGCATCACCGGTTCCCAGAGCAACGTGCTGACGATCAGCAACCTCCAGTTCGCCGATGGCGGCAGCTACTCGGTCCTGGTGACGAACTCGGTCGGGGTGGCGGCCAGCCAGTTGGCCGCGCTCACGGTCCTGCGGCAGACTCCCGCCGTCACCTGGACTAACCCGGTCGGCATTACTTATGGGACGGCCATGAACAACAGGCAATTGAATGCGATGGCCAACGTGCCTGGGACTTTTGCGTACCAACCCTCCGCGGGGGCTATTCTGGACGCCGGGACCTATCTCTTGACCGCTGTTTTCACTCCGACTGACCTGGTGAATTACCGCCCAGCGACCAATTCCGTGAGCTTGGCGGTGGCTCCCGCACCCTTGACCGTGACCGCGAATGCGGCCTCCCGTCCCTATGGCGCCGCCAACCCGGTGTTCACCGGCACCCTCACAGGCCTGCAAGGCGTGGACAACATTCGGGCGGCCTACACCTGTGCCGCCACCCCGCCTAGCGCGCCTGGTCCCTACGCCATCGTGCCCTCGCTGGTCGATCCGTACGCCCGAGCCAGAAACTATTCGGTCACTCTCAACAACGGGACGCTCAGCGTGAATGCCGCCGCGCCGCCGACCCTATTGGCAGTGTCGCCGGCCACGGGATCGACCAACGGCGGGCAGACGGTAACGATTACGGGAACGGACTTCGAGCTTGGGGCTGGGGTGAAGTTTGGTTCCGTATCGTCTCCCTGGGTCACCGTTGGCAGCCCGACCAACTTGGTGGCGGTGACGCCGCCGTCCGTGTCCGGGTCGGTCAGCGTTGCCATCCTGAACCCCGACGGGAAATCGGCGAGCCTGCCTAACGCCTACACGTTTGGAGTTCCGCCGAGCCTGCAGCTTCAGCCGTTGAGCCAGTCGGTGGTGCTGGGGAGTAACGTGCAGTTTCAGGTGCAAGCCACGGGCGCGGCGCCGCTGACCTACCAATGGCAGTTCAACGGGGCCAACTTGTTGAATCTGCCCGGGTTTAGCGGGGTACGCACGCCGACGCTGAGCCTAAGCAACCTGGCGAGTTTCGAAGGAGGAACCTACTAAGTGGTGATCTCAAACCCGTTCGGCATACTGACCAGCACGGGGGCGGTGCTCACCGTGTTGACACCGCCGACCGTATCAGTGCCGCAGAGCCTGGCGGTGGGGGTGGGAGCCAACGCGAGTTTTTCGGTGATCGCCGGCGGGACGGCGCCTTTCGCGTATCAATGGTATATGGGGAGCACGCCGTTGGCTGGGGGCACCAGTTCGGTGCTGAACCTGGCGAGTGTGCAACCCACCAACCAGGGCCAATACAGCGTGGTGGTCAGCAACGCGGTGAGTTGGGTGAGCAGCGCTTCGGCGACCTTGACGGTGCTAGGCTACTGCGCCACTGCCCAGGCGGCCCAGGCGGTATATCCGTCGGGAACGACCGTGCCGCTGACGGTGCAGACGTTCAATTGTGGTTCGCATACGGCCTCAACGAATAGCGCGGCGGTGCTGTGGATTTACAGTGGCGGGACCACCCGGAGCCTGCCGGTGACGACCGGTCGTTCCGGGAGCGCGGTGGTGAACTTTACGCCGTTATCCAGTGAAGTCGGTTTGGTGCAGTACGCGGCGGCGTTGCCGGGACAAAGTCCGCCCGCTGTGGAAGGTTCGTTCACACTGTTGGGCATGGGTGTCAGTCCGGCCGGCGTGTCTACGGTGTTGACCGTTGGCCAAATCCAGACCAACACCGTCCAACTCACCAACCTGACCGGCGTGCCCCTCACCGGGATTGCCGCCAGCGTGATTGGCGCGCCTGCGGACGTGAAGGTCCAGGTCAGTGTGCTGGGCACGCTGGCTGGCAACGGATTGGTGCAGGCCAGCTACACGCTGCAGGCCATTGGGGTGACGCCGAACTGGAGCCAATTCGACCTGCAGTTTACCAGTACGGAAGGGGTCACCAATACGCTGTCGGTCAGCGCGACGATGGTGCAACTGCAGCCGCAGATTGTGGTGACGCCCGCGGTGCTGACCGGGACGATGGTGGGCGGAGCGCAGACGCTGGTGTCGTTCGGTCTGGCCAATCTCGGGGGTGTGGCCAGCGGCAGCATGCAGGTGGTGGTGCCCGGGGGCGCACCGTGGCTTTCGGTGGTGACCGCCCAGCCGATGCCTTCGCTGGCGCCGGGCCAAACTAACCAGGTAATGCTGGCGTTGACGCCCACTAACGGCCTGACGCTGGGGGACTATTCAGGTTCAATCATCCTTGCGGGGGCCAGCTTCCAGGTGCCGGTGCCCTTCACCTTCGATTGCGTGTCCACGCAGAGTGGCAGTCTGCAGGTCACCGTCCAGGATGAGTTTACCCTGGTCAGCCCCGGCGCGCCCGACGTGACCAACGCAACGGTGACGGTGACCGATCTTCTGACGGGGACCAACGTGGCGAGCGCGGTGACGGGGCCGACGGGCGCGGTGTTGTTCACCAACCTGACCTCCGCCTATTACAAGGTCGCGGTGGCGGCGTCGGACCACGGCAGTTTCAGCACCGCGTTGCTGGTGGCCCCGAACGTGACGAACGACGTGGTGGCGTTCCTGGCGGCAGATCTGGTGAGTTACACCTGGGTGGTGACGCCGACGGAGATACCGGACAACTACGAGTTCACACTGACCACGACCTTCCAGACCCAGGTGCCGTGGCCGGTGGTGACGATCAGCCCGGGGGCCTTCAACCTGTGCGCGTTTGGGGGCACCAACCAGGTGAACCTGGTGATCACCAACAGCGGGCTGATCTCGGCGCAGGGATTACAACTGGCCTTTGGCACGAACCTAAACTGGTCCATCGTGCCGCTGGCGACCGACCTTGGCGATCTGGCGGCTGAGAGCAGCGTCGTCGTGCCGGTCATTATCACGCCACTGGGGTCGAGCACGGCGGCGGACTCGAGCATCGCCGCGCAACTCAATTGGCATGTGTTTACTCCCA
>Ga0316219_1004471_pt1 | contig 10507 bp, 9 predicted proteins | sample TBH18003PmetaG_FD_203635 | JGI IMG/M metagenome (GOLD analysis project Ga0316219, IMG submission 203635) | Freshwater microbial communities from Trout Bog Lake, Wisconsin, USA - TBH18003P | ecosystem: Environmental > Aquatic > Freshwater > Lake > Hypolimnion/Profundal zone | place: USA: Wisconsin... | reverse complement strand
CATCGGACCTCCTTTTTGGCAAAGATCGGACGAATTTCAAATCAAAAAATCAAAGAACGATCGTTTATTTATTGTATATTAACAAGTTACAGCGTTTTCAAAAATCAACAACCGGACAGTAGTGATTTGATTTATAATCAATTTCTTATAGTCAAATTGTCATATTTCTTTCACTTATAGAGCATTTAAGGGAAAAATTTACCACATTTGGAATAAATGATAACTAATTATTATCATAGGAAAAATGAGAAGATATTATAATTTAGTTCGTCTAAAGTCCTCAAATCATAAAGACCTTACAAAATGTCTTGATCTTTATGCCAGAAATATTGAACCACTGGTAAGAACAAGTACAAATGAGATAGCATATTGGCTCGATAATTTCAAAAAAAGAAAGGATGAGGTCTTTTACATATTTGGATTTTATATGAATAATACTTTGATTGGATATGCCCAAATAGTACACTTCACAACAGAAGAAATTATATTTATTGATTATCTTGCTATTGACAAAGAATTTCGGAGAAACAATACTTTCTATGAATTCATTGAACATATATTCATATTTTTTAAAGATAATCTAAAAATAAAGTATGTGCTAGCCGAAGTTGCTTTATTTAAAAGAAATAGTCTACCCAGCGATTATGCAAAAACCTTGATTAGGCTATTAAAGATTTCGGGATTTAATATTTTAAAGATTGAGTATTATAGTCCAATGTTAGGTAAGGAAAATTTCGAGAGTGAGACAGAATGTGCTTTAATGATACAGACACCCAATAATGAGCTAGATAAAATTAAAACCGAAACATATCTATCGTTTTTAAAAGTTATTTATTTTAAACACTATCAAAGATGGTATGAGGAATTTTTAAATCAAGATGACATGAATAATTATAATAAGTCTTTATACCATTTATACCAAAATGCAGAATTGCAAGCAAACAAGCGAAAATACATTGAAATTAATGGGATGTCAAATCTTTTTAATAAAACACCGATTAAAGTTCCAGTATTAAAGAACAGTAAATGGAAGCAATTATCACTTTTGGTATTTTTAATTTTCATCATCTCAATAGTTTTAGGAACGGGCTATTGGTTCATAAATAGAAAGACAGGTGTTGAAATCTCGACATTGTCCTTTATAATTTTGCCTTCCTCTATTGTGGCCGTATTCATTTTAGCTTTGGTTCTAGAGAAAAAAGAAAAGGCGAATTTGTTTGAAATAATTAAATCCTTCTTCGGTAAAAATCAGTAGCTTATTCTTTATAAAATGTCGATACAACATTTGAACTGTTTAACCTTATAAATGGGACCATCCGAAGGATCCTATCAAATATTGAAAATCTACTAGCAACATTCCCGTTACCACAGAACTGCAATATTAGTGAAGATAATATATGAAACCTTTTGGTACGAACAACCCAAAATCCATGATCATCTGCAATCCTATTGATATAGCTTTCTGAGTAATACCATATTTTTTCTTCTTTTCTATCGTAAAATGTTTTCCTAAACACGATATTTTTATTATACTGTTTATGGCAGATTAATTCTAATGTTTTGCTATTTTCATACTCCAAAATTAATATCCCCTGGTTCTTTAAAAGCCTAAAAAATTCAGTAAAGACAGGCATTGGATCACAATAGTTTATGACACTTCCTACACATATTATTAGATCAAAAATGTTTGAATCCAATGGTATAGCTTCTATATTTCCAATTATACTATTTTTCAAATGAAGTAATTTCTGTTCAGCGATATCAATATGAATCATGTGAGATTCTGGTAATGAATAGCTATTTCCTGCAGATCCAGCATTAAGAATACGACAATTTTTCTGCTCATCAGAAAACCTATAGTGATACTCGTTTTGCAAGTATTCTTTGATCATTCTATATGTGTATTGGTGCCATAGATCAGTATATGGCCAAATTTCAAGAATTTGATTATATTTTTGAATAATTTCTTGCTGAAATAGTTTGTCTTCCATCGGATAATAATTAGTTATCCGTTATTCAAAACTAATTTTCATATTACGACGTGGATGTTGGTTTATAATAATGGAATTCTGTTTAACATTACTCACGTGAGTATAAATTTGGGTTGTCATAATTGAACTATGGCCAAGGAGGGTTTGTATGTATTTTATATCCACACCTTCTTCTAAAAGGAGGGTGGCAAATGTATGCCGGAAAGTATGTGGTCGTACTTTCTTCAATATTTTCGCTTTTAAACTTAGGTTTTTTATTAAAAGTCTGACCGATTGTGTTGATAGTTGAGCACCAAGGCGGTTTACAAATAGAAACGGTGAATGGTTCATCGATAACCGGAGCGAGTAATATTCCCTTATACGCTTAAGAGGATCACAAGGATAAATTTGAATAGTTCTTTCCTTACCTCCTTTGCCGAAAATCTTTAAAACTCCGGATTCGAAATCGATATTCTCCATACGGATATTACATAACTCTGATACACGTATTCCAGTTGCAAACAGTAACTCTACAACAGCAATGTTTCTAGTGGATTCAAATTGCTTGAAATTTGATTTTTTGTTCTTCTCATAAAAATCCTTATACAAAACTTCAAGTATCTTTTTAACTTCATCCGACGTCATTACAACAGGGAGAATAAGAGGGTCTTTGATCTGTATTCGTAGTTTCCTAAAAGGATTAACTTCAAGAGTATCATCAAATTCTAAAAAATTAAACATCGCCTTTAGAACTGCAATTTTTCTTTTAGAAGTTTTAGGTTTAAGTTGAAATAAGTGTTTTAAATAGTTTTTAAGAATTTCTTTACCAATATCATTAATGAAAATAGATTGATTGGTTTGACAAACAAAGTGCATGAATTGATTTAGATCGCAATCATATGCTTTAATTGATTTTAAATTGAGATGTTTTTCATAACGGCAATGAAAGAGGAATTTTTCGACTGAGTCAGATAGTGTTAAGTTCATCTTATATGGATTTAGTGAATACTGAGGCTATCAGAAAGATATCAAAAGTAACAAGTCCCAAAAAATTTAATTTCACAACTACCTTTGGTGTGGCATCAAATAATCTGCCTATAAAGGGAAAAACAAGGAGTCACTTAATCTCTTTGTATTATGGTTTGAATATCGATAACCACGGTCAGCCTAATTTTGCTGGTAGTGAATGCGTCGAATCGGCGAATTGAAGAAAAAGAATCACAGTGACTTTGGTACCCTGTTTTGCATCTTTTACACGAGTGTTTCTAACTGATATGTCGGGCTTATGGGTAAAGGAGTAGGGTTCCTTATGGTACTGCGCCAATACCCGGCACAACCCTGGCACTGATCGAGAAATGGCTGCTACCGCCCAATATTCCTCCTTTCCTGAGGAATTATGGTTTTGGGAGTGACGTATTTCTTCAAACTTCAGGCTTTCCTTAGTTTAGAGTATGATTTTCCCATCCGAAGAATACAGTAGTTTTATAATTCGCTGTGACTATTCATATGGACTCCAAAGAGTTGACATTTGTTGATTCAAACTCTGTTTAAATTGACTATCAGTTAATTAGTAAATATTTAATCTGAAGGGAACATTAATATTATTTACTACTTTTGCTAATGCTAATATTTTAGAGGTACCCTTTAGTATTTAGGAATGGCAACAACTGAAAATGATATCAAAAAAAGTTTACAAGAACTACTCAATTCTGGCAATCTTGATTTTAGGTCCATTCTTAACTTAACAAAAGAACTTTCAAAACTAGATGTAAAGCATCAGCGATTCTCGGTTGATGCAAAAACACTTGTTCATTTAGGAAGAGACAGTATAAAAGATCACACAACAGCCCTTCTTGAACTTGTAAAAAATAGTTATGATGCTGATGCAAAAAATGTTGAAGTTGATGTTTTTTGTAAAAAAGGCAAAGACCTAATCCGTGTTGCTGATAACGGATTTGGAATGACAAATGACGAATTGATAAATTATTGGCTGCGCATAGGATTTTCTAGTAAACGTAAATCTAAACAAAGTGGACTTGGAAGACGCAAAACAGGTGAAAAAGGAATAGGAAGAATTTCAACTGATCGTTTAGGAGCTAATTTAGAATTGCTGACCAAAACCGAAAAGGATGGAATAATTGGATTAAAAGTAAATTGGAATGATTTTGATACAGAAGGTAAAGATGTTTTTGAAATTGACGTAGAAGTTATTCATCCAACGACTATAAATTTACCATTAATAAATGGACAAGAAAGTAAAACAGGAACTGAAATCCGAGTAACACAGTTGCGGCAGCCATGGACAATCAATAATATTGAGAATCTATATTATGAATTGTCTGCATTAACCCCACCCTTTAAAGACGTCGAAGATTTTCAAGTAATTCTTAAGAACGATGTTGCCCCGGAATTCTCCAAGATGGTTAACTCGGATTTTTTTAAAGCTTCTGAAATTGAGTTAACCGCGGTTTATGATGGAACAGGATCTGAGATCATTTATACAATCAAAGATCGGTATACTAAAAAGGAAAAAACTGAAATTATTCAATGGAAGAACTTGCTTACAAAGATTGAAAATGATGGAACTACAGATGTATCAGAGGATTTGCGGTGTGGACCTGTAATTTTGAGATTACTTTTCTTTTTACGTGAAGCAGCATCAGTACAAGGAACTGAATTTAAATTAACTGAACTTCGTGAATTCCTTGACATTAACCAAGGAATAAAAATTTACAGAGATAACATTGCTGTTAAACCATACGGTTTTCCAAGTTCACAGTTCGGGTATGATTGGTTGGGATTAGCAAGTAGAAAAGCTAAAGATCCTGCTGGCATTAGCCGTGGCGAACAGAGTTACAGCATAACGCCGAATCAATTAATAGGAGCCGTTTACATTACGCGAGATAAAAATATTGAATTATCTGATAGTGCTGCACGAGAGGGTTTAGTCGAATCAGGTGCATTTTATGATTTACGAAGCTTTATTTTAGGTTCAATAATAATGCTTGAATCATACAGAGTAAGTATTTACTCTACTATTGAGAAGAGCAGAGAGAAAAGAAAACCTGCTGCTTCAAAAGAAGCAGAGCAAATTAAATTACAACTTTCTAATGTTAAAGAAGGGTTGGAATCTATTAAAGAAGAGATAGCAACACAAAAATTATCTTCATCGCAGGTAAATTTCTCGAGACCGATTGAAAAAAGTATCGAACAAGTTGAAGGAATAACTGAAAAGTTTGAAAAAACTATTACAGAGTTACTAAATTGGACAAGGGTTTTGAGTGGGTTGGCAACTATGGGTATATCATCAGCAGTATTTGGACACGAAACAGAAGGTTCAATAAATCTATTCAAAACGGCCACTGATACTGCAAAAATGTTCTTAAAAGTATCACCTCCAGATATACAAAATGCAATAATTGAGATTGACAAAGCATTGGTGCACTCCAGAAAGGTCGCATCCTGGGGCTCTTATGCTCTAACAAGAGTCCAAAGAGAGAAAAGAAGGAAAGCACCCATAAATATTAAGACCAAAATAATTGATAATATTGTTAAAGATTTAAAACCTGCATTTGAAGTATCATCAATTACTTTAGAATCTAAAGGTGAATCCCTAGTATCAAAAACCTACCAGATGGATATCGAATCTATCTTAGTGAATCTCCTTACAAATTCTTATACTGCCTGTAATCAGAAGTCCGGGAAACGGAAGGTTATAGTATTTATTGGACGTGAAGATAGAAGAAATCAGAAAGGGTATTATTTTTCCGTTTCTGATACTGGTCATGGAATAGCAAAGGAATTTCTAAATAGAATTTATGATCCTTTATTCTCAACAAAAATTGCAGCAACAGGAGAAAGTAAAAGTATTGGTACTGGATTAGGATTAACAATTGTAAAATCAATAGTTAATGAGCTAGATGGCGAGATTACTTATGACCAAGATCCAGAATTGAAAGGTGCACGGTTTAAAATATGGTTGCCAAAAGAATAGTTCTATGGAAAAAGGTAAAGAAAAAACTGCGAAAAGAATTGCTATAGTTGATGATAGTCCCGATCAAAGGGACACCTATAAAAAACGGCTGTCTCTTTTTCTCCAACAAAAGGGGTCAATGCTTGAAGTGATTGATACCTATCCATTTACTGATGTAAATCAATATTTTGATTGGATTATAGCGGAAGATATTATAGCTTTAATATTCGATGAAAAATTGCATAATGAAAGCCAGTCAGGTCGTACCCCGGTTAATTATAATGGTAGTTCTATTGTTCTGAAAATAAGAGAACGATTTAAAGATATTCCAATTTTCACGCTCACAAATTATCCGGATGATAGTGACCTCCAACTTGTATTTAGTGAATATGAATGCATTTTATCAAAAAAAGATTTTACAGAAAAACATGTTGATATTATTCTTAGAGCTTGCCAACGCTATTTAAATGAAAATCAAAAGGAACTATCGCAATTCGATGAACTATCGAAAAAAATTGCTTCTGGTAAGGCTCAAGGAGATGATATAAACATATTACAAGCATTACAACTAAAATTGCAAATTCCATTTACCTCTGATTTGAAAGACAGAGAGGATTGGCTTAAGGAATATGAAAAACAAATCACTGCTTTGGAACAAATCAAAAAGGAAATCGAGAGCAAAATTAAAAAGTGATGAATTGGAAACTTATAATTAAGGATAAAAGAAATCAACCTCCTCACGGAATCTATTCCGATTGGAAGAATCAAATCGCTAAAGAATGCTTCAATCAATGTGTTTATTGTTCCATTCATGAAGCTCAGTTTGGTGGAATTGACCATTATCATATTGACCATTTCAAGCCTAAGTCTATATTTCCAGCACTTATTAATGATATTCTCAATCTGTTTTATGCATGTCCAGTATGTAACAGATTTAAAAGCGATGATTGGCCTGGCAATCCAAATTTAAATTCCCCGAGTTATATTGATCCTTCAAAGACAAATTATTCTAATTTGTTTGAATTGAAGGATAATTTTGAACTCAATGGCAAATATGTAGCCTCTAGGTATATAATTCTAAGATTGTATTTAAATAGAGCACAATTAATTTTTGAAAGGCGAGAGGCTTTGTGGAGAAGTCAAGAAATTAAATTGAGGAAGACAATAAATGACCTGATAGTCCAAATCGGTAATAATGACCCAAAATATGCATTGGAAGCATTATTAAGCGTGTCAATGATATATAGTAATTTGTTAGATTTAGAACAAAAGAAAAGAGAGATCAGGCCATATGAACTATTGGATATAAGAAGACCGTGACAAACAATAAACTAACGGGGTCATTTTACACTCCCCAAATTATAGCTAATTTTTTGGTGGATTATTTATCCGTTAAACTTAAGGATAAAAAGAATATTTCCGTATTTGAACCAAGTGCAGGCAATGGGGTTTTTATCCATTCAATTTTTAACCATTGCTTGTTCTCTAAAATTATAAAAAAATTCGTTGCTGTAGAAATAGATCCGACAGAACTTGACAAAATAAGCATAAATGAACCATGCCTAACGAAAGTTCAAAATGACTTTCTTGATTTCCAGCGATTTACCAAGCATAAATTTGACCTTGTTATTGGGAATCCACCATATATCAAGAAAAATTTATTAACAGATTTACAAATTGAGTATTGTCGGGAAATTCATAGGAATGCCTCTCTTAAAGATTTCAATCCCAAGAATATATGGACATCATTTTTAGTTAGGTGCATTGAATTTACAGCCGAAAATGGCATTTTAGCATTCGTATTACCATCAGAACTATTACAAGTAAAGTTTGCTGCTGAATTAAGGGAGTTAATTTTAAAAGTTTTTGAGCGAGTTGAAATATTTACCTTCAATGAATTACTTTTTAAAGATTGTAAAGGACAGGATACTCTGTTATTAATCGGCGAGAAGAAATCTCACGATATGGGGGTTTATTATTGCAATATTGATAAAGCAACTGACCTATTAAAAAGGAACTTCACACTTGCACAGAATGTCAACATTAGAGAATCTAAATGGACACACCATCATCTTGAAACATTTGAAATTGAACTACTTGAAAAAATTAAAAAGCAACTCAAAATAGTTGATGATTATACGAACTCGAAAGCTGGAATAGTTACAGCTGCTAATGATTACTTTATTGTCGATGCTGATACGGTTCACAAATACTCCCTTCAGAAGTATATAAAAAAAATAGTTCAAAAAGGTATTTTTGTTAATGGAAGTGTTGTTCTAACAGAAGAAGATTTTAATTTACTAATTGATAGTTCCAAGCCTGTTTATCTAATCGTACTTGAAAATGGCACCAAAATAAGGATAAACCAACGTATAAATAAATACTTACAAATAGGTTTAGATAAGAACATCGATACACGGTACAAAACTTCATTACGCCAAAAATGGTATGTAATTCCTAATATTTGTTTACCACCACAGGCCTTCTTTTTTAAGAGGTGTAACGAATATCCAAAACTCGTTAAAAATGATGCAAATGTACTTGCAACAGATAGTGCCTATCTTGTAAACATGAAGGGTGAGTACAAAATTGATAACTTTATTTATTCATTTTATAACTCATTGACTCTCGCATTTGCAGAATTGCATGGTCGGTATTATGGGGGAGGAGTTCTAGAATTGACCCCAAATGAATTTAAAAATCTACCAATACCGTATGTTGAAATCTCAAAAGATCGATTTAAGAATTTTGTCAAAGACTTTAAGACTAAAACTACAATCAAAGAGATATGTAGGAAAAATGATATGGCTATATTAAAATCAATAGACAAAAAACTTAACATTGAGAATATTGATAACATTTTCCGAATAAGGGAAAAATTATTCCTCCGTAGAATTAAAACTAATTAATTTATCTTGGGAATGCACGTGATTGGTAAATCATCATTGGTATCAGCGAAGAACTGATTAATTTGGCTCTTCTTGAAATTTCAAACTAGCAGATTGTTACTAAGTTAGTTTGAAATTTCTGTAAGACCCTAAGTATCACAAACCCTTTACATGGAAATCTTTTTCCCACTATTCACTATGAATGTCAAGTAAAATACAAATTTGTAATTTGGAAAACTACTGCTCTCCAAACAAATCGTATCTCTACCTCTGCAAATTTGAAATAGTTCCCATTTGGGGCAATAATTAGGGCCTGCTGATTATGTCATGCGTATTTCTGTTCAAATTTTGGCAGCAGAATAGGTCGATCCATAAAGTTCTGGAACCATTCTGACAACTGTTCTGCTGAAAAAGTTACTATCGATAAAAGTTGGCAATAGGCACCCAACCCGATTAATTTAATCAGGTTAAGTGTGAGGATAATGGTGGCGATCCACGATTCGCTTGTCCCAGCCAGTCTCGCTTTTACCCGGTTTAAACCGTAAGCTGTTTTGGCTTGTCCAAATGTTCCTTCGATTGGATTTCGTTCGCCCGGTCTTACGTGTTCCACATCCACCGCCCTGGGCCTTCCAAGCGGTTTTGCTCTGAGTTTGATCCCAAGTAATTTCAATTGAACTCTGTTTGCCCGGTTACAATATATTTTATCTGCCAACACTTCTTCAGGCCAGTAACCAAACCGCTGCTTGTATTTCTTAACTGTCGAAATCAACCGTGTCCCTTCGTTAAATGCTTCCCAAGAAAAATCATCCAGGAAAGCAAACCCGTTCATTAGTGACACATTGATTTTGGCTCCAAATTCAACATACGCATTGGTCTTTCCACGAACGATCGGCCTTACATGCGGCTGATGTATGCTTACAATGCGATGATCCACCTGATGGCTTCCCTGTTTGAACATGGTGTACTGCTGGTCATACAGGTTGGTGATCACAAACAAGTATTTGTGTTCTTTCGGAGTTAACGGGAACTTGTCATAAGAGTCTAAAAGTCGGTTGATGCTTTTTATGTTTCGCTTAAGATATCCAAGCTGTTTTTTAACGGCGTTGTGTATTTGTTTTTTGGATTTGATTTTTAACTGAGCTACTTTGAGATAATTCTTACGGGCCACTTTACGATACGTTCTGGGCTTTACCTGATGCAACCGTTCATCATACACCCGATCGATCAACTCTTCGGCTTTCTCTCTGGCATCATTAAGCAGATTCAGATCGGTTGGATAAGCGATATCCTGAGGACAAGCAGTAGCATCGGTGATCAGCTTTCCCTGATGAGCTATCTCACTTATTGGCTCTTGGGCTTCAACCATTGTGGTATCATCTGCATTCAGGTTATTGCCCGCATCATCCGAATCAACGGCATGATCTATGGTTTCATCCTCTTTGGCATGAGATAAACCCAGGATTTTTTCATTGATGAAATTGATCTGTTCAAGGCCAAGGCGTTTACGAAATTCAACAAACAGGGAAGGATCAAAAGGAGCTTCATTGCTGAAGCTGAGTATTTCGGCCATGGTGAGCCACCCATTTCGGGTCATGGTGGGCCACTAAAAAAAGAGCGGATTGGTATATCAAATTTAACATACTTTACGTTTACCTGCAAAAGTTAGCCAGGATTCT
>Ga0316219_1004464_pt1 | contig 10518 bp, 6 predicted proteins | sample TBH18003PmetaG_FD_203635 | JGI IMG/M metagenome (GOLD analysis project Ga0316219, IMG submission 203635) | Freshwater microbial communities from Trout Bog Lake, Wisconsin, USA - TBH18003P | ecosystem: Environmental > Aquatic > Freshwater > Lake > Hypolimnion/Profundal zone | place: USA: Wisconsin... | reverse complement strand
ACGGCCATGCGTCGGCCCCGGGTGACACCAAGCTCCTGGGCCTCCCGCTTCAATGGAGCGAGACGAACAACATCAAGTGGAAAACGGAGATCCCCTTCCGCGGTTGGTCCACGCCGGTGGTGATGGCTGGCCAGGTTTGGTTGACCACGGCGACGGATGATGGCCATGACTTCTTTGCGATTGGGGTGGATGCCGACAGCGGCAAGATTCGCTTCAATGAGAAGGTGTTCCACAGCGACAACCCGGAACCGCTCGGCAACGGGGCTTCGATGAATTGTTACGCGACGCCCTCGCCCGTGATCGAGCCCGGCCGGCTGTATGTCCACTTCGGCAGCTTTGGAACGGCCTGCCTGGACACGAGCACCGGCAAGGTGCTTTGGAAACGGGAAGACCTGCGCTGCCGTCACTACCGCGGCCCGTCCTCTTCGCTGGTCTCCTTCGAAAACCTGCTCATCCTGACCTTTGACGGGGTCGATCTCCAGTATCATGCGGCGCTCGACAAGCAGACCGGCAAGACCGTCTGGAAAACCGATCGCTCGGTCGCGTGGAACGATGAAAACGTGCCGGGACCGATGGCGAGGGACGGGGATTTGCGCAAAGCCCACAGCACGCCCTTGATCGTCACCGACGGGGGAAAGCCTCAGATGATCAGCGCCGGAGCCAAGGCGGCCTATGGCTACGACCCCCGGACCGGGCGGGAGCTTTGGAGAGTTCAACACCCCGATTATTCGGTCGCACCCCGCCCCTTGTTCGACCACGGGATGGCCTTCATTGTCACGGGCAACTCGAAACGGGAGCTTTGGGCGGTGAAGACTGACGGCACCGGCGATGTCACGGACACGAAGGTAGTTTGGAAGTTCGGCACCCGGGTGGGCAAGTACGCCTCCCCACTCTTGGTGGATGGCCTGATTTACACGGCAGCCGAAGAGAACTACGTCACTTGCATCGAGGCGGCCACGGGCCAGTTGGTCTGGACGGGACGGGTGGGCAGCAAGTTCGCGGCATCCCCGATATACGCAGATGGCCGGCTCTACTTCTTAGATCAGAAAGGCACGACCACCGTGCTCAAACCCGGTCGCAGCTTGGAGATTTTGGCGACGAATACGTTGGCGAACGGCTTCATGGCGTCGCCGGCAGTGGACGGCAGAGCGTTCTACCTGAGAACCAAGACGGACCTGTACCGGGTTGAATCGATGCCTTCCGAAACCAAGTAAGCCGAGTCGCACCCTTCAGCGGCGTCCCGCTATTCGACACGCTTTCCTTAGGCGGCGGATTTTACTTTGAGATCGCTATTCGCGACCTGCAGCCGGGCGATGAGTGCCACCACGGAAACGAAGGCGGCCTGGAAGGGTGGTCCCCCTGGTGGGAAGGGTTTCACACTCATCGAATTGTTGGTGGTAATCGCGATCATCGCCATGCTTGCGGCACTCCTCCTGCCTGCCCTCGGGAGAGCGAAAGAGAAGGCCTGGGGCATCCAGTGCATGTCCAACCACCGCCAATTGGCCCTTGGCTGGCGGTTGTACGCCGAGGATAGCAGCGACCACCTGGTTTATGCCAGTGGCACCAATGTGGCCATGGACCTGGCGACGGAACTGCAAATCGCCGCCAGCGAGGGCAACAAGTATGCCTGGACGCTGACTCAAATGGACTTCAACCCGGCCAACCAAGCGGCCTGGGACCCCGCAGTGGACATCATGACGCGCCCGCTGTGGCCTTACCTCAAGGCCGCCGCCGTGTACAAATGCCCGGCAGACCGCTCCAATATCACCGTTAACGGCGTCAACAAGCCGAGGGTGCGCACAGTCTCCATGAACGGCTTCGTTGGCGGGTTCGCGGGAACGGACGCCGGTTACTACACTCAGTTCATGATTTATACCAAGATGAGTGACCTCTTGGGGGGCAATTCGCCCGGGCCGGCCAAGGCCTTTGTGTTCCTCGACGAGCGCGAAGACTGCTACAACTGGGGCAATTTCATGGCGGACATGAACGGGTTTCCGGGGAATACGCCCGCGCTGCGATCACAATACGCCTTCGACCAGGATATGCCGGGCAATTATCACAACCTGTCGGCGGGCTTCTCGTTCGCAGACGGACATTCCGAGATTCATCGGTGGCTGGATGCGCCGGCGACGTGGCCGATCCACCGACAAGAGGCCTACTGGATGTCCAGCCAAATGCCGATTAGTGCCGTGGGGAGCCGGGACGTGTCTTGGCTGCAGGACCACAGCACGCGGCCGCGGTAGGGAACTATCAAACGCGCGATCGTCGGAAACCCTTTCCAAAGCTCCAGGCGATTCCCCACTGATGTTACGCGGGTCCCTTAACGCTGCGGAATTCGCTGGGCGTCACGCCCATGGCCGCGCGGAAGGCCCGGGTGAAAGCGCTGTGGTCATAGAAACCACATTCCAGCGCGATCTCGGCGACCGGTCGGTCGGATTCGCGCAACCGACGCGAGGCCACCTCCAGACGTGTTCGGGTGATGAACTGGCGAGGGGTGAGATCGAAGAACCGGCGGATGAGCCGGGCCAGCTTTGACGGCGCCAGTTTAGCCCGTCGGGCCAGACCCGATGGTGAGATGGGCTCGGCCAGGGCCTTTTCGAAAGACTCCAGCGCGCTAGCCAGTCCCGGTGGGATGTCATCCGGATTAACCGGGGCGCGCACGTCGCGTGAGAAGCCGATGAGACCAATGATGTTCCCCTCCGCATCACGCAGCGGCAGCTTCGTGGTCAGACACCAAACGGGTTTCTGGGGCAGATACCACTGCTGTTCGAGATGGTCTAACAGCGCCCGGCCCGTGCGCAGCACTTCCACGTCCTGCTCGGAAGGAATTCGGCCGAACTCCCCGGCACAGAACTCGCAGGGGCGCCGGCCGATGACTTGGGACTTGTGGCTTAATCCGTGGCGTTTAACCAGCGATTCATTCACCACCACGTAGCGGCCAGCCGCGTCCTTGACAAAGAAAGCCATGTCGGGGGCATGGTCGAACAGTTCGGCCAGCACCCGCGGTTCCAACGTCGAAAGACTGGGGCGTGACCTGGCGACACGGGCTCGGATTGTGCTCAATTTCATGCTCGAATGTGAAACTAAACCAAGACAGCCCAGGCGGCAACCCGTAGCATGTCCGCAGATGTTGAGTGATAAATTGGAATCTCCCGCCGACAGCAGCCGAGGAAAGCGAAGCGGCCGACTATGATCGTCAGTATCTTCAACGATGTAATCGGCCCGGTGATGCGTGGCCCCTCGAGTTCCCATTGCGCCGCTGCGCTGCGCATCGGGCGCTTGGCCCGCGACCTCATGGCCGCTCAGTTCGACCAGGTACTGGTCGAGTTCGACCGCAACGGGTCGCTGCCCACCACTCACGAGTCGCAGGGTTCAGACATGGGGCTGTTCGGCGGGTTGCTGGGCTGGGACGCCGCCGATGAGCGACTGCCCGGTTCGCCACAGGCCTTGCGCAATCGGGGAGTGCAAATCCACATTGAGACGGTGGCGGCCGGGGATCCGCACCCGAACACCTACCGCCTCACGTTGCGCCACGGACAGGAACATCACTTCCTCCGCGCGATCTCCACCGGTGGTGGCATGATGGAGGTGCTCAACGTGGACGCCTTCGAGGTGTCCCTGTTCGGTGATTGCTTTGAAACCCTGCTGTGGGTGCGCGGCGAGGCACACCAACTCGCCCAAGAGCTCGCGAAGTTGGTGCCCGCAGATGGCATCCTGATCCATGAGACCGCTGGCGAACAACTGGTGGAGGTGAAAGCGGACGCATTCGTGAGCGAGCCGATCCTCTGCAAACTGAACGAGATGTTCAGGATTCACGCCGTCAGACGATTGTCCCCGGTGCTGCCGGTTCTCTCGCGCCAAGCTACGCGTGTGCCTTTCACGACCTGCGCGGAAATGCTGCGCCATGACCAAGGGCGCAACACCCCGTTGTGGAAACTGGCGGTGGAATACGAGATGGCGCGGGGCAATCTGTCCGAGCTGGAGGTCATCAGGCGGATGGCGGATATCGTCCGGATCCTGCGACGTTCCATTCAGCAGGGGATTGCCGGTACGCGCTATGAAGATCGTGTGCTCGGGCACCAATGCGGCCAATTCAACGATCTGATGAAAGCCGGCCGGCTGCTGGACGGCGGCGTTTTGAACCGCATCATCCTTTACGTCACCGCGCTGATGGAGGTGAAGAGTTCCATGGGCGTGATTGTGGCCGCGCCCACGGCGGGCGCCTGCGCGGCCTTGCCGGGCGCGGTGATCGCGATGGGGGAAGCGATGGAACTGGGCGAGGAGGACATGGCGAAGGCGATGCTGGCCAGCGGGATCATCGGCGTCTTCATCGCCACGCGGTGGACTTTTGCCGCGGAGGTGGGCGGCTGTCAGGCGGAGGGCGGCTCGGCGGCGAGCATGGCCGCGGCCGCGCTGGTCGGCCTCGCCAGCGGCACGCTGGCGCAATCCGTCGCCGCCGCCTCGATGGCGTTCCAGAGCATGTTGGGACTGATCTGTGATCCGATTGCCAACCGGGTGGAAGCCCCTTGTCTGGGCAAGAACGTCATGGCGGCCAGCAATGCCCTCGCTTGTGCGAACATGGCGCTGGCTGGCTACGATCCGGTCATTCCGCTCGATGAAGTCATCGAAGCCGCTCAGCGCGTCGCCGGCCAGATGCCGCGGGAATTGCGCTGCACGGCGCTGGGCGGGCTTTCGATCACGCCGACCTCAAAGGCCATTGAGGAGCGGCTGGCGGCAAAGAAAGCGGGTGCCTGCGGCAGCGGCTGCGCCTGCCACTGACGCCGGGTGCCAGTTCACTCTATGAACCTTGAATCCATTCAACATGAACTGCAAACCGCCCGCCTTGACGGCTGGCTGTTCTTCGACCATCACGAGCGCGATCCGCTTGCGTACCGGGTATTGGGGTTAAAGCCGCCCGGCCATGTGACGCGGCGCTGGTACTATTTCATCCCCGCCCGTGGCAAACCACGCGGGCTGACGCATCAGGTGGAACCTCACGTGCTGGATCCGTTGCCCGGCACCAAGATCCCCTATGCCCGCTGGCAGGAGCAGGAAACCGGGCTGCGCCAACTCCTGCAAGGCGCCAAGAAGGTCGCCATGCAATACTCGCCGCGCTGCGCGGTGCCGTACGTGGCCAATGTGGATGCGGGCACGGTGGAGTGGATTCGCGCCCTCGGCGTGGAGGTAGTCAGCTCGGCCGAGCTGATCCAGATCTTCGAGGCAAAATGGACGCCAGCCCAGTTGGAGATGCACCTGGAGGCAGGCCGGCGCGTGGACCGGATTCGGCAGGAGGCGTTCGCGCACATCCAGCAGATGACGCGCACGGGGCAACCGTTGGACGAGTATGGCGTCCAACAGTTCGTCATGCGCCGTTTTCAGGAGCGCGGGCTGGTGACTAACTTCCCGCCCATTGTCGGCGCGAACGCGAACGCCGCCGATTCGCACTACGCGCCGCCAGAACGTGGGAGCGCCCCCATTGGCCGGGGCGACCTGGTGTTGTTGGATCTCTGGGCCAAACTGAGCAACGATCCGGAGGCTGTCTATTACGACATTACCTGGATGGCGTATTGCGGGGAGGAGGTGCCCGCCCCCATGCGCGAGGCCTTCGCGGTCGTTGTGGGCGCCCGCGATGCCGGCATCCGCCTGGTTCAGGAGGCAGCGACCACCGGCCGGACCTTGCGCGGCTTCGAGGTGGACGACGCGGTCAGCGGCTACATCGCGTCGCGCGGCCTGGCACAATGCATTCGACACCGGACCGGCCATTCCATCGGGCGCGACGTTCACGGAGTGGGCGCTAACATGGACAACATGGAGACGCACGATGAGCGGCCGGTCATTCCCTGGACCTGCTTCTCTATCGAGCCGTCGCTCTACCTGGGGGACTTTGGCGTGCGCACCGAAATCAACTTGTTCGTGGGGGAAAAGGAAGCGCGGGTGACGGGCGAAGTGCAGACGGAGTTCGTGCGACTCTAATGGGGGATGATGTCCCAGTCCAACTCGAAGTAATGAAGTGAACCCCGCCAGATTTCTTCTGCCATTCACCATCCTGAGCTTGAGCGTCGGAAGCCCCCGACCGCTTGGTGCGGCAGAACTGCGGCCAAAACTCCAAATCATCAACGGCAGCCAGCCCATCGACATCTTCTGGCTCAAGTCCGACACCGAGCGTGTGCCAAACGGCTCGGTCGCCTCGGGAAGAGATATCATCATCACCGCGATGCTCGGGCATCGTTTCGCGATTGTCGGCCGCGATGGCAGGACGACCGCCATCGTGACCAACCAAATGCCCGTGCACGGTTTTCCTTTCGACCCGCAAGGCCGGAATGGCGTACCAGCGTTTTACACCCAATTCGTCAGCGCGAACGGTTTTCCCATCGTCGCCTCGGCCCAAGTGAACCCCTACGGGCTCGAGGAAGCGGCGTCCCTCTCGAACCTGATGTTCGCGAAGCGGCCGGAGCTGCCCGAGGCAATGGTCAACCGCGGTGCGCGGCTTTGCCTCATGGCTTACATCGAACACACCGCTGACGATCCCGGGCTCGCCGCGTTGTGCCGCGAAGTGTTCGAGGATGCGAGCCCGCCCTACACCAAGCCCACGACCCGCCTTACCGCCCACCTGGTCGGCTACGACCCGGGGGCCGCGCCAACGTTCGTGTGGCCGGACCGGTCAAAGCAGGCGAAGGCGCAAATCCGCACACCAACGGAGGCGCGGGACAAGGCAGCCAACCGTGAAACTCAGGGGGAAACCAGAGACATCGCGGGCTGGACGCTGCATATAAGCCGCGACTTGCTGGCGACCAATGCCGAGGGCACCGAGGCCGCCGTAAAACTGCTCACGGCCCAGCTTGAGGCCATCGTGCGCGATGTGCCTCCGGCCGCCGTAGCCGAGCTTAAAGCAGTGACGCTCTATTTTTCACCGGAATACCCCGGCGTGAGGCCACGCGCCGAGTATCATCCCAACGCCGGCTGGTTGCGCGAACACGGACGCGACCCGGCGATGGCCAAGGGCGTGGAGTTCACCAACCTCCGCATCTTTGAGGCGGAGGCGCAGCGTATGCCGGCCTTTGCGTTGCACGAACTGGCCCATTCCTACCACAACCGTGTGTTGCCACAGGGATTTGGCAACCCTGAGATCAAGGCCGCCTACGAGCGAGCCAAGACCAGCAGCAAATACGACCACGTCCAGCGGTGGAATGGCCCCGGCAAACCGGTAACCCATGAGCGCGCCTACGCGATGACCAACCCGCAAGAGTTTTTCGCCGAGAACACCGAGGCGTTCTTTAGCCGCAACGATTTCTTCCCGTTCACCCGCGCCGAACTCAAGCAATACGACCCGGAGACGTTTGCTTTGCTGGAAAAACTCTGGAATGTCCGCGCTGACGTGAAGAACCCGCTCAAATGAGACTCCTTATTACAACCATCGCTGCTCTAACCCTCGCACGGGCGGTTGCCTCGGCCGCGGATGGGGCCTCGATTCCCGGCCAAGGCGCCGGGACCGCTGTCGCCGGCACTGCCTCGCTGACGCTCGACGATATCTTCCGCTCAGGCGAATTCAATGATCGCGGGCTGGGCCAAATTCGCTGGAGCAAGCGCACCCCATCTTACTTTACTCTCGAGACGCCGCAGTCCAGGGGTGGCGGGCGGGATCTGGTGCGGAACGACTTAGCCGCCGGCAGCAAAGAAGTGGTTGTCCCTGCGTCGGCCTTCATTCCGCCCGGTCAGACGGCGCCGCTCGACGTCCAAGGTTTTGAGTTTTCGGCGGACGAAGCCAAGCTCCTCATCTACACCGACAGCCGGCGCGTGTGGAGGCGCAATACGCGCGGGGATTACTGGGTGCTGAACCTGGCGGACCACACCTTGCACAAGCTGGGAGGCAACGCCACGCCTGCAAGCCTCATGTTCGCCAAGTTCTCGCCCGATGGCACGCGGGTGGCCTACGTCCATGAGAACAACCTCTACGTCCAGGACTTGCGCACGCTGCGCCTCAGGGCCCTGACGAAGGATGGTTCGGCCACGCTTATCAATGGCACCTCCGATTGGGCCAACGAGGAGGAACTGGACATCCGCGATGGCTATCGGTGGAGCCCGAACGGCCAGTCCCTTGTTTTCTGGCAATTTGACACGACAGACGTGCGCGAGTTTCACCTACTCAACAACACCGAAACCAAAGACCAGCGGATCATTTCCTTCCCCTATCCCAAGGTCGGCGAAACCAACTCCGCCACGCGGTTGGGCGTGGTCAGCGTGAATGGCGGCAAGGTCTGCTGGCTCAAGATTCCAGGCGACCCCCGAGAACATTACCTCCCGCACGTCGAGTGGACACCCGACGGCGGCCAACTCCTGGTGCAACAGTTCAACCGTCTCCAGACCGAAAACCGCGTGATGCTCGCCGATCCGAAAAGCGGGGCGACACACCCGGCCTTTGCGGAGACCGACGCCGCCTGGCTGGAGAACGAGAATCCCGTGCGCTGGGTGAATCAAGGAAAGGATCTGCTCTGGTTGAGCGAACGCAGTGGCTGGCGGCACGCCTATCTCGCCGGCGCGGATGGACGGCGTTTCGTTCCTGTCACCGAAGGTCAATTCGACCTGATCGAAGTCGAGGCGGTGGACGCGGCCGGCGGTTGGCTTTATTACGCCGCCTCGCCGGAAAACCCCACCCAGCGATACCTCTACCGCACGCGTCTCGCCGGCGGAACACCCGAGCGCTTGACGCCCGACAATCAGCGTGGCTGGCATAGCTACGATTTTTCTCCCGACTGCCGGTGGGCGATGCATACCTACTCGAGCTTCACGACCCCACCGGTGGTGGAACTCATCCGCCTGCCGGAAAACAAGACCGTCCGCGTGCTGGCCGATAATCGGAAGCTCCGTGAAAAACTAGCCACGCTCAAGCTGCCCACCGCCGAGTTTCTGAAGGTGGACATTGGGGAAGGCATCACACTGGACGCAAGGTGTCTCAAGCCGCCGGGCCTCGATGCTTCGGCCAAGTATCCGCTGTTGATTCATGTTTACGGCGAACCGCACGGGCAAATCGTGAGGGACATGTGGGGCGGCGCGCAAGGATTGTGGCATTGGATGCTGGCGCAGCAAGGCTACATCGTCGCGAGTGTGGACAATCGGGGCACCGCGGCGCCGCGGGGACGCGCGTGGCGGCGGAGCGTGCATCGGCAAATTGGCATTCTGGCCTCGCAGGAACAGGCGGCGGCGGTAAAGGCTTTGCTGCAACGCTGGCCTTGCGCGGATGCCGCGCGCGTTGGCGTGTGGGGCTGGAGCGGCGGCGGCAGCATGAGCCTCAATGCGATTTTCCGTTACCCCGACCTCTATCAAACCGCCATCGCTGTCGCCCCGAACGCGGATCAACTCCTCTACGACTCAATCTACCAGGAGCGCTACATGGGATTGCCCGAGGATAACGTTGAAGGCTACCGCCTGGGCTCGCCCATCACCTTTGCCAGCCAGCTCAAGGGGAACCTGCTCCTCGTTCACGGCACCGGAGACGACAACGATCACTACCAGGGCACCGAGAGGCTCATGAACGAACTTATTGCCCACAACAAACAGTTCACGGTGATGCCCTACCCGAACCGCTCCCACGCCCTTTACGAAGGCGCTAACACGACGCGACATTTGTATGGTCTGCTCACGCGCTACTTGAACGAGAACCTGCCGGTCAATGCCTCGTCCGCTCCCAATCAGGCAATCTCCAGGTGACCAGATATGAAAACTCGATCTGCCTTCATTGCAGGTGTGCTGGCCCTGACCGCCGTTGGATGGCAGGCACAAGCCGAAGAGCTTAATCCAAGCACCACCCTCTGGTATGAAACCGAGGTCAAGGACTGGAGGGATGCCTTGCCGGTGGGCAATGGGCGATTGGGCGCGATGTATTTCGGCGGCGTGAAGGAGGACCACCTCCAATTCAACGAGGAAACCTATTGGACTGGCGGCCCGTATGATTCCGTGCCCAGGGGCGCATACCAGTATTTGCCCCAGGTGCGGGAATTGCTGTTCGCGGATCGACTGGTCGAGGGACACCTGCTGTTTGGACGCCACTTTCTCGGTTATCCGGTGGAGCAGCAGAAGTATCAGAGCATGGGCAACGTGGTGCTGGGATTCCCTTCGGACGAGGGCGTCCGCCACTACCGCCGGTTATTGGATTTGAGCACGGGCATCAGCCGCATCAGCTATGAACAAAACGGGGTGAACTATGTACGCGAGGTCTTCGTCTCGTGCCCCGATCAGGCCATTGTGATGCGCATCGCCGGCGACAAGCCGGGGTCGGTGAGCTTCGAGGCCCAGTTGCGCGGCGTGCGCAACCAAGCCCATTCGAACTACGCCACCGACTATTCTCACATGGACTTGTGGGGCCAGAACGGGCTGACATTGACGGGCAAGTCCGCGGATTATCTTGGGGTGGCAGGGAAACTGCGGTACGAAGCGCGCTTGCTGGCCCGAACCAAGGGAGGAAAGGTGAGCACGAGTGTCAAATCCCTCCATGTCGAGGGCGCTGACGAGGTGGTGTTGATC
>Ga0316219_1004448_pt1 | contig 10558 bp, 9 predicted proteins | sample TBH18003PmetaG_FD_203635 | JGI IMG/M metagenome (GOLD analysis project Ga0316219, IMG submission 203635) | Freshwater microbial communities from Trout Bog Lake, Wisconsin, USA - TBH18003P | ecosystem: Environmental > Aquatic > Freshwater > Lake > Hypolimnion/Profundal zone | place: USA: Wisconsin... | reverse complement strand
AGAGCGCAAATGTCAAGCGGTCGGTCCGTACTCTTACGACCAAGATCGCTGACGTTGCGACGTTAAACACCCTTGTCCAGGGTGTGATCGATACCAACGCATTCCAGTGCGTGGACCACAATGTCGCCGGTGTAACTCACCCGGGAACCAGCCGTGGAACACAGTCATTCGGTATCCGTGTGGTCTATGAAAACCCGACAACCCTGAAGAACATGGGTACCGCGACTGCAAAGGCATCAACTGTCGCAGGTTATACCGCAGCCGCGACCGCACTTGTCAACAATGCACCACTTGCGACTGCAATCGGCGGTACTGCAATTCAGGACACTGAAACCGAAGGGTATTCAATTTCGCTGAATTGCCACGATGCCAACGGTGAGGACTATACTGTCACGTTCACCCGGAAAACCGTAACCGTTTCCTCTTATGAGGACAACGCGATTGTCGCCCGCGTGAACACCTGGGCCAACACGAAGCCCGCACTCGCCTGAACAGCGATCTGAACCCGGGAGAGCCGGCCCCTGCTCCTTTCTTCTTTATGGCCTCCCGGTTCGTGGAGGTCCACTATGGATATTGAAACTACGGCCCTTATCCTCGGCGTCGTACTCCCACTGTATCCCTCGCTTTTCTTAATCTATGAGAAAATCGGGAAGTATGAGGTAATTTGTGCGGAGTTCGAGGCCCTGCGTGCGGAGCATGAGAAAATTAAAGGAGAACATCATGGATCCGGAATTAACCAATCTCATTGAGATTCTGATTACGCTCGCTGCTGCGTTCATTGCGTACGTGCAGCACATGAGAGCGACGAAAGCGACTACTGAAACACAAACTGCACAGCAAACGACACAAAAGGTATTGAGCTACTTCGACCCGACCGACGACACCGTAACCTCTGCACCACAAGAGGTCCCGGGGCGGTCGTTTAAGATGACCGACAGTACGAAGCGTTGGCTCACCTTCGACCACTCACCGATTGAGCAGGAGAGCCTACTCCGGCAGGTGGCGGAGGCTGAAGCGGAGAGACTTGACACATATACTATCTCGGTCCCGTCTGCCTGGTATGACATTGAATACGGGCTCATCAAGGGCTCTGGTGGCTCGGGGAAAGGGACTGCCGTATGATTAAGCGGCTTTCCCAGCGGAGGAAACTTGTCATCGGCGGTTGCATTTTCGCGGCTGTCGTGCTCGGGGTGGCCTGCACCGGCATTACCCCGGCCCAGGCTTCCTCGTGTGATGTGTCGATGCAGGCATCAGGAGATTCATGGCTTTCCAGTGCGTCGGACTGGTCATGGACTGCATCGGATGGGGACCTTTCAAAGACACCTCCGCTCACCACCGGGCAGGAAGTGATCAGTGGTGTGTATGTCGGATCGGTCCTGGTGGCCGGTCCTGCTCAGTACTCAGGAGAGAGGTCGTTGTCATCGGATGATACACTTGAGTTCTCGACCGATCAGCAGGTGGATAGCCAGGCCCCGGGGATCCTGTCGGAGTCGCTTTCGGTTTATTCGGTCGGTTCACCTGCAGCCGGGGTAACGTGCGGATCGGACTCGCTTGATGCGGAAGGGGCAAATCTAACCAGATCTGCTTACTGTGAGTATGCCTCAATGTCCGGGATGTTTATGACTGATTCACTTGCGTATCGGTCGGCTGGTGCGATTAGCCAGGGGGATATTGATCTGCCGGATTCACTGGCGATGGATATTTCCTCAGCGGGGAGAGGTTCCGGTATGTTGGCTGCGGGCTCGAGATCTATGATCGGGATTGGAAATACTTCAGCGCTGGGGTATGTACATTCGGTACATGAAGAAACAAGGGCAGGTGGAGTATTTGCGATGGATGGGCGGACCAAATGGTCCTCGTTCACTTCATCAATTTAACTTTTTTCTCATTTGACGTCAAACCATTCGTTAAACCATACGATATTTTTGAATTTACTTATTTAATGTGAAATCACAATCTTTTTTACACTATAAGTGTTACGAAATTATATAATTGTATGAAGAGGTGTATTCGTTGCACATACCTGATGCATTTATTCCGATATGGCAGGGCGCAATCTACTGGATTATAGCCTTGGTCTTTGTGTATCTCTCCCTTCGGTGGGCAAAGAATGAATTGAGCGAGGAAAAATTACCATTGGTCGCGGTTCTGGCGGCAGGAATCTTTGCGCTCCAGTCTTTTAATCTCCCCGTTTCCATGGGGACAAGCGGACACCTAGTGGGAGGGGCACTGGTGGCAATTATCCTTGGGTCACCCTTTGCCGCAGTATTCATCCTTACACTCGTGTTGATTGTCCAGGGAGTCATGTTTGGAGATGGGGGGCTCACGACAATGGGGGCTAACATTCTCAACATGGGTGTAGTCGGCGGTTTTGTGGGATTCTATAGTTTCAAAGGACTGAAAGCTGCGACCGGAAGCATGCCTGTCTCTGCATTCATCGCCGCATGGCTTGCCTGTTTTATCCCTGCAATCTGTGCATCTGTTGAACTCTGGCTCGCCGGAACATTCCCGCTCGAAATGGGTATGATTGCGATGGGGTTGTACCATGCGGTCATCGGAGTTGTTGAAGGGGTTATCACGGTCGGTGCGATTTACCTGATTATGAACGTGAGACCGGATATGGTGGATCAAGGTGTATTACCCGCGAAGGCAGGTGCAATTGCATGATTGACAATAAAACTCTGATTATCGGGGGTCTTGTCATTGCAATCCTTATCGGGGTGTTGGCAGTATTCCTTGCATCAAGCGATCCGGATGGCATGGAAAGCACAGCCCTGATTATCCAGGGACAGAAATCACTCATCGGGCCAACTCCACCTGATGCAGAAATTCAAGAGAACATGGAAGGAAAGTTTGCGTATTCAGCCCCGATGCCGGACTATTCTCTCGGTGAGGGATTGGGTTCAACTGGGGGAATTCTTGCAATAGTGGGAGGAACAGTCCTGGCATTTCTTGTAGCAATTGGCCTGATATATGCCATAAAGGTCGCAGGGAAGAAAAATCCGCCAGATGGGATTCAATAGAACTCTAATTCGTCCCCTCATTTTTCACACCATAAATGTAAAAAAACGGCTAATCGAACGTTTATTATTTAATGATTTTATTTTCCGGTTTTGCCACCTGTATAACAACTGACCCGTTTTCAATAGCCCAGTTTAATTTGTCTCCCTTTTTCAGATCAAATTGGTTCACGATATAGGCAGGGACTGTTGTTCTTAGCGAATTACTCTTTGAGGTGGCTGGATGAAGGACAGATTCGTCGTGCCAGGAATATTTCGCCATTGTAATAGCCTATTTAGGAAAGATGAGAATTTAAACCTATTTGAAGAATTGGGGATTCAATACGAATTAAATTTCTGATCGACGTCCGATGGAGTCAGTATTTTTTCAGGGGGTGACCGGACTTTATCCTTTAAGCTTGTTCAGGTCAACATAGTAAATGCCCCTTAACCGGGGCGATGAAGGGAGCCATGGGGTCAGCAATGACCCCTTCTGATACTTCTGTTTTAATGTTCGGTAATTTTTGGTCGCAACACTTAACCGATCGTCTTGCAAATATCCTCAATATCGGAGTTTATTTTCAATGCCTGGGGAAAGCGAAGCAAGGACACGAAGAGAACGGATCGATCCTATGCTTCGTGCAGCTGGCTGGAAGATCGTCCCCTACAATCCAGCTACCCCGGAAATCCAATACGAACGATGTGCAGTAACCGAATACCCGACAGACAACGGTCCTTCGGATTATGCTCTCTGGGTTGACGGTAAAATCCTCGCCCTGGTAGAGGCTAAAAAAGTCGGGTCAGACCCTCAGGAAGTCCTCTCGCAGGACGAGCGGTATGCACAGGGGCTTCCAAGGAATCCCTTCAATTTCTCAGGATTTCATGTCCCGTTCATTTATTCCTCAAATGGCGTAACTACCTGGCAACGTGACCTGAGGAACCGACTCAACCGCTCGTATAAGATCGCTACATTTCATACACCAGATGCATTAATCGAGCGTCTGAAGCGGGATGTTGATACTGCCTGCACAGTGCTGACTGCGATGCCGAACAATAACCCCCGGCTCCGTTCCTACCAGCTCGAAGCAAACCAAGCCATTGAATCGGCAATAGCCAACCATCACCGGCAGATGCTTGTTGCCATGGCCACCGGGACCGGGAAGACGTTCACGATGGTGAACGAGATTTACCGGCTGATGAAGTCAGGGGTGGCAAAACGGATCCTGTTCCTTGTTGACCGGCGGGCCCTTGCTGCACAGGCGGTGAAGGCATTTGCATCCTACGACGCCGAACCGGGGATGAAGTTCGACCGGATTTACGAGGTGTACAGCCAGCGTTTTTTCAGGGAAGACCTAGAGGGAGAGGACTCATTCGATCCGAAAGTCCTTCCGACAGAATATCTCATAAACCCTCATCCCGGCCATGCATTTGTGTATGTCTGCACGATCCAGCGGATGATGATCAACCTCTTTGGCCGGAATATATTTTTTGGAGAGGGGTCGGAGGAGATTGAGGATGATGCTGACCGCATCGATATTCCCATCCATGCGTTTGACCTCATTATTGCTGACGAATGTCACCGGGGTTATACCTCAAAGGAACAGTCAGTATGGCGTGCGACGCTTGAACATTTTGATGCCCTGAAAATAGGCCTTACTGCAACCCCTGCCTCACATACTACGGCATTTTTCAAACAGATTGTCTATCGTTACGAATATGAACGGGCGGTCCGGGAGGGATTCCTGGTCGATTATGATGCCGTGAATATCGATTCCGATGTCAGGATGAACGGGATATTTCTCCACACCGGTGAACAGGTCGACAATGTGGACCCGGAGACCGGGCAGCGGCACCTTGACATGCTCGAAGACGAACGCCGTTTCGAGACTACCGAGGTCGAGAGAAAAGTTACTTCCCCTGATTCGAACCGGAAGATCCTCCTCGAAATCAAGAAGTATGCCGACCAGCACGAGGCTATGTATGGCAGGTTCCCGAAAACACTGATTTTTGCAGCGAATGACCTGCACCACACATCCCATGCAGACCAACTGGCCGATCTTGCGAAGGAGATATTCGGGAGAGGTGACGGCTTTGTCAGGAAGATTACGGGCAAAGTGGACAGGCCGTTACAACGGATCCGGGAGTTCCGGAACCGGCCGGAGCCGGGGATCGCGGTAACCGTTGACCTGCTTTCAACCGGGGTGGACATCCCGGACCTTGAATATATCGTGTTCCTTCGACAGCTGGAGTCCCGTATCCTGTTCGAGCAGATGATCGGGCGTGGGACCCGGCGGGGAGAGCATTTCCCTGACAAGTCTCACTTTGTCGTTTTTGACTGTTTCGGCGGGACACTCCTCGAATATTTCCGGAATTCTACCGGGGTGACCAAAGAGCTCCCGGTGAGCGAGACCAGGACGATCGTCCAGGTGATCAAGGATATCTGGGACAACCGGGACCGGAATTACAATACCAACGTGCTGGTGAAACGGCTCCAGCGGATTGACAAGGAGATGTCCGGCGAGGCCCGGACTGCATTCTCCCGGTATATCCCGGATGGGAACGTGAAACGATATGCCAGTGAACTGGCACAAAACATCAGGGACGATTTCACGGGGGCGATGATCCTGCTCCAGGATAAGGACTTCCAGGACCTACTGATGCACTACAAGAGGGCGGCCCGGACATTCATCATTTCATACGATACGGTGGATACGGTGACGTCGGAGATGGTGATCCGGGATTCCGCCGGCCATACCTACAAGCCGGAAGACTACCTAACGGCCTTCTCCCGGTTTGTGAAGGAGAACCCGGAGCATATTGCAGCGATCCAGATCCTTCTCGACCGGCCGAAGGAGTGGAGCACAACAGCCCTGTCTGAACTGAAACGGAAACTTGCGACAACTCCGCAGCAGTTCACGGTTACCAACCTCCAGAGGGCCCATGAAGTCCGGTACCGGAAGGCCCTTGTTGATATTATCTCCATGGTGAAACATGCCGGAAAGGACGAGGCACCGCTTCTCACCGCAGAAGAACGGATAACTCTTGCTTTTGAAAAAGTCACTGCAGGGAAGGAATTTTCTCCCGAGCAGCAGCAGTGGCTTGACCGGATCCGGCTTCACCTTGTCGAGAACCTTTCGATAGATAGAAGCGATTTCGACACGATACCTGTGCTTGAAGATGCCGGGGGATGGGGACGGGCAAACCGGGTATTCGGTGACCAGCTTGATGTTCTCCTCCGGCAGTTCAATGAGGCGGTCGCAGCGTGAGTGATATCGTTCAGAAGCTGTGGGGGTTCTGTCATACTCTCCGGCATGATGGGATTGATTACGGGGATTATATCGAGCAGATTACGTACCTGCTCTTTCTCAAGATGGCAGATGAACGAAGTATTCCGCTCCCTGAAGGCTGTGACTGGAGGACACTCACCAGCGATTCCGGGACTGCACTTACCGAGCACTATATTGACCTCCTCCGGAAACTCGGGCAGCAGCGAGGGTTGCTAGGCGATATTTTCGCCGGGGCCCAGTCGAGATTCTCAAACCCGGTAAGCCTGAAGAAACTAGTCGGACTAATTGACGAGACGGAATGGACTTCGCTTGAAATCGATGTGAAGGCGGCTGCATTCGAGGGACTTCTTGAAAAGGCGGCATCAGAAGGGAAGAAGGGTGCGGGTCAGTATTTCACACCGCGTATCCTAATCCGCTCAATTGTCAAATGTATGAAGCCTGACCCCCGGGTGAATGAAGAGTTTACCATCTGCGATCCGGCCTGCGGGACGGGTGGTTTCCTTGTTTCCTCATACGAATGGCTGAAGGACCAGACTGGAGGAGCGATTGCCCGCGACCAGATTAGCCGCATTCGGACGCAGACCTATTTCGGGCAGGAACTTGTCCAACGGCCGCGAAGGCTTGCACTGATGAATATGTATCTCCACAACCTCGAACCGGTAATCAAGCTCGGGGACTCCATTTATGAAAATCCTGACAGCCAGCGGTTCGATGTGGTCCTGACCAATCCACCATTCGGGACGAAGGGAGCAAACGAATCGGCAAACAGGGAAGATTTCGATATCGAAACAAGCAATAAGCAGCTCAATTTTATCCAGCATGTTAAATTCATACTGAAACCGGGAGGAAGAGCGGCTATCGTTGTACCGGATAATGTTCTTTTTGAAGACAAGGCAGGGGAAATTTTTGAGTATCTTATGAAAGATTGTGACCTTCATACGGTCCTACGATTACCGAACGGTACGTTTACACCATACTCTCCAGGAACGAAGACAAATGTGATTTTCTTCACAAAGGGCTTCGCAACTGAAACGACATGGGTGTATGATGGCCGAACGAATATCCCCCACATTACGAAGAAGGACCGGCCTCTTACTCCTGAATATTTCACAGAGTTCGAGAAGTGTTACGGTGAGAACGTGTTCGGACGGTCAAAGCGTGACACAAGGGATTCCCCGGAAGACCGCTGGCATTCGTTCCACATCAGTGAGATAAAGGGGCGGAATTACAAGATTGACAGCCTAAAGTGGCTCACGGATGAGTCGCTCGATGATGCTGATGATTTACCGGAACCAGAGGAACTTGTCACTGATGCGATTGAGGAACTACGAGTAGCGGTGGATTCGCTGAATAAGGTCCTCGTACTGTTGGAGAACGGAAATGGGGATGTTGCACCCTCGAAGAGTTCTTAACAATGCCTGATACTTCAGATATTATTTCTCAATCTCTAGCCAATTATAATGAAGAATTACCAGAAGGATGGACATTATTCAAGTTGGATGATTTGTTGAGTAAAATCCAATATGGATATACTGCATCGGCTCTACAAGATACGAAAGGTCCTCGTTTTCTTCGTATCACAGATATTCAGGACGATATAGTGAACTGGGATACGGTACCTTCATGTGAAATTTCAGAAGAGGATGTCTTAAAATTCGAGCTGATACCTGGCGATATCGTTTTTGCGAGGACTGGGGCGACCACGGGAAAAAGTTATTTAATAAAATCTTGTCCAAAATCCGTATTTGCTTCATATCTAATTAGAATTCGACCTAAAGGAAATGTTGATTCCAGATTCCTTTATTTTTTCTTTCATACATCGATCTATTGGAGAATGATTTCCGAAAATTTAGCGGGAATCGCACAACCTAATTGTAATGCGTCAAAGTTAAAAACACTTGAAATACCTGTCCCCCCTCTTCCTGAACAGCACCGCATCATCGCAAAGGTCGAGGATTTGTTCAAAGAAGTTAACGCCGCCCATGATCGGCTCAATAAGGTGCCGGGAATACTAAAACACTTCAGGCAGGCGGTATTGGCTGCGGCGTGTTCGGGGAGATTGACTGAAAAATGGCGGTCAAATCTTGGATCCACGCCACTATCGTGCAATACAGATGAGATGGTTGAGGTACCTGATGGGTGGCTACTTGTAAATTTGGAGGCTGTTGCTCACTCTCGTCTAGGAAAAATGCTTGATAAGATTAAAAATCAAGGGGAGTCCGTACAATATCTTCGAAACGTCAATGTACGTTGGTTTGAATTCGACCTCTCTGATCTTAAGGAAATTAAAGTAAGTGAAAATGAAATCAGAGATTTATCCGTTCAATATGGAGATGTATTGGTATGTGAAGGAGGTGAACCTGGGAGGTGTGCAGTTTGGAGAGATCGTCAACAGAGTTATATTTTCCAAAAGGCGCTCCATAGAGTCAGAGTTGGTGATAAGATTCTTCCGGAGTGGATCTGCTATTGTTTGAAGGATTCCGCGGATTCAGGTCGTCTGTCAAGTCTGTTCACTGGAAGCACAATAATGCATCTGACAGGGATTTCTTTGAAAAAGTATGAATTCCTCCTCCCCCCTCTTGAAGAACAGCACGAAATCGTCCGCCGTGTCGAATCCCTCTTTGCTCTCGCTGATGAGATCGAACGCCAGGTGGTGGCAGCTACCAAACGCACGGATGGGTTGAGGCAGGCGATCTTAGCGAAGGCGTTTCGGGGGGAGTTGGTACCGACTGAGGCGGAATTGGAGAGAGTGGGATTATGAAGGAAAGAAAACAAGAATCCTTGCAGGACTGTGAAACCACCCTAACGAGACTTATTGAAAAACAGGAGGAAGCTACCCAGTTATACCAGGAACGTCATAAGGGAAATTTTGAGAACAAATTAGATCCAAAATTTGTCGGGAGAGATCCCAACATGCCAGGATTTGGGTACCCCCTTCACGATAAGGAGGTTGAAACCTGGTATCGCTCCACCGTCGCGATCTTGTTGTTATACTTTGGGGAATCCAATGTTCATACCAAAGAATTCAGAAAACTCGAAAAAGAGCATACGATTAAAGATCATGGATATGGCGGAATAAATTTCGACACTCATGCCAGCGGAAGATTGCTTCATTTCGGAATTTTAACATTGGATGCACCCATCCAGGAATTACAACATACGATAGTGATTTTGTTGGAATCTCCGGATATCGTTAAAAATAATGCCGAATACCTGATCCGCAAACAAATCGCAAAAGCGGATGAGATGATTTTTCCGGAGTTGTATAAAATAATCCCGGACATTCCCATGGCAAAAGAATGGCGAAACGAAACAATATCCATCCTGACAAAGATATTGCCCCCTGAAGATCAAAACCTTCAGAATTTTATTAAACTTGATAATGCTTTTCTTAATGCTAGGCCATTATTTACGGAATCCAAGGAAATTCTTTTAAAAATACAAGACTCTTTAGCGACTTCCATTTCCTCAGTGTCGGTTCCAGTTGAAATTCAGGAAAGTCTGGTAAGGTTCAAAAAAGATCATCCCGATCCACAAAAAGTTACGTTCATTGTAATGCGGTTTACAGATACACCGGCTCATGCAAACATTGTATCCGCCATCAAATCAGAATTGGCAAAGCATGGAATAACAGGTTTGAGAGCAGATGATCACCAATATCATGATGACGTTCTCTACAATATCCTGACATACATCTATGGTTGCAATTTTGGGGTTGCGGTATTTGACAGGATTGAGGAAGAATCATTTAATCCGAATATCTCATTCGAAATTGGATATATGATGGCTTTGAAAAAAGATATCTGTATATTAAAGGACAAAACCCTCCAGGTCTTACATACAGACATAATCGGGCGTTTGTATGAACCATTCGATCCACAGGATCCAATGGCCTCGATTCCGCCTCTAGTGAAAAAATGGTTAAAGGGTAAAAAATTAGTGAAATAAATTCGGAAACAAGGTGAAAATGATTAGAAGGTAGAATTGATCAGAATTGCGCGAGATCATATATCCGTAAAAACAAAGCCCGTTAAGTCAGAATTCGGAAATTCCTCATTCCATTTTCAAGGGTCCGGAATAATAAATTATTAATAGTGTCATACATATGTGTTACATAGTGAGTAAGTCCTTCCCGAAACGGATGATGCCACCTTGAGGTGGATGGGACAAAGTAGGGAAGGGTTCACTATCATTTCTGAGGACCTTTAAAGTAATCATCTGCAATTCGTATTCTCTCATCGATGATTTGGTAATACATATCCTCATCAGTGC
>Ga0316219_1004445_pt1 | contig 10563 bp, 8 predicted proteins | sample TBH18003PmetaG_FD_203635 | JGI IMG/M metagenome (GOLD analysis project Ga0316219, IMG submission 203635) | Freshwater microbial communities from Trout Bog Lake, Wisconsin, USA - TBH18003P | ecosystem: Environmental > Aquatic > Freshwater > Lake > Hypolimnion/Profundal zone | place: USA: Wisconsin... | reverse complement strand
TGTCAGCTGATCGCTGAAAGCTGACAGCTGACCGCACTCACGTCGCTACGCCGAACTCGTAGGTCAGGGTCCAGGCGCGGGTGGCGCCGGGGGCGAGCTCGGTGGTAATGTAGGGCTCGATCGACCAGGTGTTGCTGTTGCCCCAGACGGGGCAGGAGTCGGGCGTGAAATCGGTGGAGAAAAACACCTTGCTGAGCCGCGGGTGCGAGACCGCGGCGCGCAGGGGCGTGCGGGAGCCGACGACCAGTTGCTGGAAATGGCCGTCGTCCTTGTGCTTGAAACGGCGCTGGAAGGTCAGGCGACGCTCGCCGTCGAAGATGTAGCCGGGGTTCTCGGCCATGTCCCAGCTCCGCGGCAGGCCGCAGGTGAGGATGCCATCGGTCAGTGCGAAGAACGGGTGCGCGAACCAATGCACGGGCAGCGGCTTGGTCCCGGTGTTGATGACCTTGGTGTAGGACGTGAGCGAGCGGCCCTCGAGGGCGACGCGGCGGCTGAGGCGGCAGCCGTAGGGCCCGCCGGTTTGCACGGTGTAGAAATCCATCGCGGCGGCACTGCGCGTCACCGTCCACTGGCAGGGTTTTGTCACTATCGGCTTGCCGTCATCGCCGGGCGCGACTTCGCCGACGCCGAGGATGAAGCCGCGGCCATCTTCCAGCATGAGCGGGCGCTCCGTGCCGAATTCCGTGTGGCGAAACGACTCGGGCAGGCCCTGGCCGTTGAAGGGTGTCGGCGCCGGGTTGGGCCACTCGGGGCCGGTCAGTAGCGGGCCGACATCCCGGTCATGGACCTGCCAGATGTAGCCGCCCCAGCAGTAGCGCGTGCCGAGACGGGCGCGATCGCCCGTGTCGGCGGGGTTTAGCAATTCGACGGCGAGGGAATTGACGGTCAGCGATAGCATGAAGGAAGGATGAAGGCAGAAGGAAGAATGAAGAAGGGCCGGACAGCTAGGGGCTCATTCTTGAACCTTAGCGCGGCCTTTCCACACCAAAATCTCCGCGCGGACGTAGAAAGAAGTAAAAATCAGGTGCAGGGCACAAAGAAGCTCCAAGCCAGCCGTCGGGCTGGCCAGCCCCTTCTTCCTTCTGCCCTCTTCCTTCTGCCTTGGCGCGTGCGCTTCGGCGCACGCGCCGGCCGCGTCATTTGACGCGGATGACGCGATAGGTGGTGTTCTTGCCATCCACGATGAGGTCGAAGGCGCCGTTGGGGCGCGGCGCGATCTCGATGTCGTGGCCGGAGAGCTCCATGCGGATGGGCTCGACGCCCTCCCACACCTGGTCGTTGTCGAGCTTGAAGCTGTTGCCGGTGGCCCAGCCGGTGCACTTGGCCTTGATGCCGGGCTCGTTCTTCCACTGCGCGGACATGACGTCGGGCAGGCCGACGTGGGCCAGCCAGGATTTCTGCTTTTCCTCGGCGACGGCCTGCTGGGTCATCTCCTCGGCTTCCTGCGTGGCGGCCTTGGCGATGGTATGGTCGTAGTGCCGCGTGATGGCCCCATTGATGATGCCGACCTGTTCGTCGGACAGGCCGGACAGGCCGGCCTTGGCGAATTCCTCTGGCGTCATGACGATCCGGATGCCCGGGAAGGAACCCGGCGCGATGGAAGGCGGCGGCGGAGGTGCCTCGGCGGCCGGCGGCGGCGTGGTGCTGGCGGGGGGCGGGAGCGCGACGGAGTCCGACTGGGCAAGGGCGGTCGCAGCGGTCAGCAGGAATAGGGAGAGCAGGGTTTTCATGGGGGGAAGTGAAGTCGGGAAAGGACGGGATCGGGGAGTGTGACCCCGGTCCCTCCAATCGGTGCCATGCGACTGGGCCGCAGTCAAAATCAGGTTTTCAGGAATTCCTCGGAGTCGGACTGGGCGGAAATGAGGCCGGCGAACACGCCGCCGCGCTGGACCAGCTCGCGGTAGCCGCCTTGCTCGACGATGACGCCGTTGTGCAGCACGACGATGCGGTCGGCGTTCTTGATCGTGCTGAGGCGGTGGGCGATCGTGATGACGGTGCGGCCCTTGGAGAGGCGTTCCAGCGCCTCCTGGATGAGGCGCTCGCTCTCGTAGTCGAGGGCGGAGGTGGCCTCGTCGAGGATGAGCACGGGTGGGTTGCGGAGGACGGAGCGGGCGATGGCGATGCGCTGGCGCTGGCCGCCGGAGAGGGCCACGCCGCGTTCGCCGACGGGGGTTTTGAAACCCTCGGGCATCTTGAGGATGAACTCCTCGGCATTGGCCATCCGGGCGGCGTTGCGGATCTCGGTCTCGGAGGCGTCGGGCTTGGCGAAGCGGATGTTTTCCCCGACGGAACCGGAGAGGAGGATGCTTTCCTGCATGACGACGGCCATCTGGCGGCGGACCCAGCGCATGTCCCACTCCGACTGTGGCACGCCGTCGATGAGGATGCGGCCGCTGGTGGGCGCGTAGAGGCCGAGGAGGAGATTCGCGAGGGTGCTCTTGCCGGAACCGGACGGGCCGACGAAGGCGACGTGCTCGCCGGGCCGGATGGTGAGATTGAGGTTCTTGATGACGATCTTGTCGGGCGCGGACGGGTAAAAGAACGAGACGTTCTCGTAAACGATGTCGCCGCGGAGCCGGTCCTCGCGGCGCGTGCCGTTCCAGAGCTCGACGTATTTGGAATCGATGAGCTCCTTGATGCTGTTGTAGCCCTCCTGCGCGGCGAAGTAGGGCTCGCTCATGCCGATGAACATGTGGACGGGCGTGAGGATGTAGCCGAAGCCGGCGAGGAAGGCGAAGAGGGTGCCGATGGTGAGCTTGCCCTGGATGGCGAGGATGGAGCCGCCAGCGATGACGATGAGCGAGAGCAGCTGCATGCCGACGTAGACGTAGGTGCCGAAGAGGGCGTTGACGTAGGATTGCGCGACGCGACTGCGGGCGAAGGACTCGCTGCTGCGGTCGAGTTCGCGCTCGGCCTGGGCCTCCTCGCCGAAGCTGCGCACGAGGCGGAGGGCTGAGATGTATTCGGAAGCGGTGCCGGTGAGCTTTTCCTGGGCGAGGCGGTTTTCGTTGTTGGTCCGCTTGATGTGGCGAAAGAACATGAACTTGGCCGTGGCGTAGACCGGGATGACCAGGAGCAGCACGAGGAGCAGGAACCAGTTCATCCACGCCAGGATGCCGAGGATGCAGATGCCCATCAAGAGGTTGGGCAGGAGTTGGTTGAGGACGGTGTAGACCAAGCCCTCCACCTTTTGGGTGTCGAAGGCATACTTGGAGAGGAGCCGGCCGGTCTTCTGGCCGTCCAGGTAGCTGAAGCTGAGGAACTGCAGGCGGAAGAAGATGCGGCTGCGCATCTCGACCATCAGGCCGGTGGTGGTCTTGGCGAGGGAACGCGCGCCCCAGACCGAGAAGCCGTAGTGAAACAGCAGGCAGACGAAAAAGATCAGGCTGTAATTGATGACCCCGCGGATATCGTTGTTGTGAAGCGGTTTATCGACAATCCGCTGGATCAGGAGCGTGCAGGGCGCGGCCGCGAGGCTGCGGAGCAGCGTGATTCCCAGGCCTCCCCGAAAGCGGCGGCGGGCCGCCCAGAGGTAGCTGATCAGGTTTTTCTGTTCGAGAGGCGTGTGAGTCGTCGGCATCGCGTGCGGGCAGCAACGCACCCAGCGCGCGCCGCATGGCAAGATTTTACTGGGTCATGCGCCGCGACGCCATCCCACCATGGAGGGCGGAATAGAACGGATCGCCGGGCAGGATCGAGCCGCGGGTGACCGGCGCGCCGGTGAAGGCAGACTTGTAGATCGCGGTGAGGAATTCGATCGTGCCGCGCGCAACGGCTCCGCCGGTGGCGGGTGCGGTGCCGGCATCCATGCACGCGAGAAAATTTTCCAGCTGGGCGGCGTGCGTCGAGCCGACGTCGGGCGGGAAGGCGTTCCACGCGGTGACGAGGGCGGCGTCGGCGACCGGGTCGGCCGGCGTGAGCTTCCAGTTTTCCTTCTGGTAGGCGTAGAGGTGAGTGAGCTCGACGGTGGCGCGCTCGCAGTCGAGGCGGAGGTAGGTCTCCTGGCGCGGACAGACGGTGCTGTTGACGATCGAGGCGCGGGCGCCGTTGGCGAACTTCACGTGGGCCATCGAGAGGTCCTCGACCTCGATCTGGTGGAAGAGGTTGTCGATCACCGCGCGGACCTCGGCCCAGTCGCCGAGGAGATGCAGCAGGTGGTCCATGGTGTGGATGCCCTGGCTGGTGGTCGGGCCGCCGAATTCCGTAGCCCACTTGCCGCGCCACGGCACGGCATAGTAGGCGGCGTCGCGGAACCAGAGGGTGTGGCAGATGGCGAGCAGCGGCCGGCCGAGGCGGCCGGAGGCGAGGAGGGCGCGCACGTGGGTGTTCGACGAGGCGAATCGCATCTGGAAGATGCTGGCGGTGAACTTGCCGGTCTTTTTCTCGGCGGCCTGGATGCGGTCGAGCTCGGCGAGCGAGGCGCAAAGGGGTTTTTCGCAGAGAACCCAGGCGCCGGCCTCCATGGCGGCGATGCTCATGTTGGCGTGCAGCGCGGGGGGCGCGGCGATGAGCACGATGTCGGGGCGCTCGGCCTTGAGCATCGCGGCGTAGTCGGTGTGCGCCTGCGGGATGCCGTGGCGGGTGCAGAACTCCTGCGCGCGCTTGGCATCGATGTCGCAGGCGGCGACCAGTTGCACGCGGCCGGGCAGGGAGGCGACAGCGCGCACGTGGGCGTCGCCGATGCCACCAGTGCCGACGAGGACGACGCGGTAGGGAGTTTTCATGGTGGAATTAGTGGCCCCGGACTTGGGCGGGATCGATGGGGGCCTTGAGCTGGTCGAAGATCGTCAGTCCGCGGAGGGATTGGGTGGGAGCGGGAAAGAACAGGCTGCCGAGGTAGCCGAACACCATGCAAGCGCTGATGGAGACCACTCCGTACATCAGCACGTGAAGTGATGTGCCGTATTTGGCCGCGACGGTCATCACGATGCTGGCGACAATGCCGATCACGCAGCCCTGCCAGTTCGCGCGCCGGGTAAACATGCCGAGCGCGTAGATGCCCGAGAAACCGCCGCCGAGCAGGGCCATGAGCTCGATGAACTTGTCCCAGAGCGACCGGATATCGAGGGTCGAGAGATAGAGCGCGAGGCCGGTCCCGATCGCGCCGGTGAGCAGCGTGGTCCACTCGGCGAGGCGCACGCTCTTGGTCGGCGTCGGCTGCTTGGCGTAGCGCTCGTAGAAGTCCACGGATACGAGCGTGGCGATGGAGTTGATGTTGGAGCTGAGTGTGGCCATCGACGCGGCGAAGATGCCCGCGATGATCAGGCCGGTGACGCCCGACGGCAGGTCGGACGCAATGAACTGCGGGAAGATCTGGTCGGTGGTGAGCAGCGGATTGAGGTTGGCCGGGTGGGCCTTGTAGTAGGCGTAGAGCACGGTCCCGAGGCTGAAGAACATGAAGGTGCCCGGGAGCGCGATGGCCGTGAGCATGAGCAGCGAGCTGCGCGCGGCTTTGTCGTCCTTGGTCGAGAGCACGCGCTGCGTCATGACCTGGTCCTGCGGCCAGGTGAGCGTGCCGACGACGAGCAGCATGAGGTAGGTCCAGACGTTCGGGATCGAGAAGTCGAAGCTCCAGTCGAAGAGGTGGGTCTTGTGGTCGGCGAGCGCGGTGTGCACGACCGAGCTCAACCCGCCGGCGCCGTGGATCATCCACGTCATGGCAAAAAGCGCGCCGCCGATCATGACGAAAACCTGGAGCACGTCGGTCCAGATGACGGCCTTCATGCCGCCAAGGAAGGTGTAGAGCGTCGTGATGACGCCCATGACCAGGACGGTTGTGGTCAGGCCAATCCCGGTGACCGCGGACAGGGCGAGCGCGGGCAACAGCAGGACGACGCTCATGCGGCCGGCGAGGTGCTGCACGATGCAGATGAGCGAGGCCATCATGCGCACTGTTGGGTGAAAGCGCATCTCGAGATATTGGTAAACCGAGATGAGGTTCAGCCGGCGGACGAGGGGCACGATGGCGAACGCGACGTAGATCGAGCCGACGAAGGTGATGATGTTCTGCGCGAGGTAGAGCCAGTCCGTCGCGTAGGACTTGGCCGGGATGGCGAGGTAACTGATGGCGCTCGTGCCGGTCGCATAGAGCGAGAGCCCGGCGGCCCACCACGGAATGCGGCGGCCGGCGACAAAGAAGTTGGCGGGGTCCTTCTTGCCGGTGAGGTAGAAATAAATCCCGATGCCGGCGACGACCGCGAGGTAGGCGGCGATGACGGCGTAATCGACGACCTTGAGTCCGCGTTTGGTGGAGATGAGTTCGGCGCGGGTGGAATGGAGTTGGCCCGCGGCATCGCTCATCGTGACGATGAAGCCGTTATTGGATGGGATAACCGATTCATACATGTATCCCCAGGACCATCCGCCCTCCATCACGGCCCATGTGTCGGTGATGGTGTGGTAAGCAATGAGCTGGAGCTTAAGCGTGTCGCGGTCGACCGTGACGAACAACACGTGGGATTGGCCGGCTGGTTGAGCTGCCCCTAGTGCAACATACAAAGGTTTGGCGCGCCGTTCCCAACCCGTCTTTGCAGTGTGCCGAAGCAGAACCTGATTCCCCTTTGAATCTTGGGCCACCAAGTAAAGAGCTCCGTCCTGTTCCGCTGCCGTAATGGGCCTGAAGCTAGGGTCGAGCCCGGGAAGTTTCTGCCCCTCAAGGTCAACGCCGGCGGGAAAGGTTCTCCCCTCCACCGTAAAGGTATGACCCGCGGCGGCGCGCTTCGCTTCGGCGACTTCTGAAGGGCTGACCTCCGTGGTGTGCACTGAAACCAGACTGGCGGCATGTGTGGCCAGCGGCAGGCAACAGACGAGCGCCGCGCGGCGCAGCAGGAGGGAAAACATGCGTCGGGTAGAAAACAGGACGGCCCGGGCGCTTACAAGCGATGAGCTTCCGAACATTCAGGCGAGGCGTTTGATGTAGGGCGGGGTCTCCCGACCCCGCCTAAATCCGAGAATGTTTCCCGTGGATACCGCAGATTGACGCGGATACACGGTAATGCCCCGCGTTCATTCGCGTAATTCGTGGCTTAGGTTTGCAACGGTTTGGCGGGGTCGGGAGACCCCGCCCTACATCGGACGTTGCGCGCCAGCGCGCAACCCACGTCACACTCCGGCGAGCTTCAGGAGCTTCTCGCCGGTGAGGCGCTGGCTGGCGGGCAGGGTGTGCGGCTGTTTGCCGCCGAAGGTGACGGCGAGCTGCTTGAATTTCTCCTGTGTGGCTTTGACGAATTCCTCCACGGGGCGTTTCTCGCCGAACAACGCCATCATCTCGGGCAGCCAGCGGTGGCCGTAGCGGACGTGGTTCTGCTCGTCGTTGCGGTCGAAGGCGAGGAGCGTGTCGGCCTCGAAGTCGTTCAGCTCGCGCACGCGGTCCATCACGAGGGCCTTCGTGGGGAAGCTGCCCGCCTCGAATTCCATCGTCATCATCGCGTAGCGCTCGTGCGGCGGCATCTGGATGAGGATGTTGTAGAGGTCGAGCGAGTGCTCGACGGTCATCAGGTCCACGCCGAGCTTCGGGAGCTGGCGGAAACCAAACTGGCTGTGACGCGATTCGTCCCAGAGGTGCCGCGCGAGATCGTAGTGGAGGTCGAAGGGCGCCTCGGGCGTCTCGAAAAACACCGTCGCGAGATAGTCCACCGCGTCCATTTCCATCATCAGCCACACGTAAACCATCAGGCGGATGACGCGGGCATCGGTCTTCGGATCGGTGAGCCACGGGCGGATGATCGGGTCCTCCTTCGGGTCGAAGCCGAACACGCTTGAGCAGAGCGGATACTTGCCGCGGCTGCAGGTGGCGGGATGCGTGAAGGGCGCGGTGGCGTGGGCCCAGACGTAGTTGGACGCGAGGGGCAGGCGGGTTTCCTGGCCGAGCCAGCCACCGAGGTCATCGAGCGCCTGCGTGAGATGCAGCTGCCATTCCCGGGTGTCGACCCCCTGCAGATACGGCGCAATCTCGCGGAGATGACGCTCCTCGTCGGTGATGAATTCCTCGACGAGCTTCTTGGACGGCCAGTCGGCGAGGGGATCGGTGACCTTGAGATAGTGGCGGTACGCCGCGAGCAACGCGGGCTTCAAGACGGAGTAGAAACCAGCGACGTAAACGAGCGCGTTGCCGGACGGTTGGCCCACGGCCTCGTTGAAAATTTTGCGGAGGCTGTCGCGGACGGACTCAGTCGTGCCGAAGCCGGTGAGCTCGCGTCCGCGCTCACGCAGGAAACGCGCATGGCCGGCGGACTCCCAGACGTGCTGGCAGAGGAGGTATTTCAGCTCGGGCTCGCCGACGCGGTAGATTAGGGTGGGGGCGGCGCGGACGAACTCGCGCTCGATCTCGAAGAGCAGGCGCAGGAGGCGCGTCATTTCGTTGACGGCGGCCATGCGGCTCGTGGCGGTGGCGGCGGGGCGGGCGGGCGTGGAAGTGGGCATGGGAATTTTCGATTTTCGAATGTCGATTTTCGATTGGGGGCGCGGGGCGGACTAGCGGCTTGTCATTCTGAGCGCAGCGAAGAATCCAGTGCGACTCGGTTGACGGCGTCCAAGTGGATTCTTCGCTGCGCTCAGAATGACAAACGCGGAGTCATTGCCTGGTTCACTCAGCAGATCAAACCGCGCTTGCCGTTCGGGCCGTGGGCGGGGGGGTTGACGCCGATCCAGCGTTCGTCGATCGGCTCGGAGGCGCGCTGGTAACGGGTGTCGCTGGAGATGCGCAGCCGGTTCTCGGTGCGGTTGTCGAGCGAGGCGTGGACCATGAACATGCCGAAGGTGAGAAAGTCGCCCGCCTGATACTCGGTGGTGAGCCAGCGGCCGCCGAACTTCTGGCGGACGGCCGGCGGGTTGTGCGAGAGCGTGCCGGTGAAGGTCCACTTGCCGTCCTTCACCTTGGCCACGTCGCCTGCCTTGTTTTCGCAGAAGGCGTCGACGTCGCGGTAAACGTAGTTCTCGAGGAGATCCATCCGCTTGAACGAGTTCTCGAGGACCATCAGGCCGCCGAGCTCGAACGAGACGTCACCGTAGGGCAGCCAGCAGGTCATGTGCTTGTGCGTGCCGCGGCCCATGTAGGGGAGGTCGCAGTGGGGATTCGTGCCCTTGCCGGGCCCGATGGCGCGGAGCCAGGTGAAATCGTAGTGGCGGATGTCCTCGCCGTAGAACTGGCGGTAGAACTCGGTCAGCCGCCCGGAATAGAGCAGCTTTTGCACGCGCTCATTGCCGGTGGTGAGGTCGGGCTTGAAGATGTAGCCGGCATCCTTGCGTGCGATGGCCTCGATATGCGGGTAGCCCTCGTCGAGGGCGCCGGCGGCGGCGAGGCGTTCGGTCAGCGACGACCGCGCGTCGAGCACCTGGTCGCGGTCCAGATAACCCTTCATGTAGAGATAGCCATCCGCGGCAAACCGGCGGCGCAGCTCCGGGAAATCCGTGGCGGCGTCGGAGGAGTCACGCAACAGCCCAAACTTGTCCGCGTCCATCTCGAGGGCGTGGCCGTAGGAGTAAATCTGGGGCAGGGTGGCAGTGCTCATCGGGAGAAGATACACGGGGTCCGGCGCGGACAATATGGTTGAAGTGGGAAAATTCATGTAGTTTATGGGAAACCATGCCCAAAGCCGACACCTTCCGCGCCCGCACCTGGCTGGAGAGCCCGCTGCCGACTCCGGTGGGTGGGCTGCAGCTGGCGGGCGCGCTGGAGAACAATACGGCAATCGACCCGAAGGCCATGCGTGTTTTGGGAAGTTACGCGCTGGTCTACATCCTGGCGGCCGACGGGTATTATGCGGACGCGACCGGACGGCGCTGCGACCTGACCGGGGGTGACGTGGTGCTGATCCCGCCGGAGCTGGCGCACGCCTACGGCGCGAAGCCGGGCACGAAGTGGCGGCACCTGTATTTTGTTTTCTCCGGCCCGCAGTTTGACCTCTGGCGCAAGCGCGGGCTCCTCGACTCGCCCCGCGCCGTCTGGCGGGCCGAGCCGGTGACGTTCTGGGCGCGCCGGCTGGAAGAGGCGGTTTTGCCCGACGAAGGGCACGGCCCGGCGGCGGCGCTGCGGACGTTGGGGCGGTTTCTCGAAGTGCTGGCGGCGCTGGTGGCGCTGCGGGATAGCAGCGGCCCGGAAATCTCCACGGCGGTGTGGCTCGAGGAGAGCCAGCGGCTGCTCGGGTCACCGGAGTCGGGAGGCTGGCTCTCGCCGCAGCAAGTGGCGCAGAAAGTGGGGCTCAGCTACGAGAATTTTCGGAAGCAGTTCGCCGCACGGACGACGGTGTCACCGGGCCAATTCCAGAAGCGCAAGCGCGTGGAGCGCGCGCAGTCGGCGATTTACCACGGCGGCCAGTCGTTGAAGCAACTGGCCGAGGAGCTGGAGTTCTGTGACGTCTTCCACTTCTCGAAGGCGTTCAAGCAAGTCACCGGCACGACGCCCTCGGAGTTCCGCCGCAAAGTGCACGGCGGATAGATTTTCGCGAAGCGAAAATCTATCGGAGATGGCAGATGGGAGATGGTAGATGGGGAAATTCCACCCATTGCGGTGGGCCGTGCGCTCCGCGCGCGGCTGTTTGAGAGGCCGGGCAAAACGGCCACAAG
>Ga0316219_1004439_pt1 | contig 10571 bp, 7 predicted proteins | sample TBH18003PmetaG_FD_203635 | JGI IMG/M metagenome (GOLD analysis project Ga0316219, IMG submission 203635) | Freshwater microbial communities from Trout Bog Lake, Wisconsin, USA - TBH18003P | ecosystem: Environmental > Aquatic > Freshwater > Lake > Hypolimnion/Profundal zone | place: USA: Wisconsin... | reverse complement strand
GACGTTCGTTTCAGTCGGCACGTACTCGGGACGGACGGCTCATCGGGCGGCGCTGTCAGCTTCGAGAACGGTGAATAGTGACATAACGCCGGCTGGCCTGCCGTGAGATCCTTCGCAAGCTCAGGATGACAAAATAATATGGGCCGCTCCGGTTTCCGTGCTCGGTTTCGGTTTTGTGGTTAATGGAAAGGGCACTTCACCGCAGTCCACGAGCCTCCTCTGCCGTTTTGGGGTCATCCATTTCGGACTGCGCCGGCGTTGGGCTCATTTTCATTCTTCAATTCGGCCATTCTTTCCAGAAGAGGTCAGGAGGTCTGAGCCTGTTTCTTGTCGGCGCTGTCGGCGTTGCTCGTCAGTCACAGATCGCAGCGGATATGCTCCTGCCTCGCGCCTTGGCATCGCCAAAAACTCCTGCGCCATCTTGTAACACTTCTTTTGTGACGGGCCCTACGTCGCTCCAACCGGCTTCGCGACGGAGTCCTCAACTGGGATTCCGCCCAGCCTGCAAACCTCTTCGCGCACGATGCTTGCGAGCGCCTTTCGATCCGTGCCCGCCGCGGTTGGGGATCCGTAGGCGACCACCGCGGAGATGCGCCGTTTGCCCAGGAGTTTCAGCAGGTGCGGACCGAACACCATATCCCGCCAGTAAGCCACGTCTTCGGCAACCTCTCCGTCTCCGGCGGGGAGTTCGTAGCGGAGGAACGCCGGCGTGACCTTCCAGCCATTCTCGACAATCGGCGCAAAGAGCGATCGGTAAAAGGGCAGAACGCGATCGCCGCCGGTCGAGGTCCCTTCAGGAAAAAACGCCAGGATGATGCCGGCCTCAACCACCCGCGGCATCTCCGCGCCGATGCGCACCACGTCCGAGCGCAGTTCGCGCCGCAGGAACAGCGTACCGGCATAACGCGCCAGCGCTCCAAAGACCGGCCAGCCGGAAACGTCCGCCTTGGAGATGAAAACCAACGGATGCCGGGCGCCGAGCACGAGGATATCCGTGTAGCTCAGGTGGTTGCATGCGATTACACCATCGGCCGGCGGGCTTCCGTGGTAGGTCGGCGTGATGGCCAGGGCGTTCAGGAGCCGGCGGGCCTGCCGTTGCATCCAGTGCGCGCGCACCACGATGGAACGACCGCGCCCCCACAGCCACACCAGAAAGAAAAAATCGAGCACGATAAGCAGCAGCGTGGCCAACAGCCAGGCCGCCTTCCCGACCATGCGACAGCGGGTTATCAGGGAGGACATGCAACCAGGCCGCTACACCAACCGGGTCGTCTCGATCTGCGCGACGTGGTTGGGCTTCATGAATTCCGGGCCACCCATCATCGCGGCGCCGAGAAAGATTTCGGCGAACTTGACGGTCATCTCCGTCAGCGTGAGCACCTCCTCCACCGATTCGCCCAGGGTGATCATCCCGTGATTCTGGATGAGGATCAGCCTTGGAACGATCTTGAAGCGATCCCGCCAGAGGGCGATCTTACGCTTGATCTCCTTGGCAAGCAGCAGCCCGGGCGGACTGAACGGTACCAGAACGCTCGCCTGGCCGCAGGCGAGGATTTCATGCGGCAGGTTGCGCCGGTCGGCAAATTGCCGGGCGCGCGGCGAGCAGAGGATCTGGTTCACGGCGATCGGCTGCGTATGCGCGGCGAAGCTGATGGATTCGAAGGCAAACAAGTCGGCGAAGGTGAACACGTCGGCGGTGACGGGCGGGCTGTCGGTGTCCAGCAGAGTCTCGGCGAAGTCCTCGCTGCTCACCTCATCCTGACCGATGAACGCCTGGACCTTGGGAAGGTCGAGTTCCACCAACCCTCGCGCATCCAGGCGTCCAAGATTGGCGCAGGCGGCGCTGACAACAAACTTGCCGCCGGGCACGCGCGCCGCGACCGATCCTTCGTTCCAGATCGCCAGCCGCGCAGGGTGATTCCCCAGCCGGTGCGCAAGATCGATCAGTTCGCTGCTCATTGGAAATAACTCGCTCATTTGACAAACCCCCAGTGTGAAGTGAATGGCCAGTAGACGAAACAGCCGCGTCCCACGATGTTTTCCTCGGGAACGACGCCCCACGCCCGGCTGTCGGAGCTGTTAAGGGAGTTGTCTCCCAGGGCGAAATAATCGTGCTCGGGCACGTGAAACGAAGCCTCCGGACTGCCGAGAAACTGGAAGGGCGGCCCCATTCGCGGCGCGTTGGAATACCCGTGGTAACCGTCTTTTGCCGCCATGACCCGCTCGAAGGCAAACCCCTTCGCGCGCTGCCCGTTGATCTCAAGGTTGGGCGGGTCGATCCGCAGGACGTCGTTTGGCTGGCCGCCCAGCCGTTTAATGTAGAATTGCGACGGCGCGTCGGGATTCATCTGTTTGTCCTGCGTGAGGATGTGCGCTGTGCTGAAGACAAACACGTCGGCGTGCCGGGGCATCCGGAAATTGTAACTCGCTTTATCGACAAAAATGTGGTCGCCCGTGTCCACGTATCCGCGCGCCACCACCTCGTCCTTGCCGATCGCACGCCCCGGGAACACCCGGAAATCCATGTGCATTTTGTCCGCGGGCGAAAACGCCGTGAAATGCTGATGCACGCAATCGACGTCGGTGACGGTGAAGAAGCGCAGCCATGGGCGTTCGCGGACGCTGACGATGGTGTCTTCCTCCTTGGAGACAATATCGACGTAGCTGCGTCCGAACAGGGCCATGTGAAGGGTGCGGATCAGGATATTGGGAGCGGGCTTGTCGGTGACATGGGCGAGAATCCCGTTCAAGGTCGGTTGCATGGAACCGGTCGGGATCGTAAACGGCTGGAGAAAAAACGTCCGCACGCCGATGGCGATCACGATCGCCACCAGAAAGACTTCGCAGTTCTCCCGGATTGCCTGGTTGGTTTGCGCCGGAAAAATACGGGTCACGATTTCTTCGATTTCCCTGGTGACGGCATCGATCTGCTCGCGGCTCTTGCTGTGAACGGCGTCGGTCAGTCTCCCGATCCCGCCTTCGACAGCGCTGACGTCCTCGGGACGCAGCAGGTCCCGCTGGTAAGCCAGCAACCTCTTGATGCCCTTGAGCAATTCGTGCCCGTCCTTGACGTGGCGTGGAGTGAAAAAACCGAACATGAGACCTTTAGAACAGAAAAGACGGGCGTTGGGAATGGCAAAAAGCGTTCAGTGCGGATTGGCGGTATTTGCCGCCCACGTCGCAATCGCCTTCAAACGCTGTACTCGTGCCGGCTCAAGAATCAAGGCCTGAAGCAGGGAATCTGGCTTTGCGTAGCGCCGGTCGACCGCCACGGCGCGCGTCAGGCACTGGGTGGCTTCCGGCCTACGGTGCAACGCCGCGGCCCCCAGGGCCATGCCCGCCCACGGTTCGGCGCGGTTGCCATGGGCCAGGACGGACGCATGGTTGAAGGCGTCGATTGCCTTCATCGGTTCGTTCCGATCCAGCCAGGCGTAGCCGGCGCCAATCCAGCCGTTGAACGACCAGGGATTTCGAGCGGCGGTAACCGTCCAGAGGCTGAGATCGTCCCGCCAATTCCGCTCTTCGTTCCAGGTCCGCCAGGAGAGCGTCGCGATGGCGGCAAGAGCGAGTGCGATGGCGGCGGAACGCAACAAATTCAGAGCGGCGTGCTGTGATACAGGCGTCCCGCCTCGACGAACTTCGCGCGTCGATGCCGCCTTCACCCCAGCAGTTTGCAGACCCTCAGTCGGTTCAAGGCCAGAAGTTCGCGTCGGCGGGACGCCGACGCCAGCACGCGAGACGCGTGCGCTCCCCGGAGTCTCCAATCCGAGCGCTGCCTGCAATTTGGGGAGAGCGCCTTGTGACCGGGCCGTTGGCCCTGAGTTGTCGGCATACCGAACGCCTCCGGTGCTGCACCGGTCCCCGACTTCAGGCCATTCTGCAAGACTGTCTGTTTTCTCCCACAACGTCGCCACCGCCGCGGCCAGCATCAAGGCAACGCCCACCAGCGGCATGTACAAGAACCGGTCGGCCATCGGGCGAAAAATCGGGATGACATTGGAAACCGGGGCCAGGGAAAACCAGAAAACCGCCGTCGCCAGAATGAAAAGGCGGTTTTGCTTTCCAAAGACACATAGGAAAGCCTGGCCCGCGACGATCAGCGTCAACGCAATGGCGGCATCGAGCAACAAAATCGTGCGAATCGAGTAGCCGTTGTAGTCGGCGCAGAGATCCGCCGGCCATGCAATTCGCAGGAATTCGGCGGCGAAAATGCGGCATTGAATGGCAATCAACGCGCCCCAGGTCGGCGCCAACCGGGAGGGTTCCGTGTCAAATATGATCGAGTTCTTCGGTTCCAGGGCGAAGCGCACCGTCATGAACGCGGTGGCGACGACCGCCGTTGCCACGATGAGCGCCAGCCATAGGCGCCACTTATCGTTTCGTCGAAACAACAGCCAGTATACCCCCAGCGCCGCCGGGCCGGCGACTCCGGTCTCTTTCGAAGCCACGGACAGCGCCAGGCACGCGACTGTCCCCAGGGCCGGCAGCCACACCTTTTCACGCAGCTTGGGCAGGCCCGGGCGAAAATTCATCGCGCAGAGCAGTCCCGCCAGCAGGAAGAGCGTCGCCAGCAAGTCCTCCCGGTACCCCACTTCCACCACCGTCTCGCAATGCAGCGGATGCACGGCAAAAAGCAGCGCCGCGAGCAGAGCCGGCCAGATTTTTCCGACCAATCCCAGCAACCAGCGAAACAGCAGGGCGGCGGTCGCCCCATGCAGGAGAAGGCTGGTGAAATGGTAGCCGGCCGGGATTTTTCCCCACAAGAGCGAATCCACCAGCAGGGTGAAGAGGTTTACCGGGCGATTGAAATCGAGCACGTCCATGCCCATCACGCGCAAGGTCAGCACGTCCAGGAAGTGGCGCGGCAGGTGGATGAAATCGTCGATGAGGATCTGCGAATTCGAGTCGTAAACAAGGTCGAACCCGATGGCCGGCAGATAGAGCGCAACAGCCGCCAGCGCGACCAGAAACGTCCAGAACAGGGCCGAACCGGGAAGATCGCCAGGGGACCTGACAATGGTCGCGTCGTTGGCTTCAGGCACGTTGGATCGCATGGTGTTGTCGAGCATCTCGCTTGGGCGAGACGCATGTGTCACCTTTGAGGGCATCGGCGTCAACCTCGGCTTTCCGGCTTGAACCTCCGCAAAACCCGATTGCTCGCAGCGACCAGCCCCCCCCACAACAAAAGGCGGCGAACTTCGCTTCTGGAGACTTTGACCCGCGCGACAGTCTCCAGCGGAGGCGTGCGTTCCAGCAGCGCCAGGGTCTTTACCCCGATCGCCCACGGGAGAAAACACGCGAAACGCACCCGCCACGGGCGAATGGATTCGATGTAGCGGAATCCCCCGTCGAGGTGGGCGTGCGCGCGAACCAGCCACCGATTCACCACAGGGCGGACAAGCTCCGGGCGCTCTCTGAGCAGGAGCGCCGGGTCGGCGCCGCTTGCCCCAGGGGCCTGTTGCAACTCGTCGGCTGGCAAATAGCAGCGTCCGCTGGCAAGGTCGGCGGGCATGTCGCGCAGGATATTCACCAATTGCAACCCCTTCCCGAAAGCGATCCCGAGTTGGATCGTTTCCTCCAACTCCCCGCGCGAATAGTTCCGCAGATGGCGGGCGCAAATGCGCGTCCAAAACTCGCCCACACAACCGGCCACGCTATACGTGTAGGCGTCCAGTTCGTCCGCATTTGCGAGGCAGCGGACCTGGCCGGCGGGTTCAAAGGGAAAGCGTTCGATGTCCAGAGCCTGGCCCCGAAGGATCTCGTCGAGCACCCGGAGAATTTCTTCGTGGTCCGCCGGTTCTGTTTGGCGCAGCGTCTCGACCAGAGCTTGCGCCTGGGCGAGCAACCGGCGCTCGGCCGGATCGGCGATCCCCCCGAGCAAGGGCGAAAAATCGGGAACGGGCGCGAGGCCATGAAGCGCCTGTCCGAACTGACGCAACGCCGCGAGGCGTTCAGCCCCGGTTGCGGAAGCGCTGTCGGCGATGGTATCGCTGGTTCTCGCCAGCAGATACGCCAAACCAACCGGACGCCGCAACGCCGCCGGAAGCGCCCGCAACGTGAGATAGAAGGAACGCGATACCGACGCGAGGATGGTGTCGAAAAGATCGGGGGCGGGGTCCGCGATCATGATCACCGCTCGGACTGGGACTCCGGGGAGCGCGGGTGCCTCGCCCAGTACGTCACAGAAGGTTCATCGACCGCATCAAGGGCGGGTCGATCTCGCCGGTTTGATCCAGGCCGTGGCGCTTCTGGTAAGCGCGGATCGACGCCCGCGTGACAGGGCCCGCATTGCCATCGAGCGGACCGTGGTAAAATCCCTTGCGGGCCAGCACCTTTTGAACATCCAACTCCAGGCTGATGCCCACAGAAACCGGGCGTTCCCAATAGACAGGGTGCTCGTGGACGACTTCGCCGGGAATCCTGTCGTAGTAGCGAACGTAATAACGCGGTCCCCACCAAGGCCAAACCCCGAATCCAAAATTCCACCGCGGGCGATAGCTGTAATAGTAATAGCCGCCTCGCCGATACGACTCGGCCTGGAACCGATCGTCGCCGCGATAATCGCGAGAACCGCCCTCCCGATGCTCCCGATGCTCCCGAACCACTTCCCGGTTGTCATCCGATCCGCCTCCGGCAAAAGCCGGAAGCAACGTTGCGCCAAGGAGGCACGCGCTGAAAACAAGGGCGAAGGATTTGGTCTTCATAATTTTCTCACGCGATATTAGACGAATACCGTATGGGATTCAAGAGTATTGGCAAAAAAACTTCACACGGAGTGCTCAAGCTTTTTGCTCAGCGGGCAGTCGCGGCAGTTCGTGCATGAGGCGCAGTGGTCTTCCCAAAGCTGAAGCAACCCTTGCTGATAGACGGCTTGTTTGAGCAATTTGCGAAGCGGGAGCTCGGTCCCAAAAAGGCGCCGGGCTGCTTCGTCAACGCGCCGATTGGAATCCGGCGCCGCCAGTTCCTTGTAGGCCTGCCAGAAATGCGGGGCGCTGTCGATTGCCGCAGGAAAAAAGACATTGGCGAGCATGTCCGTGACGCGCGTTTCGCCCACCAATGCCATCCCGGCAGCCGCGCGCGGGGATGTCAGGGTGTAGTGAAAATCCCAGTATTCGTGGGTGAGCAGGCTGAAAAAGCCGCGAATGGCCGTGACCTCGCAATTGCGGGCAAGGGTGCGGATAACCGGCCAGTTGCGAACGATGGCGGCCAGGGCGGCGAGACGGCGTTGAGGGTGGTTGACGGGACGGACGCCGCTGGAGGTCCAGAGTTTGGGCGGCAGCGCCAGGCGTTCCCATTGCGACCGGCGCGGCCACCAGTCGGCCCAGAGATCGCGCAGGTAGCCGCGGGTATCGCCCGCCATGGGCGCGAGGTCGGTTGCGTTGAGGAAGCCGGCGCCTCCGAAAAGCAGTGCTTCGGGAGGAATTGCACCTTCCGAACGGATCAGAGAGAGGGGAAAGCGTTGAGCGAGGATTGTGAAGGGCAGCTTGTTATGTCGATAACCGAGCGTTTCGGCGAGAGCCTGATAGAGCCCCTCCTCGGGATCGGCCTGCCGCCTCAACCGGGCTGCCTTTCGGCAAAGCCGGAATTGCGCCGCGGCCTCCAGCAACGCTGTGACGGTCTGCCGGGGCACCGCGGCAAGCGGCGCGCCGCAGTCGGGCGCCGGTTCGCCGCCGGCATCGGACTGGGGAAACTCGAACCGGCTTGCGTCCAGAACGATCCGCGCCACTTCCCGCCCCGAAGCGGTCATTGCCCGCAAGGACGCATCGCCTTTTCCGGCAGCGCAACAGTGCAAAATGGTGTCGTTGTAATCGGGATCGGTAGCGCGCTGCTTCCAATCGGCGGCATTCGTGGTGACTTCAATGCCGCCTTGCACCGGGCGATTGCCGCCGATCGAGACCAGCGCCCCGCTGAAGTTGCAACCCGCGTCCCGGTTCCATACCCCGAAGCTGATAATGCAAACCGGTTCGCCGGCGGCAGTGGTAAACTCTCGCCCGAATTCCTCGGAAAACCATCGCGCCTGCAACTCGATCTCCGGCACCGGGCGACCCACCGGTGCGGGAGCGCTCTCGCAAACCCGCCCGTCATCCCGCCATTCGCGATAGGTGACGGCGAGTTTCACGGGTGTTTTGCAGCGGTCGCAGAGCCGCCTGAAATTGGGGGCGCAGTCAGTTGCGTCTCAATCATCCGCAACACGTTGGTCGCGTCGGCTCCAGGATGGGCGCGAATTTGCTGACGGGCAAGCCCCAGCGCCCTCGCGATATCCCCGGCGGTCCGGCGGGTCTCCACAGCATGCAGAACGCAACGCACCTGATCCTCCTCGTTTTCGAAATACTGGCTGCCCTGTGCCCACGAACGAATGGCGGATTCAGGGTCCCCCGCCCATTCCTGCAAACAGCCGAGGCCTTCCATGATTATACCGCTTCGCATCGCCGTCGCCTTCGCTTTCAGCGCCGCCTCGCCCTTGGCTCGATTAATGTTCCAGATTCCCACGCCCTCGCGGTAAGCCGCCCACTCCGCCGCCGGTCCGCCCGGCGGATCGGCTGTAACGTCCTGTTGAACCTTGAACGGGCGGTAGAGCGGATCGCCGATGAAAGTGGTCATCCAGGAGAGAAACTGGGTTGAGGCGTACGCGGCCTCGGCGAAGGTCAGGCCGCTACGGAGGCGTTCTTCGAAGATGTCCAGGTTGGCGGTGCAGGTAAGATACGGTTCGTACACGTTGCCGATGGTCGCCGCCGCGCCGCGTTCCAGCAGCGGCGCGCACCAGTTGCGCAACGGAAGACGCATCGAATCCGCGCTGAAGGAGTGGATATGGACAGCCACGGCGCCGGGGACAAACCGAAGCTTCTCGTTCTTGAAGACGCCTTCGACCTGCTCGGAATACCACCCGAAATAAAGGGCTGCATTCCGCATCGGATAATGCTCGGGAAAGAGCGCGGGTTGATCGTCGAAGATGCAAGGGATTCCATGCTTGATGGCATCGGCACGGGCGCGCCGAAGCCATTGATCCCCTTGCAGGAAACCGCCCTCCTTGATGCCGCGCGCGTCCACATAGGCAAACCCCCAAAGGCCCGTTTTCTCGACCCGAACGGAGTCTTCCATCATGGCGATTACGGTTCGCGGGTAGGCCGCGTCGAGCCGGCAAACCAACAGGAGTTCCGGCATCGGAAGGTCGGCGATCGGCGCAAAGCTGCGATAATACGGGTTTGGCAGAACCCCGGAGATTTGCCGGGTGAACGTCCCGAGGAGAGCCAGTTCGGAATCGACCGCCGCCTCGTTGTGGGAAGCGACGGCAGCCGGTTGGACCGTATCGAACTTGTCTCCGGGATATGCTGCCGTCGGGGCGATCTTGAGAGGGATTCCGCGGATCAGCGCCACAAAACGGATCTTGCTGGCGGTCACGCGAACGCCATCGCGTCCCACGGTCATTCGCCACCAACCGTTCTTGATGAAGGACTTCCGCAACGGTTCAGCGATGGTCTTGTCGTAGTCTTCCCGTGAGATCGTTTCCCCCGTGGTGCATGAAACGCAGACGATGTTTTCGGAAGGAAGGTTGCGCAGCGCCGCGTACTTCCGGGCCAACTGTTGGGAGCCGGGGTCGTTGTCGTTATAGACCGCAACCGTGGCGGCGGCATCGGCATCGGTGGCGTCGCTTTGCTGAAGATGCAGAGAGGAAGCGGTCGGAGCGGTCCGAGCGATGCGAACCGGACCGTCGAGGCTTTGGGCCGGGCATGCCGCGGCAAGGGTGAGCAGCAGGGCAATGACGAACGCAAGTTTGCCAACCGGATGAATGAGCAATGACGGCGCTCCGAGCGCTGTCATCCTGAAACTTGCGGACCGCCAAAGCGCGGCGTTGATTGTTGGGCAAGAACCTGGCATCGCTTGGCGTATTTCCGGGCCAACGGCCCAGCCCCATGGGAGCCTGGGGCAACGCCCTGACGTTTGTACACATTTTTGGAGGGTGCGCGGAACGCGAAGGGGAGCGCGGGCATCCTGCCCGCAGTCGGCGGCATCTTGCCGACGACTTCCGGGAAGAGCATGGGGGCACATCAGGCCGAGGCGCCCCGCCTCCGCGAACTCTTGGTCGCTGGTCATAGCACGTGGAGTGGTAAGGGTCTCGGTTGCCGACTGTGCGCACCGGCAGGATGCCGGCGCTCCCCTCCCGAATCCACGTCTCAGGCGCGTGCGGAAATGTGTACAAACGTTAGGGCGTTGCCCTAGTAGGCTGTAACAGTGATCAGTTCGGATCGCTAGACGATGGCAAAGCGCGAAAAGTCGGGAGGGGCTCGGCAGTCGCGTCAGCGTCTTGGAGTGCGGGTAGTCCTCTACCGCTTTGGCAGTGCGCCTGGCTACGTCTGGCGTCAACTCCAAGCGCAACATCCTCTGTCGGAGAGATGCGGAAAGCTCTGATGGCGAAGGGAAGCTTCCGTAGGCGAAGGACTCTCCGGCTTGCGAAAGCGGCAGAGGACTGCCCGCACTTGTATCTTCGAATTTGTTCGTTTCCATTCGCCGCAAGGGCTGCGATGAAAACGTTGCCGCCGCCAGGGAGGCATCCCTGGCGGCGGTGATGCCCC
>Ga0316219_1004433_pt1 | contig 10580 bp, 23 predicted proteins | sample TBH18003PmetaG_FD_203635 | JGI IMG/M metagenome (GOLD analysis project Ga0316219, IMG submission 203635) | Freshwater microbial communities from Trout Bog Lake, Wisconsin, USA - TBH18003P | ecosystem: Environmental > Aquatic > Freshwater > Lake > Hypolimnion/Profundal zone | place: USA... | reverse complement strand
AATTAAAGCACCTTTAAGTAATTAAAGTTGTCAAAATAATTTTATTATATTTAAATGTTATGAACGCAAAAGAAGAATTTTTAGAATTAGCATTAAAATTAAAACCATTATGTGCTGACATATCATATCTTTGTTGGTATGGTGAAGATAATAATAGACGTTGTATTTTAAAATGCAAATATACGGAAGAAGAATATAATTCTTTTTTAGAAAGTTTAGATTTTACATATGATAATGGATATGGTTCTCAAGAGTTATATGGTACTATTTGGTTTGAAAATGGATATTGGGCTGAAAGAGGAGAATATGATGGATCTGAATGGTGGGTATTAAGAGCTTATCCAACTATACCTGAAGAATTATTTTAAATTATAGATAATGAGACGATATAAAAATCAAAAGAAATCACTTCCTCATATAAAAGTGATTGTTAAACCACACAAAAAAGGTTTAATTTATTACTATAAAGATATAAATAATCGTATATTTGGATTTACTTTAGATAAAGGTAATGGTAATTGGGTTAGAATGCTCAGTAATGATTATGAAAACCATTTACAGTCTTGTTATATGAATTTTAATAATAAGAATAATAAGTACTTTAAAGCAGTTAATTTAAAAATAGTTTAATAAATAAAAATGGAAGAATTAGAAGTTTCAAGGTATTGCCCAGTGTGTGAAAGTTGTGGAGAAGAAGGATGCTGCTCTCCTCTAATATGTCAACACGTTGAAGGAGGATCTTATTGTAAAACAAATCTCAGACATTTAAAATTGGGATATTTGTCAGATCTATATTTTTATAATAACATATATAGTAAATTACCGGAAGAATTGAAAAAAGAATATGATGATAAGTGGCATGAGTTTTATGATAAAATTTTTAGATAAATAAAAAATGAAAATAAGAATTTTGTAGAATTGTTTTAAATTTAAATTTGTAAAAATAATTAAATTATGAATATAGATTTTTTTATATACTGGGTAAGTTTTAATTTTTATATATTACCTACTATAGTAGTATATAATAATAAAAAAGAATTTTTAGAAACAGGAGTATACAGTCCTTGTTGGGGAGTAAGTATATGCTGGTTAACTTTTGGAATAGGTATTAAGGTTCAAAAGACATATTAGTAATATTTATTAGTATATGATAAAGTTAATTAATATACTAAAAGAAATTATAGTAAATGAAGCCAACTATTTAGGAGGCCATTCTATACCTGAAGAGGAAAAATGGAAAATACACGTTAAAGATATAAGTAAATTTAAAGCGTATACTCCATATACTGTAGAAAAAAATAAAGATACTGGAAAAGATACTGTCATTGAAAAACCTTTTACTTTATATTTAACTGATGAAGATATGGGTATTTGGGATGTGAGTTACATAAATTCAGATCCTAATCCTAGTAATAATACCATAGATTATTATAAATTAGAAAAAGACCCTAAACAAAGGGCTTTAGCTGCAGATTTTATTACTAGGGTTTTATCAGATTATGTTCTTCCAATGATGGAAAATGATACTATAAAAGTTCTTCATTATTTTCCCATGCCTTCTGAGTATAATCATAGGGAAAGATTATTTGCTAGTTGGTTTTATTTGTTGGGCAAAAAAACTAATAACAAGTACGTAGAAAAAAGTCCTAGATACGGTAAAGAAGTTTACATTTACAAAAAAGAGAATGAAGAACAATTACCAGATAAAATAAAAAGAATTCTTCAATTGCCTTAAAAAAATGGATGCTATAGAATATACAGATAATTTAAGAGATATACATTTTAAATGTAAATCTTTAATAGATAAAAATAACTATGAGAAATTTAATACTTATTTAAATAGTTTTTCAGATAAAAATAACATAAATGAATTACATACTATATTAATTTTTTCTCAAGGAATTAAGAATACTAAAAATGTAGATCAATCAATTAATAGAATAAGAAAAATTTATAACAATAAATATGATATTTTAATGGGTAATTAAATTTAAAAAGTCAATTTTCAAATATTTATATATGTACATACAAATAAAAGATATATGAAACAGTCAAATTTTTTAAGTTTAAACTCTCAAGACTTTTTAAAAGGTCTTATAGTTGCAGTAGGTTCTGCAGTAGTTGGAGTTATTTCTACTAGCTTGCAGGAAGGATCATTAACCTTTGATTTCAAAAAGATAGGAATTATTGCTTTATCAGCAGGTATTTCTTATTTAACTAAGAATTTTTTCACAAAACCATCAAATTAAAACATTATGAGTATATTTAGTAGAGCCTGGGAATGGCTAAAAAAGAATTTTGTAAGCACTGTAGAAAGTGCTGATGCGGTAGCTATTACTATTACAGAAGAGGTTAAATCATTGCTTACTAATGGTACAGCAGATTTTGTAGCTAATATTGTAGATGCAGTAACTAAGTCTGGAGTACCTACTGAGGTTGTTGATATTCTTAAAGTAGAGGTGCCTAAAATCTTAGCTGTAGAATTAGCTGTGAAGGGTTTACCTGCTAATCCAACCGCAGAAGAAGTTTTAGCTTTTGAAAAAGAAATATTGTCTTCTTTCGGTGTAACAAGCAATACTTCTAAACTATATACAGTACTTGCAGCTCAAGTATATGGTATCATTCAAAGTGCTGTAAACAATACTCAAGGTAAATTTGCTGATTGGGTATTTGCTGTAGAACAAGCTTATCAAGATTACTCTAACGATAAAGATACTTCTAATTAATTATATTTGTGGATTATAAGTATGGTTGGATACCTCAAAGACCTGATGCTAGAGATGTCAAGTTTACAGTAGAAGCTCCTCAAGAGCTGCAGTCTGTAGATTTAAGAGATAAGTATAAAGTACCTGCTCCTTATAATCAAGGACAATTGGGTTCTTGTAGTGGTAACTCTTGGGCATTCTTAGTACATTTTGATTTATTAAATAAACATGATCAAGTAGATGTAACTCCATTTCAACCTTCTAGGCTTTTTATATACTACTATGAAAGGTTAATAGAAAATACTGTTAATTCAGATAGTGGAGCTATGCTAAGAGATGGTATAAAAGCTATAGCTACATATGGAGTCCCCGGTGAAGACTTGTGGCCTTATGACATAGATAAATTTACTCAAGTACCTTCTCCTGAAGCTGTTGCAGCTGCTACACAATTTAAAGCAGTACAGTACCAGTCTGTGGATAATAGTAATAAACAGTTATTAGTTAATGCATTGTTACAAGGATTTCCTATAGCATTTGGATTATCCTTATATGAATCTTTTGAATCAGATGATGTTACTCAAACCGGTTATGTTCCTATGCCTAGCCCCTCTGAAAGAATGATTGGTGGACATGCCATAGCCATAGTAGGTTATGTAAAAGAAGAAGACATGTTCATAATAAGAAATAGTTGGGGAGTTGATTGGGGAATGAACGGGTACTGTAAAATACCTGCAGATTATATATGTTCTGATCAAGCTAGTGATTTTTGGATATTAACTTTAATACAATGAAAAAGATAATTTTAATACTATTTTTATTTATTGTTTTATTCTCTGTTAAATCTTATTCCCAAGATAATATAATAAAAGATTATTGTTCGGGAATAGGAGTTAAATTAAATCCTTTTGCAGTTAGTGGTAAACTATTTGTATCTGATGAAAGGGCAATTGAATTACAATGCAATATGTTCTCAACTGATCCTAGAGTAGTAGGCTTATATGAAGTATATCAACCAATATTAGGTCCTCTTGTAGGATATAGACTTCAATGGTATTACGGTGCTGGAGTTCACTATAAATTGTGCAGTAATGTACTAGGGGCAGATGGAGTTATAGGAATAGATTACAAACTTAAAAACAGTCCTGTAGATATTAGTTTAGATTTACAACCTAATTTTGATTTTAAAGTTCCTAGTCAATTAACTGGATTTGGTGGTATGTCTATTAGATATACTATAAAGTGAGCTTCTGAGACCCTACATATTTATTCTACCTAGAACACTTAAATAAAAAAATTTAAGTGTTTTTTTTGTTTATATCAAAAATAGTTTATACCTTTACTTAAGATATGAATTACAACATAGATAAGATATAAAAAATACATGCTTAAAAAAATTATTTAAAAATAATTTTGATATATGTAAAAAATATTCTTACCTTTACACTGTAGTTTAAAAAACACAAAAGTTCTTTGAAATTTAATAGTAAATAAATTTTAAAAAATGGGGTGGTTGTGCACCCTTATGCTGAGCTATCGCTTTATGTAATATAAAAGTTCCCCCTTTAAATTATTATTTGTGGGATAATAAAGAAATGAGACTCGGCAATTACTTTACTTAATATAAAATTGTGATAAGGTAAACACAAAAAACTGTTACCTATGCCTTCAACGCTTTCGGTTGTATATGACCACAATTTGTAAGGTAAACACAACCAGTGAAAGTGTTTGATGAATTCCTGAACCGTTGTGTATAACCACAATTTGTAAGGTAAACACAACCAGCTCAAGCATATAGATTTAGTAAATAAAGTTGTGTATAACCACAATTTGTAAGGTAAACACAACAACTGCTGTTTCTACGTTGTATATGACCACAATTTGTAAGGTAAACACAACTATTATTTATAGTTATATATATTGATAAAGTTGTATATGACCACAATTTGTAAGGTAAACACAACTTTGAGAGCGATAATTAAAAACAATAAAAAATATATGGAACAAATAAAGGTTGCTAAGATTTCTCTTAAGGTTAATACTAAGAAATCTACTATTGAAAAAAAAGAAATATATAATTATTTCAAAGAACTAAATAATGATTTAGTAGTAGCTTCTAATAAATTAGTTAGTTATTATTGGATGAGATATCTCCAAGCAGATGCTCTTCCTATAGAAGAAAAAGAAAAATTAGGTTTAATAAACCAAAAAACTAATTTACCGTTTACTGGTAAACCTCTGTTTAAAAAATATAATAAGGAAACTAAACTACAGCCTTACCAAGTAACTATTAATTTCTTTAATAGGCCTGGATTAAGTTTTATAGCTACTTCACTTTCTAATTGTATTGAGAATAAATTCAGTAATGATATTAATGATGTAGTTAAAGGTAAAAAATCTTTACCTAACTTTAAAATAGGAATGCCTATACCTATTAATTTTAATGTTAATAGCCCTAAATTAAAAAAGGATTATATGTTTTCTTTTACTAAAGATATTTGGTTTGACTTACACTTTGGTAAGGATAGATCAAACGTTAAGAGTATAGTAGATAAAATATATGCAGGTACCTACAAACTTTGTGATTCTTCTATTCAATTTAAAGATAATGAGTTTTTCTTTTTGATGGTATACAAGTTTAATACTGAAGATAATATTGAATTGGATAAAAATGTTTGTGTAGGGGTTGATTTAGGTATTGTTAATAGTGCTGTAGTAACCTTAAATGAAGGATATCCTAGAGAGTATATTACTATGCAAGGTCAAATAGATTCCTTGAGAAATAATGTTCAAAAAAGAAAGAGACTTTTAGGAAGAGAATTAAATAACATCACTGGTGGTAGGGGTAGGAAGCATAAATTAAAAGCTTTATATGATATTAGAAATTATGAGTCTAACTATGTTAAAAATGTAAATCATATAATATCTAAATCTATAGTTAATTTCTCCGTAAAGAATAAAGCAGGTATAATTAAGATGGAAGATCTTTCCGGAATGGGAGATAAAAATAAAAAGAATAAGTTTCTTAAAGATTGGTCTTATTTTCAATTACAAACTATGGTAGAATATAAAGCCAAAGAAAAGGGAATAGAAGTAGTATATATAAATCCTAAATACACTTCCCAAACATGCTCTAAATGTGGTAATTTAGAAGAGGATCAAAGAGTAACGCAAAGTGAATTTATCTGTAACTATTGTGGTCACAAAGAAAATGCAGATTTAAATGCTGCTAGAAACATTGCTAAATCAAATGAAGTAATAAAGTAAAAATACTATATGAGTTACACAGATACTATTGGCTATATAGCTACACTTTTTATACTCTCTTCTTTCTTATGTAAAGAGATGTTTAGTTTGAGAGTATGTAATACTATAGGAGGAATACTTTGGATATTCTACGGATTGACCATACACAGTGCTCCTACTTACTTATTAAATTCTTGTATATTATGCATACATGCAGTATGGTTTTACAAATATTTTAAATCAATTAATTAAAAATAAAAAAATATGAAAACAATAGCAGAACAGTTAAATGTTAAAGAATTTCCATTTATTATTAGGGATAAAAATGATAATAGAATCTACACAGAATATGATGATAAATCTTGGTATAAAAGAGAGTATGATGAAAATGCGAATGAAATTTATTATGAAGATAGTCATGGATGTTCTTGTAAAAGAGAATTTGATGATAAATCAAATTTAATTTCATATAAAGATAATAAAGGAAATTGGGAAAAATATGAATATGATTTAAATTTAAATGAAATTTATCATGAAACTAATGAGGGTGTTATACTTGATAAAAGAGTAACAGAACTTACCCTAAATCAAATAGCAGAAAAATTTGGAATTGAAGTATCTCAATTAAAAATAAAGAAATGAAATACACATTTAAAAAAGAAAATAGCAGATGGTATATAGACCTTCCTGAATATATAGAAGAGGATTTAGGAGGCAAAGAAGACCTTGAAATGGTACAAGGAGCTGATACTTTATTAGATATTTTATCTAGTAACTCAGATTCTGTAACTTTAGATGTAAGAGAAGATTATTTTGGAGAAGCTTCCTATATCTTAAATAAAATTTCTAGTGAAAACATTGAAGATTTTCAATATTGTCCTGTAGGTAAATTTTATTCTGTTAGCTTAATTACTTTAGAAGAGTATAATCATGTTTTGTGGCTATGTCCAGTAACTGAATACGTTTTTGAAGGAAGATACCCAGATAACATTTATATTTCAATAATTAATTAAAAAAATATGGGACATAGATTAAATACCAGGAATAGAACTGAAGTAGATTTAGGAATATTATCTAAAGGAGGTTTACTAGATTTATTTGATAATCAAATTAAAACATTATATAGTTTGACTGATGAAGAATTTGATTATATTTGTGAAAATGCTAGTGAGGATCAAATAGCAATACTATTAAAAGATCCTAATCTAGACTATACAATTAATAAAAAAGAATACGTACCTTTGACCTTCACAGAGAGAAGACAAATAATAATTACTTTAGATAGTTTAATGGAAAGTTTTAATAAAAGTAAAAATGAAAAATAAAACCTACACGCATTTTGATTCTTATGAACCAAAAATGGAAAATAGATTTATAGTTGTTTTCCCTGAATATTTTTATATTCCTAGTTATGTTATACATAATACTACTAGACCTTCCTGTAGTGTACGTAGAGATATGATTTCTTGGAATAACATAACTTTTGATATGTACGATCCTGTAGGTCCTTCAACATCTCAAGCTATAATGAATGGTTTATCTAATTTAAAAAAATTAGATTCTTATAAATTAGAAATTTTAATTCAAGAATTAGGACCTGTTGGAGATAAAGTTGCAGAGTGGAAACTCATTGGGGAAATAACTTACATTGATTTTGGAACTTTAAATTGGAAATCTTATGAACCTGTAAAAATAACTATGGGTTTTAAAATTGAAGATTGTAAATTAAATTATTAAAAAAATAAAAAGTTATGGACGAATTACAACAAAAACAGTTAGATTTCCTGGAAGATACAGTGAAATATTACTCTGAAGATACTAGTAGGAGAGCAGTAACAAGTAGTGGTAGTTGTTATTATAGAACAGATGATGGAAGAAAATGTGCTATAGGTAGACATATTCCAGATGAGTTATATGATGTCTCTATAGAGAATAAAAGTATATGTTCTATAATTGGATTTGAATGTATTTCTGATGAGTTAAGAGAGTTAGGTATGTTGTTTTTAATGAATGTACAGGAATTACATGATAGTGATTGGTATTGGGTATCTGGAGAAGGTTTGAGTACTGAGGGAGGAAAGTGGGTATATTATATTAAAAGGAGAATAATAGAAGGAAATTATTTGTCATAATAAAAATATTATATTTAAATAAATAAAAAAAATGGAAAAATTATTAGTAATAATAGTAGGAGCAATTTTAGTAGGTTGTTTTATAGGTTTAATATACCAACTAGCTTGGGTATTACCTAGAATGGGAAAAAGAAATAATGATGTATATGATTTTAGGATTTTTGTTCTAATATATTATCCTGATTTATTTGAACAGTTACCTTCATATGAAGAAATGATGGTGGATGGTAAAAAATTAAAATTAGAGAGTTATATTAAGGATTTTAAAAAAATAAAAAAAAATGAAAAAAATAAATAGTGTTATAGTAGATTTTAATCCCTTTTCAGATGATTTTAAGGCTCTTTATATAGATGGTGAACTCTATAAGCATGGAGATGATTACCATGATGATATACATGTTTATATAAATGCTTTTTTAGATGGGATAGAGTATACAGGAGTAGAAGTAGATAGAAATACGTTATATATTACTGATAGAGAAGTATCTGAATCTGTAATTAATGCTGATGAATTTCCACCTAATAAATTATCAGAATTAGATGGTAAATTATCTAAAAAACCAGTTAATTTTTATATTTAAGCTTATAATTGTGAATCTTTATCTAGTTTTAATGTTAAGTATTTCTTGGTTAGGTTATTGGGAATACTGTTACCTTATAAATAAAAATAAATTTTGAAGTTATATAAAACATTCCTTATATTTGATCATTAAATAAAGTTTATAAAAATGAATATAAAATATTTCTTACGAGATTTAAGATGGTTGAAAATAATCAATTCACCATTTAAATTATTTAATATTAAAATATACGCAGGTAAAACCAGTATAGGAGTTCCTTATTTTCTACCTCGAAAATGGGTTAAGAATAAAGATAAACCCGGTTATAATAAAGCAGTTCCACTTAAAGTAGGATTTAGTTATTGTGGTTTAGGTTGGAAAACAAAATGGGGTGATGAAGATTATAGATTTGAATGGAATCCTGTATTTTCATTTGTGTTTTTTGGATATCAAATAGCTATAATGATTTATAATGAACATAGTAACCATTATTGGGAAAGTTGGTTATATTATGAATATTCTACTGATAAAAGCAAATCAAAAAGAGAGCGAATAGAAGAATGTAGAAGAAATTATCCCCAAACTTGGTGGGTAGTATCAAAAGGAGGAACTAAAGAAACAATAGATTATTATGATTTAATACTTAAAAGAAAATATTTAAAGTAAAATTGTCAAAATAATTTTATTATATTTAAATAAAAAAAAATGAAAAAATTTAAAGATTTAGAATTTCACGCTACTGATTCCTTTCTAAACGGAATAAAAGCAATAGTTCAATTTCCAAACGGTTATGGAGCTAGTATTATTAGACATGATTATAGCTATGGTGGTCCTGAGGGATTATATGAATTAGCTGTATTAAAAGATGATTCATTATGTTATAACACACCTATAACAGATGATGTTATTGGATGGTGTGATGAAAATGAAATTACTGAGTTATTACTTGAAATACAAAAACTATAAAATTATGAAGGAATTTAAATCAATATCAGAATTTCTAGGATTAGAAAATGAGTCAGATTTTCCTATTAAAATTAAAGATAAAAATAATAATCTAATATATTACGAGGATTCCAACAGGGAGTGGACTAAATATAAATATGATTCAAATGGGTTTGAAATATACTATGAACGCGATAATGGATGTTGGAGGAAAAAAAAATATGATAATCAGGGTTACCCAATATACTGGGAGAATAGTAGTGGTGAGTGGTTTAAAAAAGAATTTGATGATAAAGGAAATTTAATATATTTTGAAGACAGTGATGGAATTATAAAAGATAAGAGACCTAAACAACCAGTTGAACTCACACTAGACCAAATCGCAGAAAAATTTGGAATTGAAGTATCTCAATTAAAAATAAAGAAATAGATGCTGATAAAATTAGAAGTAAAGAAAGAAACAGAAAAAGCTTTACAACTAACTAATAACTCTTGGATTCCTAAATCTATATTAGATGGGGAAGGATTAAAACATCCTTACTATTATATAAAATCTTGGTGGATAAGTTCCACAGTAAAAAAATATAATGAAACCAAAGGGGGAGAAATAAAAGAACAACTAGAGGGAATATCTAAATTAGGAATGACCTATCAAAATCTACCAGAAGAATTAAAACCCTTCTGGTCTACAGATACAGTAAAATCTAATGTAAAGCCTATAGAAATTAAAAAGATAAAGGTTAAAAAGTCTCCCAATACAAAAAGAAAAGGTAAAAGAAAAACTATAAATAAAAATAGTATATGAAAAATAAAAACACTAGAGCACAAGAATTAGGAATTACAGAATTTCCTTACACAGAGTATGACCTTAAAGGAAATTGTACTTACCAGGAAAGAAGTAATGGTTATTGGGAAAGATTTGAACATAATGATCTCGGGGACGTAACTTATTTTGAAAATAGTGAGGGAGATTGGATTAAGACAGAATATAACTC
>Ga0316219_1004417_pt1 | contig 10606 bp, 12 predicted proteins | sample TBH18003PmetaG_FD_203635 | JGI IMG/M metagenome (GOLD analysis project Ga0316219, IMG submission 203635) | Freshwater microbial communities from Trout Bog Lake, Wisconsin, USA - TBH18003P | ecosystem: Environmental > Aquatic > Freshwater > Lake > Hypolimnion/Profundal zone | place: USA... | reverse complement strand
ACTGATAGTGATGTTGGTAAGTTACTTGCTGGTAAAAATGCTGGTATCGCAGTCCATCAATTCATTCCTGCACAAGCCGAATCTACGGATGAAGCTGTATCACTGAACGGTTCTATCGGTAATCTACAAAATGCATCTAATGTGGCGATTGTTCCAAGCAAGATGCCAATCACACCGAAGTTGAAGGATCCTGCTAGACTGAAGCAGATCGCAGAGCGTGAACTTAAGCAGTATGGTCCAGCGATCAGAGACTTGATGAATACTGCTCCCCAAGCACGCAACACGTTCAATCAACTGTTCACGACTTACATCAATAAGAAGATCGTGACTGGTAATCTAAACAACCTAATCAGGGACTTCATTGCCTATGTAGAGTCTAGACCAATGTCTGAAAAGATGAAGGAAAAGATTATAGAGCATCTTAAAGTCAATAAAGAAGGTGTATTAGGAGCATTCAAGGTATGGGTAGCTATCTACAATCTAAAGATGAATGTCGTAAAGCAGCTGGATAATGCTGCGGAGAGTAGCCCGGTAAAGGGTTATCTGCAAGATGGAACACAGACTCAAGAAGGGTTCGTGTCTCAGGGGCTTAAGCTAGTTGACCGCATGGGCTTTAGTAGACAGAACCTGCAAGGAAGATAAAAAACTTTTACCCAAAACCGACTTTTTTGTTGCCTAGCATAAATAAGTGTATGAGGCAGTAGGCTTCAACATTTAAAAAGGACCACTCAAATGGCACAGTTTACAAAAGTCAATGGTGACTTTCTACCAGTTCTAAATCTAGACATCCCAGCATATACCAATTCTGGCGCAAATGCGATCTCTTCGGGTTCAGCAGTTCAACCACAGGGCCCAAAGCTCGACTTCTTCACTATCACTGCGGCATCAACTGACACCTTCACTGGCGCACAAGTCAATGTCATGGTTCAAACAGTTCAACAACTTTCAACTGTTTACATGTATGAGTATGTTGCAGCAGGTCCAGACACTGTATCGTTCGCTGTATACCCAACTGGCTCATGGGCAGTTGACAACACATTCGGCGCTGGCTCAAACGTAGTAGCAGCAATCCGCACTGCACTTACTAACGCAGGCATCGCTGAAGCAGTGGTTGGCGCAAACAGCGCAACCTTCACTACTGTATACTCACAAGACCTCTAATATAGGCTAGAAATAGCTCATTAGACAGAAAGCCCGGGATTAATTTCCGGGCTTTTTTGTGGGTCTAAATAATACTATGCATAGGATAGTTTGTTGGACCTTGTTTGACATTACGCAGACTGGAGTAATGAACCGATCCAAGCCAAACCAAGATGATGTTGTAGGTTGGATTCATAGACGCAACACACAATGTAACTTTGATACTGTACTACAAGTTATATCTCTACGCTCGCAGCCTGAAATCACTAAGATTCCAGCTAGAGTAGAGATGAAAGAAGAAGACTTTGATCGATTCGGATTCTTGCATCAACCAAAAGAACAACAGACTTGCTGTTGGAAGTTTGAGTTTGAGATTCAACACACTAGCGTATTTGAGAATGGAATTATCCCATTAGGGGCTTTATACACAGACTGCGAAGGGGTGCCGATGATTATCTGTGAAACACAGACAGAAAATACTTCAGCCTTCTTGAATGTTTCTGTTGAGTTAAAAAATATCTACTTTGAGGTAGCATGAGCCATGAAAAATGTAGTTAAGCTTGCCAAGTTTTTTGACAAAGAACTAAGCTCCAATATCAGGGATGTGCTTGTGACCAAGTATCAGTCCGGAGAGTATGGATTATACGGTAAATATCTAGTAAAGCCAACAACCACTGGCTGGTATAAGGTAACCGTATTAAAAAACCATGATGTCCATGAGTTCACTTCGCTGAAGAATGCAGTTACTTGGTGCACTTTGGATAATGCTAGTATGGTTAGTCAGGCTGCAAGATTGTATAGATTGGATCTAAAACTCAGCAGTTTACAAGTAGATATGCTAGTGCATAATAGAAAATATAGATCAGCAGACAATCCTAACGCTAAAATAATCTATGCTACAAAAATCCAAGAAGATGTATTTCAAAAAAGAGAAGTAGTGAATGAAATCAACTCTTTCATACATCGTTCTATGCTAGTACAGAGCAAGAACTTCTCCAACAAAAGAACATAAAATCATTCATCAGTGATAAATATAATATCAGCACGGAAGAACAACAATGAATCTTAATGACTTAGATAAAAAGAATGTTGCAGCGAAGGCTCTTAGAGAATCGTTCGCTATGGAATTTGATGTATCGGGATTGGACCGTGCAAAGACACGCTCAATGCTCAATAAGGTCACGCGCTTGATCAGTGAATCAAAGAGATCACCAGAGTTTCACAAGTCTCCAATGAATCCAACTTATATGAAGTTGAAGTTTATGGAGCAAGCACTTACTCGTCATCTACCATATGCTAACTCTCCTCGTATCATCATTGAGAACGAAGAAGTTGAAAAGTCACAGGTAATCTTGGCTGCTCAAGATATGGTTGATACTGTGCAGAAGTATTATGAAGATGTAAACGATGTTCTAGTAAAAGAACTTCCTGCGCTAGTCGATTCTATTGAATCTGAGATTGGTGTCAATGAAAGTGTTCAATTCAATCAACAAGTGTCCGAAGCCCTGACTACACTGAACAGCACTCTACAAGAAACAAAGACTGTTCTCCAGAGTGCATTGGGAATTCTTACTGGTCAAGGTGGAGCAGAAGCATTTGATTCTAATGCTAGTGAGCTAGGTGCTGACCTCGGCGCTGAAGCAGGAGCTGACCTTGGCGCTGAGGATGACCTTGACGCAGAACTTCCCCCGGTACCAGATATCGGTAATGATGAAAGAAACTCACCATTGAGCGGCGCGGGCCGTCCAAAGAGATAGTTTAATGTTTCTATTTGAGTTTGATAATGGCGGCGCCGAAACAGCAAAGATTGTTGCGCTGACTAATCAACTGCAACAGGACCTTGAAGATGGCGATATACCCGATGACTTCACGGTTGATGAACTGCTAGACTACTTCCAAAAATACGACGTTATTCTAGATGTTAATGACCTATATGATATGATCAAAGAACCACCGCTTGATGATCTAATCAAGAACATCAAAGGTGACAAAGTTATCTTCAAGGGCCAAGATGAAGACACCGGTGAAGCACCAAAGAACCCAGATGAAGAGACTAAAAATAAGAAAATAGTCTCAAAGATGGCTAATTCGGCGCTCTCTAATCTCAAGTCAGCAGGAAAATAATAACCCGTTACTATTGACTTTCTCTCATAATATTGTATACTACATGAATGACTATAATAAGCAAGTTTCCTTACGCAGAACTACAGAGAACAACAGTAGACGGTTCAAGACGATACGTCACACCGGACGGTAATAAAGTCCCTAGTGTCACGACTATTCTGGACGCAACTAAATCGGAAGAATCTAAAAAAGCACTACAGGATTGGCGAAGACGCCTTGGTCACGCTAAGGCTCAAGAGATCACCACTGAAGCCGCCAATCGCGGGACAAGGATGCACAAGTGGATTGAAAACTACATCAAGCTAGACGAGACCGGAGAGCCTGGATCCAATCCATACAGCATACAGAGTCATAAGATGGCTCATGCTATTATCAGTGAAGGGTTATCAAACTGCACTGAGTACTGGGGCACTGAAGTATCACTCTATTTTCCTGAAATCTACGCAGGTACGACAGACCTAGTAGGAATTCATTCCGGTGATGAAGCTATCATGGATCACAAACAAACCAATAAGTTAAAGAAGCGAGAATGGATTGAAGATTACTTTGTTCAAACTGCTGCTTATGCCACTGCTCATAACGAGGTTTGGGGAACAAAGATCCGTAAAGGCGTGATCTTTATGTGTAGCGCTGACGTAGTTTATCAAGAGTTCATTGTTGAAGGTAATGAGTTTGACAAATATTCGGACTTGTGGTGGAAACGAGTAGAGTCTTACTATCTAAAGATGGTCTAATGATAAATAAGTGTATTAGGGTAAAGATACACTTATGGCTATTCTCCAAATCAGCAAGATACAGCAGCGATCAGGTAACTTAGTAGACCTACCGCAACTAGATGAAGCCGAGTTCGGTTTGGCTACAGATGCTAAGCGTCTGTTCATTGGCAAAACTACACCGGTCGAAAACATTGAAGTTCTTACTAGTTATTCAACTATTGCCTTTGATCAAATCGATGGTGCTGTTGGAAATCTTCTTATCAATCCAGTAGACCTTGCAGTCGGTCAAGTGTTGACCTACAACGGCGCCGAATGGGTTAATGGAGGCGGCGCAGCTGGAGGATTAATCACTCTCGGAAACGTAGCGGATGTTAAGATCGACGGTGGTTCGATTGGGTATGTACTGGAGACTGATGGTTTAGGCAATCTAAACTGGACCCCTAAAGGTGGCCTATTCAGCAATATCGCAGCATTAAGCAATGCTACTCCTGTCGTTATGACAGTAGCAAACACGACTCCATATGTTAATTCTCTAGAGATAACGATCTCGGGTGTCAATGGGGCATCAAACACAGTCGTCAACGGAAAAACATTCTTTGTTGAACTTGCGAGTGACTTCCCCTCATCAGGTAATGTATTTCTATATACTGATTCGGGATTAACTGTCCCGGTCGTGGGTACTGGGTTAACATACACTAACTCCCCGAACGCCATAGCCACTGCTATTATATCAGGAGCCGGGGGTTCCGGAACACCAGGTGGCGCTAACACCTCTATTCAGTATAATAACAATAGTGTTCTCGCCGGCGATGCGAACCTAATTTACGATTTTACAAATAGACTACTGGCTCTCAACGGTAATGCAAACGTAGGTAATCTAAATGCTAATGGCATAGTGACTTCATCTAGCTTCGTGTCAAATGTGGCTACAGGTACTGCACCGTTAACCGTGACTTCAACTACTCAAGTTGCAAACTTAAATGCAGCAACTGCAGGACTTGCTACATACGCAACTACTGCTAACTCAGTAGCTGGTGCTAATGTATCAGGTGCTGTTGCTTATGCAACAACCGCAAATGCTGTAGCTGGCGCTAATGTTTCTGGCCAAGTCAGCTATGCAGCAGCAGCCAACTCAGTAGCTGGTGCTAATGTTTCTGGTGCTGTGGCATACGCAACTACTGCTAACTCAGTAGCTGGTGCTAATGTATCAGGTGCTGTTGCTTATGCAACAACCGCAAATGCTGTAGCTGGCGCTAATGTTTCTGGCCAAGTCAGCTATGCAGCAGCAGCCAACTCAGTAGCTGGTGCTAATATATCAGGTGCTGTTGCTTATGCAACAACCGCAAATGCTGTAGCTGGTGCTAATGTATCAGGTACGGTAGCAAATGCAAATAATTCCAATTACCTAGGCACTTATGCCGCCGCTTCTGCTAATACAGTAAACACAATCGCTCTACGGGATGCAAATGGTAATATAAGTGCTAACTTCTTCATTGGTAATGGATCTCAGTTAACTGGCCTAATCACTTCAGGCGTATCAAACGGTAGTTCAAACGTAACCATCACTGCAAATGCTAATGTGTCAACATATGTTAGTGGTAATGCTACTGCTCAGTTCGTAGTGGCTGCGACTGGCGTTGATGTTGCTGGTACACTGACTACTACTGCAATTACTTCCGGAGCAAACACGACCGCAGGTACTATTACTGGTAATTGGTCACTCACTGCTGGATCAATACTGAATGCTACATACGCTGACTTAGCAGAATACTACAGAGCGGACACGATATACGAGCCTGGCACTGTTCTAGAGTTTGGTGGCCCGATGGAAGTCACCCTTGCAACTGAAGGAACGTCCAGAGTTGCAGGAGTAGTATCTACGAATCCTGCATTTGCTATGAATGATACTTGTCCAGGTAACGCAACTGCTGTTGCTCTGTTAGGTAGAGTTCCATGTAAAGTAATCGGAACTATTAACAAAGGTGATCTAATGGTAAGTGCCGGTAATGGTTATGCAACAGCATCTTCCGCGCCAACATTAGGCACAGTGATCGGTAAAGCATTAGTAGACTTTGATGGTGATAGTGGCGTCATTGAGGTCGTTGTAGGTAGATACTAAGATAAATATAGTATAAGGATAAAAAAATGTCGTCATATGTAAATGGTAATAGTTATGTTTATACCGCAGGCAGTTCGTCTGCTGCATCAGCCAACATCCAGACTGATAAAGTTAGAATATCAACTACTACTTCAGCAGTTCAATTTGTAGCAAGTTATCCAAATGTTGCGGCTACTGGAACAGTCACTTGTGCAACTTCTTCTCCAAACGTGACGGGAAGCGGAACTAAATTCCTTAGTGAACTAGGATTGGGTTATTGGATTGGAAATGCTACTGGTACAACAGTAGGTATTGTAAAAAAGATTACTGATAACACACATGTTACTCTATTCGCTAACGCAAATGTGGCGATAACCGCAGCCGGTATTACAATTAATCCATTCGGTGTTCCATTCGCAGTAGCAGACGCAAACAGTGAAATTATTCCACCAAACACGACTAGAAATAGCATATATGTAGGTCAAGGTAATGTAATATCGTATATAGATAGTACAGGTGATACTCCAGCTCCATTCTCAATCGCAGAACTGGGCATGCCTTATGCTACTACAGGTACAAACGGAGTTCTTCCTCCACCTGTACAGGGCGCCCCGCTATCATAGCCATTTTAACTCCTTAAGCATAAATAATGCTGTTCACTCTTGAAGGTTGAAATAAGTCATAGTTCAAGGAGTGTTTTTACGCTACCCATAGCGTATGGCTTAGAACGCCACATAAGGAGAAAATCATGGGACGCCCACTAAAGATCGCTAAAGCACAAGCAGTGCTAACTATTACAGCTACTACAGCAGCAACTGGCTTAGTAACTGTTACAGAAACTCTATCAGCACCAACAAATGGTGTAACAAGTTCTTCCGCTGAAGGCATCATCGCTAATATGCCATTCGTCGTTGCAACTAACGTTGGCGGACTGGTCGCCGGCACAGTGTACTGGGTTCTTGCTGTTGTTGACGCAAATAACTTCACAGTCTCAGCGACTGCGCTTAGTGCTAATCCAACTTCTACTCCCGTCACATTAAGTGACACAACTGCTCAATCTGTAAAAGCTACAGTAGCCTTCACAGACGCATACTTCAACAACCCGCTCGGCGGCGTTGGTTACCCAACAACTAATGCAAATACTTACTCAGTGGTTGGCGGTAATACTGCGATCTACGGCAAACAAGTTCTTGCTAACGTTGCTATTGGTAAGAATGGTGTAGGTACTATCTATGGTATATCTGGAAATGCAAACATCATTGGTCAAGGCACTGACTTTGCTAATAATGTAGCGACCGGCACTGTTCTTCAAATCGCAGTAGCAAATATTAATGGTACTGAAACTAACTATACGACTGTTGGCTTCGCTAGTGCGACACACACTAATCGTCTAGTTGTTGTTGCAAATACTACTGCAACCGGTAATGTTATTGGTACTAGCGGTAATGCGCAGACACTACAACTCAATGCTCCGGTTACAGTTGACTCTACATTCGGTGGGTTGACCGCTGGTACCACATACTTTGTCAAGACTATTCCAAATGCTGCTGCATTCACAGTATCAGCAACATTGGGTGGTGCACCAAAACAACTGACAAGCAATGTAAGTGTCACTGGTAATGCGATTCAAAATGTCGTTGTGTTGAATGCAGCTTCACCGGTCACTTTCTCAAACAATGCATTCATTCAAGCAAAGGCTGAAGCAGGCTTTATCGTTCGTCAAAAAGGCAAAACAAAGTATCTAGTTCAAGGTGCTACAACTGGACTCCAAGCACAATGCTATACTGCAAATGTTGCTAACACTGCGTTGACTCCGAATACAATGACTATCACTGCAACTTATGCAAATAACCAAACTGCTAAGATTCAAAACTTGAGCGACCACAACGCAGAAGTGTTTGACTACATTACAGCAGGTTCGTTCGTGACAGGTGCAACATATACTATTGTTTCGGTTGGTACAACAGACTTCACTGCTATCGGTGCAAGTGCAAATGTTCCAGGAGTAAAATTCACTGCAACAGGATCAGGTTCAGGTACAGGTACTGCTAACTACGTAACAGGTATTACTACAACTGCTGGTTCATTCACAACAGGTGCAGTGTATACTATTCTTACTCTTGGCACAACTAGCTGGACAGGAATCGGCGCATCTTCAAACGCAGTTGGAGTCACCTTCACTGCAACAGGTGCAGGTTCAGGCACAGGTACTGCTGCTCTAAATCAGTATCCATTAGTAATCGCTTCGTTCAACACTGCTTACGCAGCGAATACTTACCCAACTGCACAACCTATGCCTATCGTAACTATCGGTAACGCATAAGAGTAAAATGAAATGACCACTCTTTCTTCTTCAGTTCAACAACTTAAGCAGAACGAGACTGAGATTGCGGTCCTTCAGGTTCAGTATAAAACCCTCGATGATAAAGTCGGGGATTTAAAAACTGACCTGAAGGATTTCCGTACACACATTGACACTCATATCAAAGATACACAAGATATGATCAAGGGCTTTCAAGAAGAAAATGTAAAATCTCACAAAGAGATGGCAACCAAAATCTCTGCATTAGAAAAATGGAAATGGATGCTCATGGGAGCAGGTGTTTTAGCAGGCGGTATGGGTTTTCCTATGATATCTAAACTATTAGGAATGCACTAGTATCACTTTTCCAATGATCTCAATTTTTCAGTAACAATATCAATGTTAACAGTAGAAAATAAACCAGGATGTAAAGGTTTAGGATACTGTTTATCTCCCACCCAAGCATAGCCAACGTGCTCATCATTCAAATCAGGAATGAACTCTTTATCTACTTCGCAGAAAAATGTATGATATGTAAACGAGTTGTTTACAAACTTTTGAATTGGAATTAGTTTCCAATTGGTATCAAACACACCGAGTTCTTCGGTACATTCTCTCTCAATACCTTCATATAGCGTCTCGTCTTTTTCTATCTTTCCACCTGGAATACTCCATGACGGATTTTTATGATCTACTCTTAGTAAGTATAGATATCGGCTAGTCGCTGCACTGTAAAAGAACACCCCCGCCGCTGACTGGGCATTTATCATATGACTATACTATAATCACCTTCTGCGTAGAAACCTTCATACGATTTCATCCACATGCCTTCAGCATTTACATATCTATATTGAACATTGGTATTGAGATTAGTTACAAATTCCACAGCAGTTGACGTTTGACTATCAAACGCGACGATCCATTGTCCAGAATCAGCATCATACTGAATGATGTCATTCGCATTGGCGATCAGGGTTCCCCAGGCTACAGTACTATTTTCGGGATAGCCAATGCTTTCAACGATAAGATATCTCACTCCAGGAGTAGGTCCAGGTAATCCTGCATTAGGTCCTACGTGTAATGGATTGATAACGCTGTTCACTGGAGCCATCGTATTTGCCGGCAGCGTATCAGGGTCAATGTTGTATATTAGAAAACGATCATCTGTTGGATTAGGAACGATTGTACCTACGATGTCAGTATCCATATACGGATTCTGTAGCCAAATCTGCGATATACCGGGTATTACTGCACCATACACATTGAGTAGGCTAGACCAATACAAGTCTGTGTTAGGATTTATTGGTTCTTCAAGAGAACTGTTAGACGGGAAGAACGGTTCATCTGCTGGAAGTAGTTGTAGTTGATTACCTAACAACAGTAACTTATATCCATACGGAGTTACCTTCTGCCTAGTTCCTAGCAGCAGATCATCATCTTGAATATCTTGGTACGATGTTCCTTGATAGATAGACATAATGATCTTTTGAATGACGCCCATCTTTCTCAGCTTAGATGATGCCGACAGCCAGATAGGCATGTAGAACTTCCAAGTCATGATGTCAATAGGATTTCCTGTTCCAACTGGAATAGACCTACTACTAAATGTTAATCCATCTTGGAATACTGCTGAGAGTGAAGTCCAATCCACAAAGTTGTCAGTGCTTTGAATCTCAAGCGCAGGGTTGAAGATGGTACCTAATTGTTCAATCAACTCTAACTTCTGTTGATAGTTTGTAGTCCAAAAATCTACAGTGATTCTTAGTGTATAAGGAACCGGCATCAAGCGCTCAATAGTGAATGCTTGCCCTTGTGTTGTTTCATAGTTCTGTGACTCTGGATTGTAAGCACGCTGTCTCACATTTAACTTATCAACAAATGTTGGATCCTGAGTCCATTTTTGGTTATATTCCAAACCACTGATATAATACGTAATCAATGGAGCCGTAGGAAGATTACTAGCACTGTTATTAGCAATGATAGTTGCTGCCTGACGACTGCTGTCACCATACATGATAGGAACTCGAACCAATATTGGATTACCTTTAGGGTCATTTCCTCTAGTAACTTGCCAATCACTGAAAATCTTAGCAAATTGTATTAGGAAGCGTCTGACCTGATTATCAAAGAAGTATTGTGCCAATATAGTATTCCTTACGGTAACGGTGGAAGTGTATCAGGTGCGACTTGTAGAACCGATGATAATGGTTGCGCCACTGGAACATA
>Ga0316219_1004413_pt1 | contig 10615 bp, 9 predicted proteins | sample TBH18003PmetaG_FD_203635 | JGI IMG/M metagenome (GOLD analysis project Ga0316219, IMG submission 203635) | Freshwater microbial communities from Trout Bog Lake, Wisconsin, USA - TBH18003P | ecosystem: Environmental > Aquatic > Freshwater > Lake > Hypolimnion/Profundal zone | place: USA: Wisconsin... | reverse complement strand
TCCGGCCAACTGCATGGCACCAAATCCCATTCTTCGCACGGTCAAGTCCGTGCCGGGGAATGTAAATGGGCCGCCAAGAAGGGATGCACGCATGGGAACTGTCCTGCAGAGTGTGAAAGCGCCAGAGTGTACGGATGCCAGCCACTTGACGCATAGCGCTTTGCCATGCCCCTGCACCACCTTGGGCCTTGCAGTCGGCGCGTGACCGACATCCTGCGCGGCATAGCCCATGCCAGAACGCCGCAGAGCGAGATAAACCACACCACCCCGTCGCATGGGTTGAGCAGACCGTTCAGCCGCGTTAGCGGTCTTCTGCTGGGCGCTGTTTTTCAAGATTGAAAGCGCAGACTGGTCGGTAATTTTTCTTCTCCATAGCGGCCGCATACAAGTTTATTTGTGAAAACTGTTTGTGGCTGAACAAACACCCCATTCGACCTTGGAACATTGCGCGATATTTCAACAATTCCCACCAGATGCCCTCTGGACTTCCATCAATTCTATTAGGACTCAGACAGCATGTTGCTCGAACTTCAGGTGCAGTTATTGAACGGAGCTGCACCAAAAGTACTTCGGCCTGAGGCTGACGTTGGGTGTATGGCGTTGCCGAGTGCAACTGATAGTCTCGACACGTGGCCGCCGTGTGCGCCCATGGGCTTACTGCCTGATGGCGAGAGCCCTTGGACGAGAAAGCCGCTGCGCCGATAAGCCAGATGCAACAGACGGCGTTCTAGACAAGAATTAGAAGGAACTGTATGAAAAAATTCCTGTTCAAAAAGATTATTAAAGTTAGCTGTAACGCTCACTGAATTCTGTGTGCTGGACTTAGCTAATGTATATGCCGACGGTAGCCATGCGCACGCAAAACCCTATTGCTTGGGTCTGTCCCGACCTTCAATGGACCGCCAAACGCCAAAAGTATGGCTCGCGAATGCAGAGGTTACCCAGAAAATCCTGTGCTCAGTAGCAGGAGGGGTCCAGTCTTTACCTGAGTCATATTCCCATGTCAGCTGATATCCCTGAGTGCTCCCCGGTAGTGCTGCAAGTGCGCAAGCCTGTTGGTCCGCCGCGCGCCGATTTTTCTGTGAACTGGTTTGACGGACTCCCTTACAGAACGCACACCTTCAATGCAACATCGATGATGTTCCCTCTCGCCGAATCGTTTTTTATAGAGGCTATTCGTGCTGTATCTGGTAATAATCGCATTGCTTCCGAAGTGGTCGAAGACTTTGTCGCGCAGGAGTCCGCGCATGCAAAACAACATGCCGCTTTCAACCGGATATTGGACAAGCGCTTCGGACTGCCTAATTGTGTTGATGCCCGTATGAAGCGACAGTTGTCCTTTGTGAGATCCAGGGGAATCATAAACGCACTGGCGTTTACGGTGTGTACCGAACATGTGGCGGCCATTTACTCTGAAATGGTTCTTGATGGGTATTTGAACTTTTCAACGGCTGAAGAGACTCCCTACAAGCTGCTGTCATGGCATGCAGCCGAGGAAATTGAACACAAGGCAGTGGCATTTGACATCTATGTTGAGGCTGGTGGGGGGTACTGGCGGCGCTGTACATGGTTTGCAGTCTTATTGGTACTTTTCTTCAGCAATGTCATGGCGCAGACACTGTCAAATTTAAAGAAGTCCGAGCAGCTCTGGTGCTTTTTAACTTGGCTGGATGCGTTTCGTTTTTCATTTGGACGACAGGGTGTTGCATGGCGCATAGCGCTGGGTGTCTTTGAATTCCTCCGGCCTGGTTTCCACCCCTGGAAGCGCAACAACTACCATCTGGTACAACAATGGCATATTCAGCAGCGTTCGAGTTTCGACATTGTGCTGAGGAGCCCCAAGCATGCCGAGGAAGTCACTCCATGACGGCTTCTGCTTCTGCTTCTGCTTCTGCTTCTGCTTCTGCTTCTGCTTCTGCTTCTGCTTCTGCTTCTGCTTCTGCTTGCAGGCATGAAGCTACACCATATCCCATACCGTGGCGCATCAATTTGCTGCTGGTGTTCGTTGTCCTGGCGGTTCATGTTGGACTCTTATGGTCTGCAAGCCATGTCTCGAATATTGGCGCACTGTGCGTGCTCGCAGCGTTGTTTGGATTCTTAAACATCACTGCGTTCGCTCTAATGCATGAGGCCATCCATTCAGTCCTTCACCCTTCCCCACGTGTCAACGCGTTGCTTGGTACCCTTTGTGCAGCTCTCTTTCCTTGTCCTTTTTCGCCGTACCGAAATGGCCACTTTCTGCATCACCAGCGCAATCGCAGTGATGCCGAGATGTTTGACTATTATTTGCCGCATCAGTCGCGCCTTTGGCGAAATATCTGGCTGTACTTCGGAAACCTGCTGGGTGGTTACTGGCTGATTGTGGCCTGTGGAACCCTTCTGTATGTTCTTGTTCCTTGGTTGCCTCGCTCGCGCAAATTACAAAAACTGGCGGACAGGTTGGGAATTGGTGCCGGTTTTTCCGATATAGCCAGACTGCCGGCATTACGGTCCTGGATAGAGTGCGTGTGGGTGGTCGCATGGCACGTTTCCATTTGTACCTTGCTGGATATCACGTGGACAGCCTGGCTATGCTGCTACGCTGCTTTTGCATTGCATTGGTCCACTCTCCAATACTGTGACCATGCCTTCAGTCCCCGCCATCCAATGACCGGCGCTTGGAATTTGCGTGGCTGGTCGCTTCCGCGCTGGGTTGCTCTGAATTATCACTATCACCAGGTGCATCACATTTACCCTGCGCTACCGTGGATATATTTGCCGCATTTTGCCCCCCCCCTTCAGGTGCATCCTCGATTCAGCCAGGTGCTGCTGTGGATGTGGCGTGGGGTTCAGCCTGCGCCGCCTATGTCGGAGGTATCAGATGCGGTGGCTATGGAGTTCCGGCCAACGACCAAATGACGATGCATTTAATTGGAAATTAACAGGAGATTTTTATGAGTATAGATGTTCTTTTTTCGGCCACCCACACCGTAGTTCGCCATAGCCGGCGCACTGTGCAACGAATGCTTCGCCAATGGACAGTGTTCCTGGGGGTTCTGCTAGTGTTCGTCTGGGCTCCGGCAATGGCTTTAGACGCACAGGAGGCGGATCACGAAATTCATCAATCCCTTAGAAACCTGACAACGCAGGCAGTAGACGCGATCAATCATGGTGCCTATGACAAATTAATGCCCCTCCTCAGCGACCAAATCCGCTATACGCCAATTACCCAGCAGACGCTACGGTCAAAGCAGGAGATTCTGGACTTTTATGCCAAATGGTTTGGACCTGACAAGGACATTCGATCTTTTGCGCTCGAAGTAGAGCCGGATGATTTAACGCAACTTTCTGAGGATAAGCGCTGGGGTCTGGCCACTGGCAAAGCAAAGGAGACGTACGTTGCAATGGACGGCAAGACCTATACTTTTTCCACGCGCTGGAGCGCTGTAGTCATGCAGGATGCAGACAAAATGTGGCGGATCCGGAGTTTCCATGCAGGAGCCAATATTTTGAGCAACGCCTTGCTTGACGGCGCGACGAAAATGCAATCCCGTATCGGATGGATTTCCGGAATCGTGGGCTTACTGTCGGGTCTCTTGCTGTCTGGCATTTTCTTCCGCATTCCTCGCAGGCCTGTGTGAGATGCCCTCGTACCGATGCCTGACGGTTCCAGTCGCGGAACTAGAACGTACATGTGTTAAAAGTATGTGCTCACTGTATTTACAGCATTACGAGGGTTGCACGGTCGAACTTTTTGAGCGGGATCTCAATAATAAGGACGAGGTCCTTCTGCTCTTTTCAGAGAAGGAGTTGGTGGGTTTCACTGCACTCAAAGTGCTGTTCATCGACTCGCTTGGCATTCGCGTTATCTATTCCGGCGATACCGTGGTTGCTCGGGCACACTGGGGCCAACAGAATCTGGCTATGCAATGGATCGCTCGGGCCGGCCAGATTCACCGACAACAGCCGGATACACCGTTGTACTGGTTGCTCTTAGTAAAAGGACATCGAACTTACCGATACCTTCCTGCCTTCACCAAACGCTGGCACCCCCATTGGAAACGGCAGGAGACGGAATTGCACGACCTGGCCGATGTGTTGGGGAGTCGTTTGTTCGGCGCGAATTACTACGCGGACACGGGCCTGGTTCGCTTCTCCGAGACGCATGGGCACCTTAAAGCTGCATTGGCTGATCCCAGTCCGCGTGAAATCAATCTGGACGCTGTTCGGTTTTTTTTACAACGCAACTCGCAATACAAGACTGGGGACGAATTGGTTTGCATCACGCAACTGGCTACTCACAATTTGCGGCCACTGGCAGCACGCCTGTTTTCGCCCAGGGTGGCGGACTCTGATCATCATGATGAACACACAGCATGCTGACTCAGCGGATTCCCGGCTTCCTGGTTCTCTGGAACGCGCTGTGACCGTCCTTAACAGTTTGTTTTTGAATGCCCAGTCCTCCTTATTGGCCTTTCAGTTTCTGCGCCGGTATTGCGATTTAGGTGTATCCCCAACGAACTTGAGCTACTGCGGCGAGGAAGCGCATGGCTAATCAAGGTGATTCCCGTCATAACCTGGGTAACAATGTTTGGCTGGAGACACTGTTGACGCGCAATGCAGGGACTGCGTATTTGCGCAACTACGGCTCACCAAGAGACGCATGGATGTTCCGTCAACATGTACCTGTGACGAACTATGAGGAGCTTCAGGACGGGTGGATGGACCGAGTGACGAGTGGAGAACCCGACGTGCTGTTTTCGGGGCGGCCCTGTGCGTACGAACGCACGGGTGGCAGCAGTGGCGGAGCCAAGCTGATTCCCTATTCCACAGCGGGCTTACTGGACTTCCAGTCAGTCATCGGGCGCTGGTTGTCACATGTAGTGTCAAACCGAGGCATTACTGGGCTGGTATACCTCGCTACCAGCCCGGCAACCCGTCCCAGGACGCTGGTCAATGGTATTCCTGTCGGTTTGCCCGATGGCGCTTACATCGGAGAAGCATGGGGTAAATGGCTTGCAGCGCACACCGCAGTTGCGCCGGAGCTGGCGTCCGAACCCAGTATGGCTGTGTGGCGTCAGAGTACCCTTCAGAGCCTGAGCAACGCGCAGACCCTGGAGTTGATATCGGTCTGGAGTCCAACTTTTCTTCTGCGGTTAATGGACGAGTTGCCGCCTCCGGAAGCGCTTTGGCCTCAGCTCAAGCTCATCAGTTGCTGGACCTCCGGAGAGTCGGCTGCACCTGCTGCCGAACTGCAGGCGAGGTTGCCGCATGTGCAAATTCAGCCCAAAGGCCTGTTATCCACAGAATGTTTGGTGACCGTACCAGACGTGCAGGACAGACCCGTACTAAGTCACTGCGGCTTCTTCGAGTTTGAGAACCAGGGCCAGTTGTATTTACCCGAGCAGCTCCAGTCAGGACTTAGCTACACCGTGATTGCCACGACTGCAAGCGGACTGTACCGGTACGAGACGGGTGACATGGTGCTGTGCCTGGGCTATGCAGAGTCAGGACAGCCTATTCTGGAATTTCAGGGACGCAGCGGCATTGCATGCGACCTTGTAGGGGAAAAGCTCACGGAAGTCTTTGTTAGCAAATCCCTTAGCGACATCCCGGGCTTCCGCTTTTTGACTCCTCTGCGGGAACCGTGCGCTTATGCAGTTATCACTGAGCCCGGCACGGTCGTAGACCTGGCTTCGATTGAACGTCTGTTGAATAGCAATCCCCAGTACGCCTACGCACGGGCGATGGCACAGTTAGCGCCCCTGAAACACTACGCCGTAACACAGCTGTACGAGCGCTATGTCAGGGCCCAAATCGCCCGTGGGGTGCGGCTCGCGGACGTCAAGCCGGTGGCTCTGATGCTCGATGTGACATGGATTGAATAGAAGGACCCAATGAAAATTGCGCTCATTTCCCCCAAAGGACCGCTATACCGCCACAGAGGCGGCATCTTCGGCAAGTCGTTGCGCTACCAGCCGCTGACCCTGACCACGCTAGCAGCGCTGGTCCCAGCAGAACTCGGCGCTGAAGTGCAACTCTATGACGAGGGCATAGAAGACGTGGACGAGCAGTTGCAGGCCGACCTGATAGGCCTGACTGTGATTACCGGCACGTCTAGGCGCGCTTATGCGCTGGCCGACCAGTTCCGCGCCCAGGGCAAAACCGTAGTCCTGGGCGGCCCGCACGTCACGCTGGCACCACTTGAGGCCGCTGAACATGCCGATGCAATAGTGACAGGCTATGCCGAAGACACCTGGCCGCAGCTCTTGCGCGACTTTGCCGTCGGCCGGCTCAGGCCCCTGTACTGCCAGTCACCGGACTTCACGTTGGACCGCCCTGCCATGCCATTTGCCCGTCGCGATATGTTTGACTCCCGGCACTTTATGACCCAGTCTGTTTTTGAGGCTACGCGCTCATGCGCACACGACTGCGAGTTTTGCGTGGCACCAAGTGCCTGGGGCCGTAAGCAATTCCAGAAGCCGATTGCATGGGTGATAGACGATATACGGCGCGTGGGCGCCAAGCGCATACTGTTCGTCGATCTGAACCTAATTTCAGATAGGAACTATGCACGCGAGCTGTTCACCGCCATGATTCCCCTGAAGGTTCGCTGGTTCGGCTTGTCCACCGTGCTAATTGCGCATGACCCCGAGCTGATGGAACTCATAGCCCGCTCCGGTTGCAATGGCCTGTTGCTGGGCCTGGAGACGCTAGACAAGGGTGGCCTGAGTGATGCCCGAAAGAAGTTCAACGGTTCGGTGGACTACGCCAAGCTCATAGGCGATTTGCATGCCCTGGGAATAGCCGTGCAAGGCTGCTTTGTCTTCGGCCTGGACCACGATACGCCAGATGTATTTGATGCCACGGTGCAGTTCGCAATCGACACTGGAATTGACCTTCCACGCTTTGCTGTTCTTACCCCTTTCCCGGGCACGCCGCTGCACCAGCGACTCAAGGAGCAGGGCCGTCTGCTAACGCTGGACTGGGAACTGTATGACGCCCAACATGTGGTGTTCCAGCCCCTGCACATGTCACCCCAGGAACTGGCCGCCGGCCATGAGCGCGCCTGGAAAGCGGCCTACAGGCCATCGGCTATCATGCGCCGCCTGTGGAAGGCGCGTGCCTTGAATCCATTGACCATTGGTGCCAATCTGGGCTACCGTTTTTACGCCCACAACCTGCACCGCTTTTACAACTGTGACTGGCATCTCTCGCCCGTGGGCACGTCCATCACCCTGCCCGCCATGGTGCCTGTCAAGTCACAGAGCAAGACGGTATGCGGTTGACCTTGATACATCCGGCCATAGGCCACCGCCCGGGCTCGCGCTACATCCGCAGCTGGCAAATGGAGTCGCTACCGATTGCGGCCCTGGCCGGCCTTACGCCGCCCGAAGTGGATCTGCGCTTTTATGACGACCGCATGGAGGCCATTCCCTTTGACCAGGCCACCGATGCAGTTGCAATACCGGTGGAAACATATACCGCTAGACGGGCCTATCAGATCGCCAGCGAATATCGCAGACGCGGCGTGCCAGTGATCATGGGTGGCTTCCATGCCACGCTGATGCCGCAGGAAGTCGAGCGCTACAGCGAGGCCGTGGTCACCGGCGAGGCCGAGGCCATCTGGCCCCAGGTGGTCGATGACCTGCGCCACGGGCGGCTGCAGCGCCGCTATCACGGCGAGCAGCGCCCCCTGTCCAGCATCCGAGTGGATAGGCGCCATTTCCAGGGCAAAAGCTACCTGCCCATTGGCCTGATAGAAACAGGGCGCGGCTGCAAGTTCCCCTGTGAGTTCTGCGCCATACAGACCTTTTACTCGCGCACCTACCGCTCCCGTCCGATCGAAGATGTGGTGAACGAGGTGGCCGCAAGCAAGCACGATAAAAAGCTTTTCTTTTTTGTGGATGACAACTTTGCTGGGGACATGAAGGCCGGTCGCGCCCTCATGCCTGAACTGGCCAAACAAAAGGTGCGTTGGATCACGCAGATGAGCATTAACGCCGCTCACGATGAAGATTTTTTGCACAGCATGCGCCAGGCCGGCTGCTGCGGCGTGCTAATCGGGTTTGAAAGCCTGGATGAAGCCAATTTGCGGCTAATGAAAAAACAGTTCAACACCATGCGCGGTGGCTACAGCCAAGCCTTGGCCAATTTGCGTCGTCACGGCCTGTTTGTGTACGGAACGTTTGTCTTTGGCTATGAACATGACACGCTGCAATCCTTTGACCTGGCGGTGGACTTTGCAAACCAGGAAGGTATGTATATCGCGGCCTTTAACCACCTAACGCCCTTTCCTGGCACTCCGCTGTACCAGCGACTGAAAACGCAAGGGCGCCTGCGCTATGACGCCTGGTGGCTTGATCCGGCCTACCGCTATAACGAGCTGCCCTTCACCCCAATAGCCATGAATCCGCACGATGTGACAGATGGTTGTGTGGCAGCGCGGCGGCGCTTTTACGGTTGGCCCAATATCCTCAAGCGCAGCCAGCACTATTGGCGTGATCCGTTTGCGTTGCGCAACTTCTTTCTGGTCAATGCCATGCATCGCAACGAGATCAGTTCGCGCAACGGACACCCGTTGGGCGACGAGGGCTGGCCCGACCCTCTGCTGGAGGTGCAATGAGTGAATTTCGCCAAGCTACGTCCGCTGATGATGAACTGCTGCGCCGCCTACTGCGAGAAAACAGCATGCCCTCCTGGGTGGACATGCGTCTGGAGCGCGAACCCTCATTTTTTGCCTACGACAAAATTTATGGCGACAACTGGGCAGTAGTAGCTGAGGAGGATGGCCGACCATTCGGTATGTATACCGCCGCCGTGGTCCCGGTGTACGTGAACGGCCAGGCATGTTGTGGTGGCTACCTGGGCGGGCTACGCGTGCAGTACAACCAACGCAAGCGCATACGCCATTTGCGTGAGGGCTATGCCTCCATTCGCAGCCTGGCACCGGTGTTGCCGGACTGGCCCTGGTGGTTTAGCGTCATCGCCACCGAAAACAGTAGCGCCAGACGTCTGCTCGAAGCCGGTCTGAGCGGACTGCCACACTACCGTTCCCTGGGCACGCTTACTACATATGCAATCGCGGCCGCTCGCGCCAAGCCGCAGGGCTTGTGGCGTCAAGCAACTACTCAAGAGGTGCCGTCCATGCTGACATTCCATGCGGCTCAGGCCAGCCGCTACCAATTTGCACCGGTACTCAGCGCCGCGCTTTTAGAACGGATTGGGCTGGAAAGCTTTTGGCTGTACAGCGAGCACGATCGCATCGTTGCCATGGCAGCATGGTGGGACCAGCGCGCCTTTAGACAAGTCGTCGCCCAGAGCTACCACAACGTCCTGCAGTGGACGCTGCCCCTTTACAACGGTCTTGCACGCCTAATTCGTGGCGTGCCTCTGCCCCGGCCAGGTCAAGCCTTAGATCAGACCTACCTGGCATTCGTGGCCTTTGATCCCATACTGATGCCGCAGTACGTGCGGACGCGGTTGCTGCTTCGCGATCTACTTTCGCACTGCCCCACTTCAGTCGCTGTCATCGGTCTGGGCGACAGGAATCCGCTGCAACCCATATTGGGCAGCTTTAGACCACTGGTATACCGCACCACTGTGTATGCGGTAGAGTTTGATAAGGCTGCGGCGCTAGATCAGCGTCCGATACAACCAGAAGTTGCCCTTCTATGATTTGCCTATTGATCAAGAGTCGTGCAGAACCCTTCTGCGTCCGGTTTCTGTGGCGCCACTCTACATTGACAGCTTTGTAGCGTTCAATCTGAACTTCTATATGTCGGCTCCCGAAGCCTTGGAGCCGCAAAGTAGTTAATCTGCATGAGATTGCTGGAGAACATGCCCAAGGTGCTATCAGTGCTTTTTTAACGGTGCCTTCAAGACCAATGTGCTGTGGCCAGGCTCGCGCTTTGCACAGTGCCGCTTGTGAGGCGCACTGCGCTTCAAACGCCCAGAAACCCCGCCAGCGCCGGGTCGGCCGCGACCGCATCTGCAGCGCCGCCCAGCACCACCTGGCCCTTTTGTAACACCAGCGCCTGGTCGGCATGGGCCAGCACCTTGCGGTAGTCGCGGTCCACGATCAGGGTGGCGATGCCGCTCTTGCGGATCTCGCCGATCACGCGCCAGATCTCCAGCACGATCAGCGGCGCCAGGCCTTCGGTGGCCTCGTCCAGAATGATCAGGTCCGGGTGCGTCATCAGCGCGCGGCCTATGGACAGCATCTGCTGCTCGCCACCCGACAACTGTCCGCCCAAGTTGGTCAGGCGCTCGCTGAGGCGCGGGAAGGTGTCCAGCACCCGCTCATAGGTCCAGTCTTTGCGGCCATCGCGCCCGGGGCGCGCGGCCATCACCAGGTTTTCACGCACGGTGAGGTTGGGGAAGACGCCGCGCCCTTCGGGCACATAGGCTACGCCCAGGCGCGCCACCTCATAGGGCTTGGCGCGCGACATGTCCTGGCCGAACAGGCTGATGCGGCCATCGCGCTGCGGCACATGGCCCAAGAGCGTGCGGATCAACGTGCTCTTGCCCATGCCGTTGCGGCCCAATAGGCCCATGGTTTCGCCACGGTGGATTTTGATGTCTACGCCATGCAGCACATGGCTGGAGCCATACCAGGCGTGCAGGCCGTGGGCGT
>Ga0316219_1004411_pt1 | contig 10620 bp, 5 predicted proteins | sample TBH18003PmetaG_FD_203635 | JGI IMG/M metagenome (GOLD analysis project Ga0316219, IMG submission 203635) | Freshwater microbial communities from Trout Bog Lake, Wisconsin, USA - TBH18003P | ecosystem: Environmental > Aquatic > Freshwater > Lake > Hypolimnion/Profundal zone | place: USA: Wisconsin... | reverse complement strand
AGGATAATATCTGGGCTGCTGATTTAGGTTTAACTGAGGAAGCTGCTGATCTGTGTATAAAAAAACTTCAGGATTCAGGAAGACGCTTTCCGGCTTTCTGGGGTCCAGGTTTCGACTGGACTCCCGACCATAACTGGGGAGGAAGTGGCATGATTGGCCTTCAGGAAATGTTGATGCAAACTTCCGACGACCGCATCATTCTTTTCCCGGCATGGCCCAAAAAATGGGACGTGTCGTTTAAAATGTATGCTCCCAAAAATACCACCGTGGAATGCACTTTTAAGAATGGTAAAGTTGAAAGCCTGAAAGTTCTCCCCTTGGAGAGAATGAAAGATGTGATTCTATTTTTGAAATAAATATAGTTGTAATTTAACATAGAAATAAATTTTATATGAAAAAATTAATTGTCTGTCTTCTGATTTTAATACCGACGATTGCAGCAAAATCGCAGGATGTAAAGTTTAATAAAATATTGTATGGTGTTGCTTATTACCAGGAATATATGCCATACGAGCGACTGGAAAAAGATGTTCAGATGATGGCAGATGCCGGAATTAATGTGGTAAGAATGGGTGAATCGACCTGGAGCTTATTTGAACCTCAGGACGGTGTTTTTGAATTCGCCTGGCTCGACAGGGTCGTTGACCGTATGCAGAAAGCCGGAATAAAAGTGATTATTGGGACACCCACTTATTCCATTCCGGCCTGGATGGCAAAGAAACATCCCGAAATTCTTGCTGTTCGCCTCGATGGTTCAGTTAATTCTTACGGAATAAGGCAAAATACTGATTTGACCAATCCAACCTATTTGTTTTATTGTGAACGCATTATCAGGAAGGTAGCAGAACATTATGCCAAACATCCTGCAGTTATTGGCTTCCAGGTAGACAATGAAACCTCAACCTATGGTGCGGCAAATTTCGATATGCAGCGCGATTTTGTGGAGTACCTGAAAAACAAATATAAAACTGTCGATTCACTGAATAGAATATGGGGACTTAAGTATTGGGGAATGACATTGGCCGATTGGGATGAATTCCCAACCCGGCAGGGAACACGAAATCCTTGCTACAAATTGGAATGGGACAGGTTCGTTATGAAAGTTCCTGCGGATTTTATCAAATGGCAGGCTTCCATTGTAAACGAATACAAACGCAAAGACCAGTTTGTAACACATGATTTTATGCCATGGCTCACCAGTATCGATCAATATTCTGCCAGTAAATCAATGGATATTATGTCATTAAATATTTACCACGATACTCAGGATAAAGTTAAAGGCGAAGATGTGATGTGGGCAGATGATGTCTATAGAAGTTTAAAAAAAACCAACTTTCTAATTACAGAAACCAACGCACAAGCAACAGGTTGGGACGCCAAAGGTCAATATCCGCCATTTGACGGGCAGCCCAGACTGTTTGTTTATTCACACCTTGCTTCTGGAGCCAACATGGTTGAATACTGGCATTGGCACTCAATACATTATGGACAGGAAACCTATTGGAAGGGAGTTTTAGGTCATGATTTGGAACCTAACCGTTTTTATAACGAAGTTAGTAAAATAGCCCATGAACTCAAAGAAATAGGACCAAAATTAGTAAACCTGAAAATCAAAAACAAAGTGGCCATCCTTTATAGCCGCGATGCTGATGTTGGGATTGGCTATCTACCTATAAAAGAGGGGAGTGTTTATAGTGATGTGATGCATCAGATGCACAGGGCTGCCTTTCGTCAGAACATCGGTGTTGATTTTGTTTTTGCTGACGATCCTGATTTTGCCGGTTACCAATTGTTGCTGGTGCCCCCGTTGTATATTGCCAGCGATGCGTTATTAAAGAAAATATCCGATTTTGTAAAACAGGGAGGACATGTGATAATGTCAGTGAAAAGCGGTTTTTGTGATGAAAATAGTGTCGTACGGCATGAAAAAGCACCCGGACCATTACGAGAAGCAGCAGGATTTTATTATCAGGAATTTTCATCTGTTAACGATATGCCTTTGAGCAATGATCCGTTTATGGTGGGTGCCGAAAAAAATAAAGTTTCGAACTGGGTAGAATTTATTATTCCGGAAAAAGCCAAAACTCTTGCCAGTTATGATGATCCGTTTTTTGGAAAGTTTCCGGCAATTACTGAAAACAAATTCGGGAAGGGAAGTCTAATCTATGAGGGTTGCCTGGTAAGCGATGAAATTCAATCGGCTATTGTGATTAAAAAAGTCCAGGAAATCGGACTGGTTTCAAAAGAAAATAGAGTCCAGTATCCGGTTGTCATCAAATCTGGAACTAATGACCAAGGAAAAACAATTCACTATTATTTGAATTATTCTGACAAGTCTGTAAATGTTATCTATAATTTCAATTCCGGTACAAATTTATTTGCAAAAAAAGCAATAAACAATGGCGAAAATATTAATCTCAATCCATGGGATGTTGCACTAATTGAAGAATAATACAAAAAATATATCATGAAAAATGTCAAAGCCAAATTGTCATTAATTGTATTGATGTTTCTTTCCGGAAGCCTGGTTTTAAAGTCTCAAACACTGAAACTCTGGTATAAAACACCGGCAGAATATTTTATAAATGCGTTACCCGTTGGAAATGGTCGCCTGGCAGCAATGGTTTATGGACGTCCGGCAGAAGAATTGATTCATCTGAATGAGGAAACATTGTGGTCTGGCGGACCAGTCAATTTGAATCCCAACCCTGAATCGCCACAATATCTGGCTCCGCTACGTAAAGCATTGGACGAAAATAACTATGAGCTGGCTGAACAACTTAGCATGAAGATGCAGGGCTATTTTACCGAATCGTATTCACCATTGGGTGATTTGCTCATTCACCAAAAATTTGAAGGAGAAGTAAGCAATTATTACCGCGACCTGAATCTTGAATCAGCCATCAGCACCACCCGGTTTTCAGCCGGAGGGGTGGACTATACCCGCGAGGTATTTGTTTCATATCCCGATCAGGTGATCGTAGTGCATCTTACCTCTTCAGTTAAAGGGAAACTTAATTTTTCGGCAGGAGTAAAAACCCTTCTTCCGGCCATGCTAAAAAACGAAGATAGCGAAATCGTACTTAATGGCAGAGCGCCTTCCCATGCCGATCCTACCTATACCAAAACATCTGAGATGCCTGTGCAATATGGCGATGCCTGCAAAGGAATGCGCTTCCAGTTGCGGGTAAAAGTGTTGCATAACGATGGCAAGACCCTGGTATATAACGGTGGTATTGAAGTTCAGTCGGCCTCCGATGTCACTCTGGTGCTTTCAGCGGCAACCAGTTTTAACGGGTATGATAAATGTCCGGTTTCTGATGGACGCGATGAGAAAACGCTGGCAAAAAATTATCTGGAAAAATTGGGAAATAAACCGTACGAAGAGATTAAAAATGACCATATCAAAGATTTCTCAGGATATTTCACCAGGTTAAAATTTAATCTTGCATCGGATCCTGAATCAGGGAAATTACCTACCGATGAGAGGTTGCAAAAGTACCAAAGTGCCAAAAGCGACCACCAGTTGGAAGTTCTTTTGTACCAATACGGCCGTTATTTGTTAATATCAAGTTCGAGACCCGGAGGGATAGCCGCTAATTTGCAGGGAAAATGGAGTGTCGATGTACGCCCGCCCTGGAGTTGTAACTTCACTACCAATATAAATGTGGAGATGAATTACTGGGCAGCAGAAAAAACAGGTTTAGGTGATATGGCTGAGCCTCTGATACAACAAGTGGTTAATATGTCGAAAACCGGAACCGAAATGGCAAAGAATCTTTACAACATGCCGGGTTGGGCAGCAGGGCATAATTCAGATATCTGGGCTACAGTAAACCCAGTGGGGAATGCAGGCAGCCCGGGTTTTAATCCGCAATGGTCGAACTGGATAATGGCTGGTCCATGGTTGTGTCAGAATGTGTGGGACAAGTACGCATACGATGGGGATAAGCAATTCCTCAAAACAACCGCTTACCCGGTAATGAAAGGCGCTGCAGAATTTTGCCTCGCATGGCTGGTTGACGATGGCAAGGGACATTTAATTACCTCTCCTACTACATCGCCCGAAAACCGCTTTATTGGCGAAGATGGCAAAGCATGGGCAGTTAGCAAAGGAGCTACGGACGATTTGGCACTGATTCGTAATTTGTTTGAGAATGTAATTGATGCTTCTAAAGAATTGGATATTGATCAGGACTTCAGAAGTAAAATAATGGAAGCAAAGAATAAAATTCTTCCTTATCAGATAGGTAAAAAAGGAAATCTGCAGGAATGGATGCGAGATTACGATGACAGTGAACCTCAACACAGGCATATTTCGCATCTCATTTGCCTACATCCGGGTCATGATATCTCTGCCAATGCCACACCCGAATTGTTTAATGCATGCAAGAAAACGCTCGAAATTCGCGGTGATGGCGGCACTGGTTGGTCGCGGGTATGGAAAGTGGCCATGTGGGCGCGATTGCTCGATGGAAACCATGCCTACAAACTCTTGCAAAGCGATTTGGAATATACAAACGAGCGAGGATTTAGTGAAACAGGTGGAACCTATACCAACCTATTTAATGCCTGCCCACCTTTCCAAATCGATGGTAACTATGGTATAGTGGAAGGAATATCGGAAATGCTGTTGCAGAGCCATTTAAAAGAAATTTATCTGTTGCCCGCTTTACCCGATGTTTGGAGAAATGGTTCAATTAGCGGATTGAAAGCCCGAGGAGGGTATGATGTTTCAATGAATTGGGAAAATGGGAAGCTGACCTCTGCCCTAATGTATTGTAAAAATTCCGGCAAATGTAATGTCAGAACGAATCTTCCAATTAAAATTAAAGGGGTAAAACTTAAAACAGAAGTACAGCAAAGTCCCAATGGGAAAACCTATTTGAATTCATTTACGGTAAAAAGTAACACTCAATACGAAATAATTGGAGGATGAAGGATATGATTATGAGGAATAAATAGAATTTGATACACCAGATATGAAATAGCCATTGTTGAAAAATCATCATCTAAAAATGAAAATACAACCATAGTTATTTCATCTGACCTTAAAAAAACAAATCATTTACAGATGAAATCAGTTATTAAATCGCTATTAATCTGGGGTATTGCTTCTTTATTGAGCATAAACTCCTCCGCACAACCAATTAACGATTGGGAAAACCCTCAAGTTATTGGCATTAACAAGGAAAAGGCACATGCCACCATTACGCTGCCAAGTGAGAAGCAAGACAATCCTCGTATAATTTCGCTCAATGGAATCTGGAAATTCAAGTGGTCACCTAATCCTGAAACGAGACCGGCTGATTTCTTCAAGATGGAATATTTAGATACTGATTGGGATAATATCTTAGTTCCGGGCAACTGGGAAATGCAGGGTTTTGGAATTCCAATTTACACCAATATCAAATTTCCTTTTAAAGCAGATCCACCCAGGGTCACGAGTGAACCCAATAAAAATTTCACAAGTTACAATGCCCGAAATCCGGTTGGCAGCTATATCACTTCTTTTCAGATTCCTGAAGGATGGAGCAACAAGTTGGTTTTCATCAATTTTGATGGCGTTCAATCAGCCATGTATCTATGGATTAACGGACAGAAAGTAGGATACAGCGAAAATTCCATGTCGCCTGCTGAGTTTGAAATAAGCCAATACCTCCATAAAGGCGAAAACAAACTTGCCGTTGAAGTTTACAAATGGTGTGATGGAAGTTATATAGAAGACCAGGATATGTGGCGTTTGGCCGGGATTTTCAGGGATGTGGATTTGTTGGTTCGACCAAAAACATACATTCAGGATTATTCGGTTCATGCCAAACCTAACTCTGATTATAGCAAAGCTCTGATTAATCTGAAATTTAACCTTGAAAACCGCTCTGTAATTAATTCCAATGGTTTGATTGTAGATGCTCAGATTTCGGGTTTCTCAGGGTCCGGAGTCCCATTTAAAATTCCACTTTCAAAAAAGGATATTTCAGTTAAAACAAATTCATCACAAAGTTTTGAATTGACTGGAGAAATGATTGATCCTCAATTATGGTCCGCTGAGACACCTGCGTTATATGAGCTTGTTCTGTATCTTAAAAACGATAAAAACATAATTCTGGAAACTGTGAAATGCCAATTTGGGGTTCGAAAAATTGAAGTTCAAGGCGACGTTTTTACTATCAACGGTAAGGCTGTTAAGCTGAAAGGAGTAAACCGGCACGAACAGCATCCCCGAACCGGCAAACACGTCGATCGTCAGACCATGATCCGTGATCTGGAACTGATGAAACAGGCCAACATCAATATGATTCGTACCTGCCATTACCCTGACCAGCCTTTGTTTTACGAACTATGCGACCAATATGGTTTTTACGTGATGGACGAAGCCAACCAGGAATCACACGGATTCGGGATTGGAAATTCGATTGTTGGTGATGACCCAATCTGGAAAAAGTCGCATGTTGATCGGGCGGTGGCTTTGGTTCAACGTGATAAGAACCATGCCTGCGTAATTTTCTGGTCGCTTGGAAACGAAGGTGGTAAAGGCCGGAACCTGATTGCTATGGCCGACACCATCAAAACCATCGATCGAACCCGACTTATTTATTCTGATACCCAGCGTGATGTGTCAGCCATTTATGACGAAGGCTACCTGCATCCTGATACTTTAAAAAGACTAGGTGAGCATATTACGAACAAACCGGTTTTCATGCGTGAATATGCCCATGTAATGGGTAATTCGGGTGGAAATCTAAAGGAATACTGGGATGTGATTTATGCTGATCCGAGTCTGGCAGGAGCTGCAATATGGGAATGGGTCGATCAGGGACTGGCCCGGAAGAAGGATGGTTCACCGCTTAAATACGTTGAAAACCCAGCCTGTCTTCAGCTTCAGGATGATGAATACTGGGCTTATGGAGGCGATTTTGGCGATCAGCCCAACGATGGAAACTTCTGCATTAAAGGCCTCGTTGGTTCAGATCGGGTGCCGTATCCACATTATTACGAAGTGCAGAAAGTATATCAACCGGTAGATTTTCAACTTGTTGATACAAACCTACCTTTAATAAAAATTATTAACCGGTATGATTTTACTTCGCTCCGACAGGCCGATCTGGTTTACGAATACAGGTTAAACGGAAAACCTATTCAAACCGGAACATTTGACGGAAGCTCCATCCTGCCAGGTCAATCGGCAGAAATCAGGATTCCGGCACTTAAAGCGACCAATAATTCCAATTCTGAAATTTGTCTCAACTTATACGCCAAATTGAAAAGTGCAACTTGTTGGGCGGCTGAGGGATTTTGCATCGCCCGAGAGCAGTTTATTCTCAAACCATTCGTGTACCATGGAATTGATTCTTCAGCAGATGTTCTGCAAACTAAAGAAAGCGATACCGAAATTCTTGTTAAGAACGACAAATTTCGGGTGATATTTAGTAAGATAACCGGTTCGTTGGTCAATTGGAGTGTTCAGAATAGGGAGTTACTGGTTGGACCGCTTGAACCCTATTTCTGGAAGCCGGCCAACGATAACCAAAAGAACAGCGGTTTTGATCGGGAACAGGGAAAATGGAAAACCGCGGGAGTAAAACGCAGTGTCGAAACTGTTGAATTGGACAAAAAAGAGGGAATCGTTACCATTCTCTTCAAAATGAACCTGCCAACTATCGGAGCTTCCTACCACCTCAGCTACTTGCTGAACAGCGAAGGAAAAATACAGGTGAATGCCGCATATTTTCCACTCTGCGACACTATTCCATTGATGCCTAAATTTGGAATGCGGACACAAGTGCCATCTGATTTTGACCGTGTTAATTGGTATGGCCGCGGACCATGGGAAAACTATCCTGATCGGAAATCCGCGTCGCTTATCGGAATCTACGAATCAAAACTTGAAAATTTCATCACGAATTATCCAGCTCCGCAAGACAATGCGAATCGCTGTGATGTGCGCTGGTTTACCTTTACAAAAGCAAATGGCAACATTATTAAAGTGACCGGTTTGCAGCCACTATGTTTTCATGCCTGGCCTTACACCGAAGACGATCTGGAAAAGGCCAAACATCCATTTGATTTGCCAAAACGTGATCTGATAAATTTAAACATCGATCTGAATATTCATGGAGTGGGTGGGAATGATACATGGGGCGCTAAAACTCTGGAGAAATATACTATCAAAGGAGAAAAGCCCTATCAATATGGGTTTGTGTTGGAATATAGGGGAAATTAGTATATATCTCAGATTAAATTTTCATTATCAAGAATAAGTCATAAAAACGGGTATTTTTTGGATACAGCGAAATTGTGATTTAAGAAATTTGATTAATCGCTATTCTTCCAGTATGACAGACTTTGGCATAGCCACCAATTAGTTTGCATCAAAATAATTTGAGCTATGAACAGACTGGATTTTTTTGAGAAATTTAAAGAGCGAAGTACCCGTAATCATTTTAAAGAAATGGGTTTCGATACAGTGAAATCAGAATCCCCTATTATTCCTCTTTTTATCAGAGAATTATGATTTGTTTGCAGGAACATATCATCTAAGGATGGATATTCAACGCTGAATCTGATGCAGAAGTGTTGAAAGAATATCAATATGAATTATAACAAAAGAATATGGATTAGCAGAATTACCCCCTAAAATTAATTTTCTTCTCTCCTTTAGTTTGAATCTTATATGAACATATTCAATTTTTTAATGGGAACAAAATTCTTTAAGAAAAATATGGTAAATAGTATTATTTTTGAAGCACTAATTCACAATAAGAACCAAACTTCTGAAACAAAGGCTGTCTTTAACAAACATGTTAAATGAAGATATTAATCTTTGGCAACGATTCAAGGAAGGTAATGATCAGGCATTGTACCTTCTTTATGATCACTATGCTGATAATCTTTATAGATACGCAAGTCATTTCTCAAAGGATAAAGATTTTATAAAGGATTGTATTCACGATCTTTTTCTGGATTTATATAAGTACAGAAAGAAACTTTCTGACACTGACAATGTGAAATTCTATTTATTCAGATCGCTTCGCCGGATTATTCATAAGGAGCAGCTTAAGGTAATCCCAATTGTTTACAATGAAATGATTATTGATCCGGAAGATACACTGGTGTTTTCCCATGAGGATTACATCATTTCAGTCGAAACTGAAATTGAGGATTACAAAGTATTGCATGATGCTATGAAAACTCTCTCCAACCGCCAGCGAGAGGGACTTTCGCTCAAATTTGAACATAACCATACATACCCTGAAATCGCTGAAATCATGGGAATTTCAATTGAGTCTGCCAGGACCATCATTTACAGGGCATTAAAGGATCTTCGACAGTGCATAGAAAATAATCGTCTGTCAATTCAATTGCTGTTTTTTCTTTCCAGCCAATTTAAATCTTAAAGTCCTATATATTAATTGAATGTTAATTAATAATAAACTATTTTTAAAATAGTTATTTTTTTCTGTCTATATATCGCCCTTTTTATTCTTTATCTTAATAAAGCGTGAAATCTATGCATAACAAGAAAAATAGGGCTGAAGAAATACTGGCAGAGGAAAATTTTTCCGAAGAATTATTTTTGACTAAAGCGAAAGAGGAGCCGATTGATGCAAATGAAATCCGGATTGCCCAAAATATCTATTCTTTTTTAAGGTCATCCGGTATATATCTAAGTACTTCAGAGAAGGAACACACTAAAAATCAAATCAGATTCACTATAAGGAAGCTTTCCATTAAAAGACTCATGATAAGAGTTTCCATTGCTGCTTCAATTTTATTTGCTTTGATTTTTACCTCAGTTTCATATTTTCGGGTAAACTCGATGAATGAGATTACCAAATATGCTCAAACACTCGATCATGTTCAGGCAGGGAACAATACTCAACTGATCCTCCAGAATGGACAAGTGGTACAGATTGAAAAAAAACAATCCCAGATTAAGTATGATGCTAAGGGAGAAAATATTGTGATTGATTCAGAACACAAAGTTGCCCAGAAAAGTAATGAAACAAAAGGAGTTTTCAATACAGTAATAGTACCTTACGGTAAAAGAGTACAACTTACTTTGTCGGATGGAACAAAAGTATGGTTAAACTCAGGTTCTAAACTAATATATCCAGCTGTGTTTTCAGAAACCAAACGTGAACTGTACATCGAAGGAGAAGCGATCTTTGATGTTGTTCATATGGATAATAAAGCATTTATTGTAAGAACAAAAGATTTTGACATCCAGGATCTTGGAACGATTTTCAATGTAAGTGTATACGATGACGATAAGTATTCGAGTGCAATATTAGACCAGGGAAGGATAGAACTTGACTATCATGGCACTTCTTTTTTATCATATGAGAAAATGGAAATTATACCTGGAACGATGGCTGTTTATGATCGCAATCATAAAACTTTTGACCAGAAGCATGTCAACCCTAAAAAATACCTGTCATGGCGGGAAGGTTATTTGATATTCAACAGTGAAAAGCTCGAAAATATCCTTAGAAAATTAGGTCGATATTACAACATTGAAATGGCTATAACTGATGACCATTTAAAAGCTGAAACGTTTTCAGGACTCCTTGATCTGAAAAATTCTCCAGAAGAGGTGTTGGCTATAATTAACGAAAC
>Ga0316219_1004397_pt1 | contig 10645 bp, 10 predicted proteins | sample TBH18003PmetaG_FD_203635 | JGI IMG/M metagenome (GOLD analysis project Ga0316219, IMG submission 203635) | Freshwater microbial communities from Trout Bog Lake, Wisconsin, USA - TBH18003P | ecosystem: Environmental > Aquatic > Freshwater > Lake > Hypolimnion/Profundal zone | place: USA... | reverse complement strand
ACTTCTTTAAAACCAAACGGGAATTCGAATTCAATATCGCAGGCTTCTTTGGCGTAGTGTGCTAATTTAACATGATCGTGATAACGATATTTTGCCGCATCAATTCCCAAACTCAAATGCCATTGTAACCTTGCTTCTTTCCAGTATTTATACCAATCACCTTCAGTGCCCGGACGAACAAAGAATTGCATTTCCATTTGTTCAAACTCTCTCATGCGGAAAATAAATTGTCTTGCAACAATTTCATTTCTGAATGCCTTGCCTGTTTGTGCAATACCAAATGGAATTTTCATTCTTGCAGTTTTCTGTACATTGAGAAAGTTTACAAAAATTCCTTGTGCAGTTTCGGGGCGTAAATAGATCGTATCAGCTTCATCTGTAACAGAGCCGAGTTTGGTATCGAACATTAAATTGAACTGGCGGACTTCTGTCCAATTACTTGTACCGCTAATTGAGCATTTTACATTGTTTTCTACAATGATATTTTTTAAATCAATTAAATCATTTTTCGCTAAAGCATTTGAGAATCTGTTTTCCAAATCATAAAGTCTTTTGTATGAGTCAGATTTGCTAAACGCTATTTTTTGAATTTCTTGTACGTCATCAGTGCCTAGTGGTGAACCTGTATAAGACAAGTTGCCATCCAATAATATAAAGTTTGATTGCACAAGTTCAATAATTGCATTTTTTCTTATTTCTTCAATGATATCTTCAATCAAATTATCAGCCCTATATCTTTTTTTACTGTCTTTATTATCAATTAAAGGGTCGCTGAAATTATCAACGTGTCCGCTTGCTTTCCATGTTGTTGGATGCATAAAAATGGCAGCATCAATACCCACGATGTTTTCGTGCAGTTGTGTCATACTCTTCCACCAATAATCGCGGATATTTTTTTTCAGTTCACTGCCATAAGGACCATAATCATAGACGGCACTTAATCCATCATAAATTTCACTGCTCTGAAAAACAAAGCCATATTCTTTGGCGTGAGAAATGATTGCCTGAAAATTATTGTCTAATTGCGTACTCATAAGGCTGCAAATATAGGAAGAAGAGGCAATGAGGCAAGTAGCAAGGATCAAGAAACAATAAGCAAGAAAGTATGATGTAATGCAGGTGATTTTTTTTGAACAAGCTTTTGTTTATCTATTAAGCTGTTGTTGCGTCGCACACTTGTGCTGCAGATATTATTTCAGCTTTTCATTGTTTTGATGCCTATCTGCATCACGAGAAGTTTTCTTTTCAAAATTCTTTTGCAAGGCATCTGTCAAATCAACGCCTGTTTGGTTAGCAAGGCAAATCAACACCCACAAAACATCAGCCATTTCATCACTTAAATTTTTTGAAAGATCAGATTTTTTAAAAGATTGATCGCCGTAAGTACGGGCCATTATTCTGGCTAATTCACCCACTTCTTCAGTCAAAATTGCCATATTGGTCAGTTCGCTGAAATAACGTACACCAATGGTTTTGATCCAATGGTCAACATCCTGTTGCGCTTGCGAGATGGTCATGTATCAAGTGTTTGGGTTTGCAAAGATCAGCGTCATGGCAGAACCGACAGAGGTTGCTTTTAGTTTTGCATTCTCTGCAACATCACCTCTGAATAATTCATCTATTGTTTCGGTAAATATTTTTACCCAGCGTTGAAAATGCTCAGCTTTAAAAGGGGATAATTTATGTAAATGGCGATGCGCTTCCATCGCATTATTATGATAATTATTTGATTTGAGTAAAACAGTTTCCCAGAAACTAACGATCACCGGTAAATGTTTTTCAAGATTCAAATGTGCAACTTCAGTAAAATAATAACCGATCACATCATCTGCAAAAGCCTTATCGTAAAAAGCAGTCATGAGTCTTTCAATATCTATTCTTGTTTCAATATCTTTCATATTATGTTTATTTCACGAATTAAATTTACTCTTTATTTTTTGAATCTATTACAATAGTTACCGGTCCTTCATTTAATAGATACACTTTCATGTCGGCACCAAATATGCCTGTTTCAATATTTTTTTTCAGGTCTTTTTTCAACTGAAGGATCATTTTTTCATACAAAGGAATGGCAAAATCAGGTTTGCTTGCTTTGATATAGGAAGGTCTGTTGCCTTTTTTTGTTGATGCATGCAAAGTAAACTGGCTGATCAATAAAATAGAACCACTTATCTCCAAAACACTTTTATTCATTACACCCTGCTCATCGTTAAAGATGCGGAGATTAACTATTTTATTGCTGAGCCATTCAATATCTTCATTGTTGTCAGCATCTTCAATACCCACCAATACCAATAAACCTTGATTGATTTTACCTGTAATTTTTTCGTCAACCGTAACAGAAGCTTCGCTTACACGTTGAATTACGACTCTCATTTTACTTAACAGTTTTACAATTAACTTTACGGCAATGAAGATAGATATAACATCTGAAATAGAATTTCGAACGGCAAGAAGCGGTGGCGCCGGCGGACAAAATGTGAACAAGGTCGAGACCATGGTAGAAGGAAGATGGAATATTGTTGCATCTCATTTGTTGAGTGAAGAACAGAAACAGATCGTCCTACAAAAATTAGCCAATAGAATTAATAAACATGATGAATTGCTTGTAAAATCGCAATCAAATCGAACACAGTTGGGCAATAAAGAATTGGTGATTGAAAAAATGAATGAGTTGATCCATCAAGCACTGCTAAAAAAGAAAGCAAGGATCGCTACAAAAGCAAGCAAAGCCTCCAAGGAAAAACGTTTGGAATCAAAGAAAAAAGAGTCTTTTAATAAATCATTCAGGAGAAAGATCAGGCCCGATGATTATTGAACCTGCAGATATATTCATTCATAACCATTAATGTTTACTTTAGCATTTATAATTTAAAAATCATTGAGCGGAATAAAAAAATTAGCAGGACAAACATTGTGGTATGGCGTGCCAACCATTACCAGCAGATTCTTAGGTTATGCCACAAATATTTTTTTATTTTGGTTATACAAGCCATCATCAACTGCAGCTATCACACAGATATATGCGGTAATTCCATTTTTAAATATTGTTTTCACATACGGATTAGAAACAAGTTATTTCAGGTTTGCACAAACAACCAATAAAAAACATTTGTACAATTTGTTCATGAGTTCAATTATCGTGAGCACTATTTTGTTTACAGGGATATTAATTTGGCAATCGCCGCAAGTTGCCAAATTAATTGACATGCAAGAACATGCTGATTATGTAAGATGGATGGCATGGATACTTTTTTTCGATACGCTTACAGTTATTCCTTTCGCTAAACTCAGGCAGGAAGGGCGCCCCCGAAGATTTGCTTTTATTAAAGTATTGAATATTCTAACATCGGTTTTTTTAACAGTATATTTTTTAGGTGTTTGTCCGAAGATCGCACAACACAACCCGGATAGTATTTTTTTAAAATTTTATAGTCCTTCTATCGATATTGGTTATTACATCATTGCCAATATTGTAGCAAGCATTATTACTTTGATTTTATTATTTAAAGAATTCATTGATTTCAAATTTGAATTTGAAATTGATTTGTGGAAGAAAGTGATGAATTATTCTTATCCATTAATAATTGTTGGGTTTGGAGGTATGATCAATGAGTTGCTAAGTAGATTGGTGTATACCAGAGTTGTAAAACTAAGTCATGAAGAAGCGCAACATCAATTAGGCGTTTTTGGGGCAAATTATAAAGTGGCAATATTGATCACCATTTTTATTCAGGTTTTTAGGATGGGAGCAGAACCTTTCTTTTTTAATAAATCGAAAGATGATGATGCAAAGAAAACTTATGCAAGAGTGATGAAGTTTTTCGTAATTGTTTGTTGTTTAATGTGGTTGGCAATTGCTACTAATCTTTCCTTGATAAAATATTTTGCCTATGGTAGCAATGCAAAGGAATATAGTGAAGGGTTAAGTATCATTCCTATTCTATCGATGGGTAGTGTGTTTCTCGGCATTTATTACAACTTAACCATTTGGTATAAACTCACCAATAAAACAATGTATGGCGCATGGATTACATTAGCAGGCGCTGCTATTACTGTTATATTGAATATTTGGTGGATACCGCTTTTTGGCTATAACGGGAGTGCATGGGCAACTTTTGTTTGTTATGGTTTTATGATGGGGATCAGTTATATACTCGGGCAGAAATATTATCTCATTCCTTATGCATGGAAAAAATTATCAGCTTATATAGCGATTGTTGTGTTGTTGTTTTTGGTTCACACATTATTTGTTCATTTTGTTCCGGGATTGTTATTGGGCACAGCTTTCGCACTGGTATTGATACTGTCTTTCACCGCTTTTATTTTAAAAATCGAAAAGAAAGAGTTTGAGAAAATGCCGGTCATTGGGAGGTATATAAAATAATTATTCTATCAGTAACCAATAATATTATTTAACAAAGCTCTTGGCACTCAGTTTAGAGGCTATTCTGTTTCACTCCGTCAATTCTTTTATATTTGCCAACCTAAATTTATCTGAGCGTGAAAGCAAGAAATGTTGTATTCATTATTTTGGCTGTGATCATCGCCGATCAGGCATTGAAATTCTATATCAAATTAAATTTCTTTGCGGGTGAAGAACACAGGATACTCGGCAATTGGTTCCGCCTGCACTTTGTAGAAAATGAAGGCATGGCATGGGGATGGAAATTCGGCGGCGGCTTCGGTAAAATATTTTTAACGCTGTTCAGATTAGTGGCTGTAATCTGGGGTAGTTTTTTATTGAAGGATTTCATTCAAAAAAAATATCACAAAGGATTTATTCTTTGTGCTGCTTTAATTTATGCGGGTGCATTGGGTAATTTATTGGACAGCATGTTTTACGGATTGATATTCGATAACAGTGATTTTTTCAGAGCGAATGTGGCACAACTTTTTCCGCATGGCGGCGGGTATGCAAAATTCCTGCATGGCAGAGTGGTGGATATGCTGTATTTCCCCATCATCACCAATGCGCATTATCCATCATGGATCCCTTATTTCGGCGGAAAAGATTTTGAATTCTTTGAACCCGTTTTTAATATAGCAGATGCTTCTATTTCAACCGGTGTGATTGCCTTGTTAGTATTCCAGAATAAATTCTTACACAAGACTGAAGGACATAATGCAGTTATTTCAGTAAGAACGGAACCTGTTGATGATAACAAAGAATTGAATTGATTATTTTATCACCGGTCTACTTTTCACCGTTATATTATAGATTGGTTCATTTGGATATTGCGTGGCGATCCATCCGATACCTTGCGCATAATAAGCATAATCATAATCGAGCGCTGCAGAAAAAGAAGGTGAGGATAAAGCTTTCTCATAATAATCTTCCCGCACTTTGATCACGTTATTATACGTTATATTATTAAAAGTGTAGGACTGATTTTTAGCGATGATGGTAAAACCATATTTTACGGTAACATATTGTCCGTATGATATACCCTGAACCGTGTCACTTGCCCATGTATCATTCACATTTTTATAATCTTTTAAAAACGGAAAATCAATAGGACCGGAAGAAGTATCGAGCAGTGAAACTAATTGATAATAATTTCCGTTTCCATCCTTTCGATAAAACGAAGTGTCATTAAAAGTTGGATATGGCGTTGTAAATATGCTGTATGCATTTGTACCTATGATAGCATACAAATTAGATACGGTTGTTGTGAAAGTATCCGTTAAACTGGTGCCGACAAAATATGTCCAGTTACTGCCGATAGTTGTTGGAAAATAATCAGCGTTTGATATCAACGGCAATGCACCGCAATCGATATTGATCTGACAGAAAGTACTGTCGTATGTAACCGTTTTTGTTGCAACGATCGGCAATAATGGCTTACCGTATCCTTTTATTTTTACCGTTTGTAAGCCTGTATTCAATGCATAACCTGAATCGATGAACCAAAAGCCATTACTGGAATCTGTACTAACTTTATATCTGCCTCTGCTGGTAATATTTAATTGAACCAATAAATAGTTGCTGTCTGTCAAAACCGTATCAACTTTATAAGTTCCTTTTGCAATAATCTGTTGGCAATTACCGAATGAATCAGTGATGGTACCTGCAGAATTGCCATTAGCACCGTTACCGGTTTCATAGCTCATTTCTTTTTTGCAGGCGTTCATGCAAAAAATAAACAAAATAATTGTGCTGAATGTGATTGCAAATTGCTTCATACAGGGTTAATACAAATGTAATTTATAGAATTACAGATAAATATTACACTAATTGCGCTGCCTTGTTTGTTAATATTTTTTGCTGAGACAGTTGCTGAATGTTGCTGAGCGTAGTATCTGCGATCTGACCTAATGCTTCTTCGGTAAAAAATGCCTGATGAGCCGTTACCAATACATTGGGAAAACTCATCAAACGCTGGATGGTATCATCTTCAATGATATCTTCTGACAGATCGCGAAAAAATAATTTTTCTTCCTGTTCATATACATCAATGCCGAGATAACCGATCTTTCTGGATTTTAATGCTGTGATCACAGCCTTGGTATCAATCAATCCGCCACGGCTTGTATTGATCAACATTACACCGTCTTTCATAACCGCAATGGTTTCTTTGTTGATGATATGATGTGTTTGTTCCATCAACGGACAATGCAAAGAAATAACATCAGCCCGCTTTAATACATCCATCAAAGGAAGAAATTCAACACCCAATGTTTCCAAATCCTTATTTGCAACTATATCAAATGCCAAAACTTTGCAACCAAAGCCCAACATGATCTTGCAAAAAGCTTTTCCGATATTGCCTGTCCCGATCACACCGATCGTTTTCTGATACAGATTAAAACCCAAGAGTCCGTTCAAAGAAAAATTTTGTTCGCGAACACGATTGTATGCTTTATGTGTTTTGCGATCGAGTGTTAAGATCATCGCCACTGCATGTTCGGCAACGGCTTCAGGAGAATAAGCAGGAACACGGCAAACAGAAATATTATATTCTTTGGCTGCGTTCAGGTCAATATTATTAAAACCGGCACAACGTAATGCAATTGTCTTCACACCTTTTGATGCCAATATTTTTATGACTTCAGCATTCACTTTATCATTTACAAAAACACAAACAGCATCTGTATCTTCTACGAGATTTACAATATGCGGACCGAGATGTGTTTCGTAATATTCCAATTCAAAACCAAAATGCTTATTGCATTCATTGAATGATATCTTATCGTAAGGTTGTGTGGAGAAGAACGTTATTTTCATGATGAGAAATATATTGAATTGTAAATTTACTTGACAAAAATTTTCTTGATCGCTTTATTTTACGGATAATAATTACAATTTGTCTTTAATGTCTCCCACCATTCTCTCCGGTACCACCCATTCATCAAATTGTTCCGGGCTAACATATCCCAATTTTACGGCCATCTCTTTTAATGTAGTTCCTTCCTGATGTGCTTTCTGTGCAATTTCTGCAGCTTTGTAATAACCGATCTTTGTATTCAGTGCTGTCACAAGCATCAAACTATTGTCAAGATGTTTTTTAATATTTGCTTCGATAGGAGCCAATCCCACAGCACATTTGTCGTTGAATGAAACACAGCCTTCGCCAATTAATCTGGCGCTGTGCAGAAAATTATAGATCATCACCGGTTTAAAAACATTGAGTTCAAAATGACCGTTGCTACCGGCAATACCAATGGTAACATCATTGCCCATTACTTGTGCTGCGATCATCGTTAATGCTTCACATTGTGTTGGATTTACTTTTCCGGGCATGATGGAAGAACCGGGTTCATTATCAGGAATATGAATTTCACCAATGCTCGAACGCGGACCCGATGCCAACATTCTGATATCGTTCGCAATTTTCATTAAACTGACAGCGACAGTTTTTAATGCACCATGTGCTTCAACGATGGCATCATGCGCAGCCAATGCTTCAAACTTATTTTCAGCAGTAATAAAGGGAAGTCCTGTTAACTGTGCAATATATTTTGCAACAATAACATCATAATTCTTGGGTGCGTTTAATCCTGTGCCTACAGCAGTTCCACCTAATGCTAATTCACTTAAATGCGATAATGAATTATTGATGCCTTTTAATCCATGCGTTAATTGAGAAACATATCCGCTTAATTCTTGTCCAAGCGTTAATGGTGTTGCATCCATGAAATGTGTGCGCCCAATTTTCACTACATGCATGAATGCTTTACTTTTTTCTGCCAATGTATCTCTCAGTTTTGTAATACCGGGGATGGTAATATCCACCAGCATTTTATAGGCAGCAATATGCATGGCAGTTGGAAAAGTATCATTGGATGATTGCGATTTATTTACATCATCATTGGGATGAATGAATTTCTCTTTATCGTTTAATGATCCGCCATTTATTAAATGTGCCCTGTAAGCGATCACTTCATTCACATTCATATTGCTTTGTGTACCACTGCCGGTTTGCCAAACAACAAGCGGGAATTGATCGTCGAATTTTCCTTTGAGAATTTCATCACACACTTGTCCGATTAGATCTGATTTTTCTTTTGATAAAACACCGCATTCCAGATTTGCCAATGCAGCGGCTTTCTTTAAATAGGCAAATGCATAGATGATCGGCATCGGCATCTTGTTGATGTCCTGCGCAATTTTAAAATTCTCAATACTGCGTTGGGTTTGCGCACCCCAATAAACCTGTGCAGGAACTTTCACTTCGCCCATGGTATCTTTTTCAATTCTGTAATCCATAGCGTTTGCATTTGATGAGAAGTTAAAGATACGTGCAGTTATTGCTGCAAAAATTAAAGCCGATAAGAACATTGTAGTTTCTACCAGCATTTGATTTTCGAATAAGAGAAAATTATTTTATCAGCTTTTTAAATGAAGCGGATTCAAGGTTTTAAAGAAATCATTTCCTTTATCATCCACTAAAATAAATGCAGGAAAGTCTACTACATCAATTTTCCAGATAGCTTCCATTCCCAGTTCAGGATATTCAACCACTTCAACTTTCTTGATATTGTTTTGTGCAAGAATTGCAGCAGGGCCGCCGATCGAGCCTAAATAAAATCCACCATATTTTTTACAGGCATCTGTTACTTGTTGTGAACGGTTTCCTTTTGCCAACATGATCATGCTTCCGCCATTTTCCTGAAAACGATCAACATAACTATCCATTCTTCCGGCAGTGGTTGGACCAAAAGAACCGGATGGCATTCCGTCCGGAGTCTTTGCAGGACCTGCATAGTAGATGGGATGATCTTTAATGTATTGAGGTAATCCCTCGCCTTTATCTAAACGTTCATTCAATTTTGCATGAGCAATATCGCGACCGACAATAATGGTTCCTGTTAATGATAATCTTGTTGCAACAGGATATTTTGAAAGCTCAGCCAAAATTTCTTTCATTGGTTTATTCAAATCAATTTTTACAGCGCCACCTTCACCTTCTTTACGATATTCATCAGGAATAAAACGTCCGGGATTTTCTTCCATCTTCTCTATCCATGCACCGTCTTTATTTATTTTCGCTTTGATATTTCTATCGGCAGAACAAGAAACACCCATGCCAACCGGACAAGAAGCACCATGCCTTGGTAAACGAATGATACGGACATCCAATGCAAAATATTTTCCACCAAACTGAGCGCCAATGCCGAGTTCCTGTGCAGCATGCAATACTTCTTTTTCCAATTCAATATCACGGAATGCCTGACCGAATTCATTTCCTTCAGTTGGTAAATGATCCAAATATTTTGCAGATGCCAGCTTCACGGTTTTTAAACAGGCTTCTGCAGAAGTGCCGCCAATAACAAATGCAATGTGATAAGGCGGACAAGCAGCAGTACCCAATGTTTTTGCTTTTTCTGCCAGATATTTCACCAAAGTTTTGGGATTTAATAACGCTTTTGTTTCCTGAAATAAATAAGTTTTATTAGCAGAACCACCGCCCTTTGCAACACACAGAAATTTATATTCCATTCCGTTCACACTATACAGATCAATTTGCGCGGGCAAATTATTACCTGAATTTTTTTCAGCATACATCGATAAAGGAATGGTTTGAGAATAACGCAAATTTTCTTCGGTATACGTTTGATACACACCTAAAGAAATGGCTTCTTCATCATCACCACCTGTCCATACCTGTTGCCCTTTTTTTGCTACAATCGTTGCTGTACCTGTATCTTGGCAAAATGGCAAAACACCTTTGGCAGCGATTTCTGCATTACGCAACATGGTAATGGCAACATATTTATCATTCTCACTGGCTTCGGGATCAGTTAAAATATTTGCTACCATTTTCAAATGTTCCGTACGCAGCATGAAAGAACAATCATGAAAACATGCTTTGGCTACTTTTGTCAAGATTTCGGGAGAAACTTTTAAGATTTCTTTTCCTTCAAATGTTGTTTGTGAAATCCCTTCTTTTGTTAAGAGATAATATTCTGTTGTGTCTTTCCCCAATGGAAATGGATCTTGATAATGAAATGGAACATTCGCCATTATTAAAATATTTAGGATGAGAGATATTTACAACTTTAGGGGCGCTAAGTTACGAACTGCAGGCGATTGACAATATTTTGATGATTTTAACGTAAGAAAATCACGATGGCAACGGCATTGTATGAATAACACCTAATTTAGATTTTTTAAACAACTGTTTTCTAAATCGATTTTCAT
>Ga0316219_1004378_pt1 | contig 10695 bp, 10 predicted proteins | sample TBH18003PmetaG_FD_203635 | JGI IMG/M metagenome (GOLD analysis project Ga0316219, IMG submission 203635) | Freshwater microbial communities from Trout Bog Lake, Wisconsin, USA - TBH18003P | ecosystem: Environmental > Aquatic > Freshwater > Lake > Hypolimnion/Profundal zone | place: USA... | reverse complement strand
ACATCGTTGCGTGAGGGCGTATCCTGATTCAAACAACCCGCTCCCAAGGCCGGAAACACTGGCTAAGGGGTCCTTCTAAGGCTCGAATCCTCACCCAGTGCCTGCGACAGAAAACCGGGGCGGGTCAAAGGCTCGAATCCTCACCCAGTGCCTGCGACAGAAAACCGGGGCGGGTCAGGAAGCGTGACGAGATCTCGATCTTTGGACAAGAGTCCAACCCCACCACTTGGCGTCTGGTTGCCATGAACCTCGCCATCCGGGGCATGAGCGCAAACCTGGGCAAGGAACCTGCCGATACCTTCAGCCGCAACCAACACGCCACCGAGCGCTTTGACTATATCCTCGCCAACCCGCCCTTCAACATCTCGGACTGGGGCGGGGAGAAGCTGGAGGGCGATCCACGCTGGGTCTATGGCACACCTCCGGCAGGTAATGCGAACTTCGCTTGGCTTCAGCACATGCTCTGGCATCTGAAACCCTCGGGTAGCGCGGGCGTGGTGCTTGCCAATGGGTCCATGGCATCCAACCAGAGCAACGAAGGGAACATCCGCCGCGCCATGGTCGAAGGGGATGTGGTGGAGGTGATGGTCGCCCTGCCGACCCAGTTGTTCTTCAACACTCAGATCCCCGCGTGCCTCTGGTTCCTGACGAAGGACAAGAGCCGCAACGGGCGCAACCGCAAGGGCGAGGTGCTCTTCATCGATGCCCGGAAATTGGGTCGCATGGAGAGTCGTGTGAACCGAGTGTTCGACAACGAGGACATCCAGAAGGTGGCAAGTGCCGTCCACGCCTGGCGCATGGACGGGGAGTCGAAGGAAGCCTACACCGATGTCCCCGGCTTCTGCCGTGCTGTGAAACTGATGGAGATCGCTGAGCATGGCTTCGTACTCACTCCTGGGCGCTATGTCGGTGCCGAGGATGTTGGGGAAGAAGACGAAGCTTTCACTGAGAAGATGGATCGACTGACCTCCCTGCTCGCTGAGCAGATAGAGAAGGGGCAGGAACTTGATGCGGTTATCCGAGAGCGCCTTGGGAGGCTCGGGTATGGCGTCTGAGTGGCGCACCAAAAACCTTCGAGATGCTGGAATCCAGTTGATTGACTGCGATCACAGAACTCCCTCAGCCATCGAGGGCGGGTACCCGTATATTGCTATTCCTCAGCTCAAAGATGGACGCATTGAATTAGGCGATGTGCGGCGCATCTCCAAAGCTGATTATGAAGACTGGACTCGGAAGCTCAAACCGAGAGAGCACGATGTAGTAGTTGTCCGGCGTTGTTCTTCAGGCGATTCTGCTGTAGTCCCAAGGGGCTTGGAGTGCGCAATCGGACAGAATCTGGTTGTATTACGATCAGATGGTACGCACATATCACCTGGGTTTCTTCGTTGGATCGTCCGTAGCGCAGAATGGTGGGAACAGGTCCGCAAGTTTATGAATGTTGGCGCTGTTTTCAATAGCCTCAAGTGCAAGGACATTCCCAACTTCGAGGTGGTCGTTCCCCCCTTAGATGCCCAGCGTGAAATCACGATCCTGCTCACAGGGCTTGACGACAGGATTGTCCTCCTGCGTCAAACTAGCGCCACCCTTCAAGCCATCGCCAAGGCTCTGTTTAAATCCTGGTTTGTGGACTTCGACCCCGTACGCGCCAAAGCGGAAGGGCGCGACCCCGACGGCGTGCCAGCCGACGTCGCAGAATTGTTACCACGCGAGTTCGAAGACTCTGAGCTTGGGGCAACTCCAAAGGGGTGGATAGTAGCATCTCTCGACTCCATCGCCGAGTTTCTAAACGGGCTAGCGATGCAGAAATTCCCAGTTGAAAACGAGGCAGAATGGCTTCCAGTCATCAAGATTGCTCAACTCCGAAAGGGCGATACAGAAGGTGCTGATCGAGCCTCCCTTCGTGTTCCTTCTGAATATGTCATCCAGGATGGAGATGTGCTCTTCTCCTGGTCCGGGAGCCTAGAAGTCGAAATCTGGTGTGGTGGAGTCGGTGGGCTCAATCAGCACTTATTCAAGGTGACTTCCAAGCAATTCCCGAAATGGTTCTATTACCTTTGGACCAAAGTCCATCTGCCCTCGTTCCGTGAAACAGCCGCGCACAAGGCAACAACCATGGGACATATTCAAAGGTGCCACCTCGCTGAAGCCAAGGTCGTCATTCCCTCAGAAAAGCTTATGAGGGCTCTATCCGAAATATTTGCCCCACTGATTCAACGGGCGTGGGAATGCAGGTTAGAAGCGAGAACTCTCGCTACCCTGCGCGACACGCTACTCCCCCGGCTCATGTCCGGCAAGCTCCGCATCCCTTCTGCAGTTTCAGAACTGGAGTCGACGTCGTGACCGAAGTGAAACGCCACCGGCGGGTCCATTCAATCAGGGAAGAACTCTTGGAGAAGTCCCGAGAGGCAGCACTTGCGGCTGTCCAAGTCTTCAATAATCCCAATATCACATTTAAGTCCGAGACATATATCCTCCTTATGGTTGTTGCTTGGACCTATCTGCTCCATGCCTATTACCGGGGAATGGGGATCGACTATCGCTACTCCACCCCTCATGGGAGTCGGCGGTACTTCGAAAAAACCAAGCATGGCGCTATCAAGCACTGGGAGTTAGAGCGATGTCTTGACGATTCTCAATGCCCCTTGTTAAGCCCTGTCGTAAAAAATCTAAAATTCTTGATTGGGCTCAGGCATGAGATCGAACATCAAATGACAACTCGTCTCGATGATCTTTTGAGCGCTCGTTTTCAGGCATGTTGCATCAACTACCACCAAGCAATTGAAACCATGTTCGGGGAAAATTACGGGATTGCTAGGCATCTCATGGTAAGCCTGCAATTCGCATCTCTGGAACGCGAGCAGATCAGCCTGCTTGATCAGCATCCAGGGCTACCTGGGCACATCAAGGCATACATCGAGGGGTTCGATGGCGCCCTCACAGCCGATGAATACGGTAGTCAGAAGTTCGCGTATCGTGTCATCTTTGTTCCGAAAACAGTCAATAATCAAAACCAAGCCGATCAGGTCATTACCTTCGTAAAAGCTGACTCGGAAATCGGGCGGACGGTGAATGCCGCTTATACAGTCGTAAGGGAGACGGAGCGCCCTAAATGGCTTCCATCCCAAATTGTCCGAATGATGAAGGAGGAGGGATTCCCAAGGTTCAAAATCCACCACCATACAGACCTCTGGCAAGCTCTAGACGGGAAGAATCCAACCAAGGGATACGGCGTTCCAGTGGCAAAAACCTGGTACTGGTATGAATCATGGATTACACAAGTGCGAAACCACTGCACTGAACAACGCAAGAGTTATAAATGACTCTCATTGACGAGAACATGGCAGAGCAAGCCTGCCTCGACTGGTTCGAGGAACTGGGCTACCTACGTGTTTTCGGACCTGACATCGCCCCGGGCGGGTCGAACCAGGAGAGGGCGTCATATAAGCAGATCGTGCTCCAAGATCGCCTACTGGGTGCCTTACGGCGCATCAATCCCACCATCCCAGATCCTGTCCTGGAGGATGCTGCCCGTCTGGTGTATCACGGAAACGCTGCAAGCCTCATGCAGGCGAATCGGCGGTTCCATCGCTGGCTTACTGATGGGATGCCAGTGGAAGTGCAGCGGGAAGGTGAGACCCTGGGAGACCGGGTGCGTCTGATCGACTTCAAGGACCCCGATGCCAATGAATGGCTGGTGATCAACCAGTATTCCATCGAGGGTCCAAAACTCACCCGCCGTCCGGATTTGGTGGTGTTCATCAACGGAATGCCTTTGGCAGTCCTGGAACTGAAGAACCCCGCCGATACCAACGCGGACATCTGGCACGCCTTCCACCAGCTCCAGACCTACAAGGAAGACATCCCCGATCTCTTCGTGTTCAACGAGGTGCTGGCGATCTCAGACTTCCTCCTGGCACGAGTGGGGTCGCTCTCGTCAGATCAGGAGCGGTTCAACGCCTGGCGAACCATCGACGGGGTGGCACTGGACCCTCTTGGGGAACTCCAGCAGCTCGAAACCATGGTCCGAGGTCTGTTCCGAAAGGACTTCTTCCTGGAGTACCTCCAGCACTTCGTCCTGTTTGAGGAGGACGGGAGCATTAAGAAGATAGCGGGTTATCACCAGTTCCATGCGGTGCGTGCCGTGGTGCAAAGCGTCATCCAGGCAAGCCGCCCCGGTGGTTCCCGCAAGGGTGGCGTGGTGTGGCACACCCAGGGATCGGGCAAGAGCATCGAGATGACCTGCTTGGCGGGGCACCTCATGGTGGCTCCCGAGATGAACAACCCAACCATCGTGGTGGTGACCGATCGGAATGACCTGGACGGGCAGCTCTTCGATACCTTCGCTGGAGCATCTGAGTTGCTGCGGGAATCTCCAGTGCGTGTGGAGACCCGTCCAGACCTTCGCACGAAGCTGGGAAACCGCCCCTCGGGTGGCATCATTTTCACCACCATCCAGAAGTTCGCCCCCAATGAGGATGAAGACGAATATCCACTTCTGTCTGACCGCCAGAACATTGTGGTGATCTGCGATGAGGCGCATCGCTCCCAGTACGGCTTCAAGGCACGCCTAGAGGGTGACGAGACTGCAACCTCCATCCGCTATGGGTATGCCCAATACCTCCGGGAAGCCCTGCCCAACGCAACCTTCGTTGCCTTCACGGGCACCCCCATCAGCACCGAGGACAAGGACACCCGCTCGGTTTTCGGAGAGTATGTCTCCATCTATGATATTGAGCAGGCGGTCAAGGATGGGGCAACGGTACCCATCTACTACGAAAGCCGCCTTGCCAAGCTGGACTTAGACCCTGCCCAGATGCCCGCCCTCGATGCCGCGGTGGATGAACTGACAGAGGACGATGAGGAATCAGATAAGGCGCGGGACCTGAGGCGCTGGGCAGCCCTAGAGAAGGTGGTGGGTGCCCCGCCCCGCATCCTGAAGGTGGCAGAGGACTTGGTAAAGCACTTCGAGAACCGGACCGCCGCCATGGATTGCAAGGCAATGATCGTCGCCATGAGTCGGGAGATATGTGTCCACCTCTACGATGCCATCGTCGCCCTACGCCCTGAGTGGCATGACCCCGACCCGAAGAAGGGATTCATCAAGGTGGTGATGACGGGTTCAGCCTCCGACAAGGCGTTGCTGAAACCCCATATCTACACCAAGGAAACCAAGAAGGATCTGGAGAAGCGGTTCAAGAAGCCCGACGACCCCATGAAGCTGGTCATTGTCCGGGATATGTGGCTTACAGGATTCGATGCCCCCTGCGTCCATACGATGTATGTGGACAAGCCCATGAAGAGTCACAACCTCATGCAGGCGATTGCCCGGGTGAACCGGGTTTTCAAGGACAAGCCGGGCGGGTTGGTGGTGGACTACATCGGCATTGCCACCGAGCTAAAGCAGGCACTGATCGAGTATACGAACTCCAAGGGCAAGGGGAAGCCGACCATCAAGGCGGAAGAGGCGCTGGATATCTTCGTCGAGAAGATGGACACCCTGCGCGGCATGATGCACGGCTATGACTACGCCAAGTTTCGAACCAAGGCGCTGTCCATGTTGGCGGGCGCAGCGAACCACATCCTAGGACTGGAGGATGGCAAGAAGCGCTTCGCAGACCAGGTTCTATCGGCAAGCAAGGCATTCGCCCTGTGCTGCACCTTGGACGATGCCCTGACCTACCGGGACGAGCTGGCGTTTTTTCAGGCGATCAAGTCAGCCCTCACCAAGCATGAGACCCAGGACTCCAAGCTCACAGATGAAGCCAAGGAACATGCCCTTCGGCAGATCATCAGCGGGGCGCTTGTATCGGATGAGGTAATCGACATCTTCGGGGCGGCGGGATTGAACAAGCCGAATATCGGGGTTCTGTCTGACGAGTTCCTGGAGGATGTCAAACACATGAAGCACCGCAATCTCGCCGTGGAATTGTTGGAAAGACTTTTGAAGGACGATATCAAGGCGAAGTTCTCCACCAATGTTGTGCAGAAAGCCAAGTTCTCCGAGCTGCTGCAAGCCAGCCTCACCCGGTATCGTAATCGCGCCATCGAGACCGCCCAAGTCATTGAAGAGTTGATTCAGATGGCGAAGTCTTTCAACGAAGCAGCCAAGCGGGGCGAAAAACTGGGACTAGCAGTCGAAGAGATGGCGTTCTACGACGCCCTGGAGACCAACGAAGCCTCCGTGCGCCTGCTCGGAGACAGCGAACTGAAAGCGATCGCTCGCGAGCTGACCGAGTATCTGCGGAACAACCTCAAGACCGACTGGTCCGTCCGGGAGTCGGTTCGTGCTGCCATGCGGGTAAGGATCAAGCTCATCCTGAGACGACACAAATATCCGCCAGATATGGAGCCTAAGGCTGTGGAGCTGGTGCTGAAGCAGGCGGAGGCGTTGTCTGAGGCATGGGTAGCGTAGGAATGAAGAGGAATAGAGGTCACCATCTATGTCGTCACCCCGCCCCTATTTGCCAGATGGGATAAGTCAGGAACTTCTTGAATCCTTCTCACACGAGGGGCAGTTCATGGAGGTCGCGGCTGATCTCATGAAAGCCGTGCTTCCACATCTCGCTAATGCTTCGGGGCTTGTCCCAACTGATGCACCTGGCTGGAAGGGGAATGATGCAATTCTCATGGGGATGATGGTGCGTCTTCTAAAATTGGGACGCGCTTTTTACGATCAGATCATTGAAAATCGGCTGGAGATCGCCTGGATTCTGACTCGATGCATTTATGAGACATCTGTTCGACTGCGGTATCTCATTAAAAAAAATGACCCGTCGGAGTTCGAAGGATTCTTACTCGCCGGTTCTGAGTCCGAGGTCCGGCTTAGAAGCGATATTGAAAGGAATATTGAAGAGCGCGGCGGGGAGAAACTTCCAATAGAAGAACGAATGCTTGCTTCTTTGGATCGTCATGCTGATGCAGGTTTTTTGGAAGCAACCTTCAAGAAGTGGCGGGATTGCCGCAGACTTGGAGAGGCAATCGGTTTGGATGATGAAGCTTATCGGGGAGGATTCCAAATCCCGTCCCTCGCTGTTCATGGATTCGCTTCTGATTTATTCAGGCTCCACCTTGAGGCTGTTGATTCGGAATACTACATTCCATCCCCAGATTGGACGCGGCTTCGCCCTCAGATTTTGACGGCGAATAGCCTGTTCCTTATTTCGGCGATCGCGGACTATGTTGTGTTTCGTCTCGGGCAGGATGAGCCAGGAGCAAAGGACTGGATGGAGGATCTTTCTGCTCTTATAGATGCTTTGCTCCTAGTAGATCAATCGCATGAGCGATTCGTTCAGAGCCTAAAAGCATGATTCCCTTGCACCTCTTGGACTGTCTTATTGGCAGGAGTATGCATCAACAAGGTATGTCGCACCTTGTAGGCGTAATCAGAGTTCTCATCGCCCAGTCGCCGCTCTGCCTCCCGGAGGATCTGAACCATCTGCTCAACCTCGTTCAGTAGCTTCCAGGCATCTTCCTGGATCGGGGTGAATGGTCGACCGAGTTTCCAGTGGTGGTGTGAAAGTCGCCCACGAAGCCGGAATCGGATCTCGTAGAAAATGCCAGCGTCCGCCTGCATCAAGCCCCCTCAAGGAGCCCTGGCAGGGAAGTAGCGTTGCGGGGGGTGGGGCTCGGGGACCGCTTCGCTAGATAGGCTTCGATCTCATCCACCCATGCCTCAGAAGGGTGGTGGACGCCTCGCAGGAGCCGCAATGCCTCTTCCAGGTCATTGAGGGTCTGAGCCGTGATGGTCTGGTGTACCGAGGTCGTCATGCGCCGGTCCCGGAGGTAGCTCCTTAGGGCTTGCCGACTCTCCGGGGTGGTGTGGGCTTGGACATCCATGGGCACCTCCTGGACTATCCAGGATAGCGAATAAAAAACGAAAGTCAATCCCATCCGGGTAAAGAAGCTTCAGGCGCTCCGCAAACCCCCTCAGTATGCTGGACCCGAAGCCCCAACCTGCGGCGCGGGGTCCTGGGAAGGTAACCACCCCTTCCCGAGCATGCCTGAGACGGTCTGGGACGGTCGTGAGGCGTCAACCACTTCACACCCGGAGACCCAGGGAACCTCAGTGGACGTGAACTTGGTCGAAAGCGGGAACCCTTGGCTAGCAGGGCGAAGATCAGTGGATCTGGACCAAGCAACCCAGGACGAGAGCCGTAGGGCGCATGGGCAGGTATAAGCCGCTCCGATGTACTAAGAGTGCATGAAGATTGACCTGGAGCCGTGCCGGAGGAGTATCTAGTCAGCTAAATGATCTCGACAGACGCCGTTCCCAAGCGCTTGCCGAGGTGTTTTCTATCACGATATGGGTTTTCCAAGGACCCGCTATGGCTCAAAATCGATATATTTGAATTTTTCCGCCAATGGCTGGTTATAAAATAGTGGAGGGGAAAGGATTACCTTTGCTCCTGCTAGCCCGCTTTATAGTTAGATATTTTATTTTAAATTTAATACTGTATAAAATAAATATTCAATTACAAATAATATTTTTTATAAAATAATTCAACAGTTCCTTACCGATACTAGCTGGCTCAGTAACCATTGAAGCAGCACGTCGATCTTGATATTCCATTAGAATTTTACCATCTGATATCCTAATTAATTTAATTTTAATACTAACAGTATTTGGTTTCAATAATAATAGTGAAGCTTTTTGATATTCAATAACTTCACTATTGATAACAAATTCAATATTCATTTTCTTGCCTATATTAATGGCTTCATTATCAGATAAATCATCTAATGCGCCGATAGGTCTAGGTATGAGGACCGGATTAAATCTACCATCTTCTTTTAATATTGATACACAACTATCACTCAATATGTTGCCGGATCCATTACAATCTGCGCCACTAATTGTACAATCTTTAAATTGGATTATTCCGATGGTCGAATTTTTGGGAATCCCACCTCGTTTAACAATTAACGCCGGTGTAACACAAGCAGTTAGAAGTACAAAAAATACAGCTAAAGACAAATATGATTTCATAATGTCAATCCTTTATGTTATTATTAATAAGAAAAATTGATTTTTAAATATATATACAGAATATTTTCCTAACAGCGAAAATCCTTTATTGATTTCCTGGATATATTCGAAAAATAGAGAGGGAAAAATTGAATTCGGTAAAAATCATCGTGACAGTGATCGACTTCATTTTTTCGTCTAGTTTAGGGACTTAATTGGTTAGAGAGGTGGAGAATAACTAGCCCGCCCAGGATCTTTGCCAGCGACATTCCCCGCATTCCTTCTAAGGCGGCAAAGATCTCCTGCAACCTAGTCAAGGCAGCTTTAGAAACACGTCCACTAATGCTGCGAACTCCAGTATCAAAGCGGGCGCTCTTTCGCTCTGCGTCGAGTTGCCCAGCAGCATTTATCAGGGCTCGCATGTCTCCGTTGAAGCCGGTGATGGCATCTTCGATGAATTGACTGATGCCTGACCCGGAACTGTGAATTGCTCTGTAGACCCGCTCTGGCACCGTGGTTCCAACTGGAAACTTGGGTGGGCGGGAAAGGTCGATACCTTGAAGAGCCTCAACATCAAGCTTGAAGGGGATGAACTCAGGTCCGCCTCCAGGAGTGGGCAGAGTCGATTTGGAAGGCTTCTCAGGCGGGACACAGGCGCTAGCATCCGGTGGAGGGACGGTCGATTTTTGGTCTACCTTCTTCACCATGCCGGGACTCCAGGATGCTTGATTCCCGGAGGGTAAGGGCTGCCATCCAGAGTGGCAAGCATGTAGCATTGCAACAGTTGGTAAGTGTGATAGTGCATCCATGCGTACATGCAGCAGTACGAGGCTAGTCGCCTCAAGCCGTGTAATAGGGGATGGATGAGACAGACCATCAAGCCGCCCGCCATCACGCCAGCCTCAGTTTCTGACTGAGTGCGTCCTGTGCCCTGCGCTTAGCTTCCAGACTGGTCTCCACATAGATCATGGTCGTCTGGACGTTCTTGTGCCCAAGCATGCCTTGGATCTCTGTGATGGGTGTTCCTGCTTCAGCGTGCAGGGAGGCGAAGGTTGCCCGCAGTCGGTGCTGGGTAATGTGCCCAAGATTCAATTCCTGCCGAACTTTTTGAAGCAATCCACGTAGCGTGTTTGGGCGGTATGGCTTCTGGTATTCATCTGTAAAGCACCATGGGCTTAAGCTCTTTGGCAGTGCCATGAGCCCCCTCCACACCCATCCGGGAACGGGGATCACCCGTGCTTCTTTTCCTTTTGCCTTCCCGACGACATAGGTCATGTGTTCGCGGTCAAACCACTCCCATCTCATGCCCAGCACCTCACCCTCCCGCAATCCCATACCGAGCATGACCCGGACCATGCACCGCTTCTGAGGTGATGGGGTTGCCCGATCCACGGCGTCCAGGAACTCCTGGATTCTTGCGGCTGGCAAAGTCGGACGCGGCTTTCGCTGCACCTTCAAGAGCATGCACTTACACCTGTTCCGCTCCATGTATTGCATTTTCGCGGCGAAGTTCAGGAGAAGTTTCAGAGTGCGGAGGACATTGTTCGCCGTTACCAGGGATCGACCAGCATCAAGAACCAATGTCCGAATGGCAAGCGCATCCTGAACCGCCCGGTATTTCTTGGACAGATGGTTGAGTGTATTCACGCGGCGGCTCCGGTGCCAAGGAGGTCCTGACGGACCAGTGCGGGAGGCCGGTGGTTGTGGCGTTCGATGAGCCACTGGTGGTT
>Ga0316219_1004372_pt1 | contig 10713 bp, 7 predicted proteins | sample TBH18003PmetaG_FD_203635 | JGI IMG/M metagenome (GOLD analysis project Ga0316219, IMG submission 203635) | Freshwater microbial communities from Trout Bog Lake, Wisconsin, USA - TBH18003P | ecosystem: Environmental > Aquatic > Freshwater > Lake > Hypolimnion/Profundal zone | place: USA: Wisconsin... | reverse complement strand
CACCGGTTCCTTGGTAAAGTGCACGAATTGGATCGCTGCCGACGACAACGTGGTTTGATAACTGGAGTGGGACCAGGTTGAAGCGAATGAAGCGAATCCGCCCCTAAAATCGGGCTCGGGTGAGCACCCATTCGCTTCAAGCCTTTGCCCCGTCTTGCCACCCTCACAGGGGATTCCCCTCGAAAACAGGCCAATTCGCTTCAAAAAGTTCGTGGTTTGGCCCCCACCGGGCAGCCATCGAGATTTGTAATACAAATCGAGGTGCCGGTGTTGCACAGTGCGCAACACGCAGAAAATCAACGGGCGAACCAAGTCAGTGTGCAACGCTGGGTGGCGTTATTTGTATCTGTTGCACAGGCCGCGTCGGAAAAACGGGAAAGTGGTGTGCAACATCTACGGGCGTTGCACACTCGGCCGGGGAGCGGTTTAGGCCGGACTCAGTTGAACCGGGATCGCAGCGAGGCGAACTCAACCAGTTGCCGGTCGTGCGAAAGCTCGGCGAGCGGTGCCAGTTTCCGGAGGCTGAAATGCTGCAGCGCTTTGGGGGAGGTCAGGTCGCGCAGGAAGCCCTGAATCTCCGGGGCCAATCTTAGCAGCTTCACGTGCAGCGATACCAGCGATGGGGATACGCCCTCCGTACGGGCAAACGCGCGCACCCCGGTGCCGGTGGCGATCTCTTTGCTCCATCGTGTTGCCCGGCAAATGGGATGTTGGGGTGATTCCTGAACCGGTGGAGCAATCAATGCCGGCCCCTCAAGATCGATGCGAAATGGGGCAATGATTTTGGTTCGGCGATTACGGCCGACCAAGACTTCGGCTTCTAACTCTACGGTTTGGCTATGTTTCATTGGCGTCGTATCGTCGATGACGGTGCCGCGCTCCATCGCCGAGACCACCGCTTCTGTCCGAATCCAGAAGCTCAAACGAAAGAGCCGGTCGCCCGGAAGCAGGATTTTGAACCGATTGCTGCGCTCGATTTCCTGGAGGTCGATGCGCTCGAGCAACGTGACGAGCAAGGCGCGCAATTCCGTCCGGGAAATCGTGACCAGAACACGACCGAACCGCTCGAAACCATGCTGCAGACGCGCCACATCGAAGCGCTGGTCATTCAGAGTCTGCAACTGGTGGCGTATCTCCTCCCGGCGAACCAGCAAGGGCTGCCGCTGACGCGACAATTGCGTAGCCTGCTCCGCCAACTCCGGGCGCAGTATTTCGATGCCACCCTGCGCCAGAACCTCGGTGCAATTCCGAATCTTGGTTTGGATGGTCTGAAGATTCTGCTCCACCGAGGCCAAGTTACCCGATAGCCGGCCCTGCTTCGATTGCAGTATGCGTGGGAGATCGCTGACCCGGCCCAAGGTGGAATCATGCCGGCCAATGCAGCCGAGGAACGTGACAACCAGCTCCTCCAACGGTTTTGCCGGCATATTACCGAGGTGGCAGGTTTGCTCGGGGGCAGTATCCCTCGGCGGGCCCTTGCAAAGGTAATAGCGATAGCGCGGACCGTCATCGGCGTTGTTTCCGCTCGCCTTGGCAAAGAGCGGTTGCCGACATACGGCACACACGAGGATTCCCTTCAGGAGGTTTGAATTCTTGTCCCGACCCCGGAGAGGTCGCTTGGGTTTCCGCTTTGCTTCCGTAATCGCGGCATTGGCCTGCTCCCAGATGTCGGCGTTTACGAGCGGCTGATGTTGGCCGGCGTATTCTTTACCACCATGCCGAATGACGCCGCGATAAAGCGGATTCTGAATCAATTTCCGCAGGATATCGGTGCGGAACGGTTTTCCGCCCACGCTCTTGCGTTCACGGTGCTCGCCTTTCGCCCAGCGGACGCCGGTCAGAATATTGGCCCGCGCCAGTTCCGTTGCGATCTGCCCAAGTGGGACCAGCTCGCTCGCGCTGGCAAAAATCCGTCTCAGCGTCGCGGATTCGGCCGGGTTTGTGGTCAACCGCTGACGCTCCCGATCATAGTCGTAGCCATACGGAATATATCCGCCTCCCCATAGGCCACGCCGGGCTTGGGCGTGCAACTTGGAGCGCGTCTTCTCGGCCACGTTGCTGCGCTCGTATTCGGCAAAACTCATCATCATGTTCGTTTTGAGCCGGCCGGAGGCTGAGGCATCCGAGTGGTCTTCCGTCGGGCTGAGCAACCTGCAGCCGTGCACGTCCAGGAAGTCCTGCAGCCGGGTCCATTCGCTGATGCTACGCAGGATGCGTTCGAGCCGGTAGATGAGCAACACGCGGACCTGGCCCGCGGCAATGCACTGCATGAGCCGACGGATCCCGGGCCGATCCAAAGTTGCCCCCGAATAAGCCTCATCCCTGAAATGACCGAACTCGAACCAGCCGGCGGCGCAGTTCTTACCGATGAAATCCCGGCACACGTTCGCCTGATGATCACAGGAGTCGAAGCGATGCCCGGTTTGCCCGTCGGTCGACACGCGAGTATAGATCGCAACCGGCACGTCGCGGAGTTCTTGAGAGACAGGAAGGATTGAGGTCGCATTCAGCATACGAGCGCCTCGTTAGGCGGACCTCGTTGCAGGCGCGATTATTTCATATCATCGCGGCTCTGTCTTGGACGTGCGTGCGGCCGTTATGGACGTGACGGCGCACGCCGAAATAGCCGCGTAACAGGTCCGGGTGCGCGTTATCAAATTCACCAGACACTTGTCTGGGAATTCACTCTTCTAATTGCCGCCATCATAGTGTTCCGCGAGCTGGCGGAGCGCCTCGCTAACTCGACCGGCGTACGCAACATCTTCTATGAACGCACTGCGCCTCCCTGGGACAAGGCGGCAATGCTCACCAAGGGCGCCAAGCCAAGACGGGAGTAGTTCAGCCGCGGAATACTCGGCTCAGAATCGTCATCCCATGTCTGCCATCCGGGCCACAAGTTCGCCGACCAACGGATTTGGAAACCGCCGGCTCGGGGTGATGGCATAGAATTTTTCCCTGATCTGTGGGATGCGGTGCGTCTCCACCAGCACGCCATTCTCGATTTCGTCGCGCACCACGACGGGCGGCACCAGTGCCAGTCCCTCGCCTTCACGTGCTAACAGGCGCAGCATGGCCATATCGTCCACTTCCGCCAGCACCCGTGGCCGCACGCCGGTCGCCGCCGTTAGCCGGTCGAAGGCCGCCCGCGTGTTGCTTTCCATGCTGGGCAGGATGACCGGAACAGCGCGAAAGTCCGCCGGGAAGCGCAGTCGTTTCTTTTTCCAGGCGGGTACCCCCACCAAACTCACCGACTGCTCGGCCAGCAGGTGACTGTGCCACGGGGTCTCGGCGTCGCGTCGCGCCGGCGAATTGGAAAGAACGAGGTCAACCTCATGCGCGTGGAGCGCGACCAGGAGGTCACGCTGCGCTCCAGAACGGATGATTACCTCGGTTCCGGTCCGGTGCAGCGCGGGCTTTAGGAATTCCAATTGAAAATTGCGCGACAACGTTGCCACCGCGCCAACCCGCAGCACCTGTCGCGCCGCTCCCGGCGCACGGTTCAGCATCATGTCCATCAGCTCCTCGCCCGCCCGACCGATTGTGTCCGCGTACTCAAGCGCGACCTGCCCAGCCTCGGTCAAACGCAGTCCGCCTCGCCCCCGTTCGAACAGGGTTTGCCCGAGGCTTTCCTCCAGCTGCCGGAGCTGGATGCTCACGGCGGATGCCGAGAGGTTTAGCTTGGCCGCGGCGCGGGTCAGATTCAGCTCCCGGGCGATCACGCGGAAATAGCGCAGGTGATGGTAATTCAGGAACGCAGGCATTTGTGGAAGACGTTAGAGATAATATAACGTTGTGTTCCAAATCATGTGATTCCCTCAAAAGCAATATTTCGGTAATCTTGGAGCGATGAGCCGCTACCTTTCCGTTGTCCTCCTAGGCCTGCCCATGCTGCCCTTGGCAGCCGGAATTGCCGCCCGTGTCCTCGGACCCAGGCCCGCAGGGCGGTTGACAACCTTCGCCGCTGCGGCAGCGACGCTCCTGGCCGCCGTGGCCGCGGCGTTGCTAATCACCCACGGGCCGCAAACCGCCCGGTGGGCGCCATTTGGCGAAAACGCAGCCTTGGCCGGCGCACTCCGGCTGGACGCCATCTCGGCGATGATGGGGTTGCTCGTGGCTTTTCTCGGCGCGGTGGTGCTGGGCTTCTCCCGAAACTATCTGGCGGGCGAACCGGGACAGTCCCGGTTCTTCTCGTGGATGAGCCTAACTTTGGCCTCGGTGCTCACTCTCGTGCTGTCGGGACACCTGCTGCTCCTCCTCGCCTCATGGGTCGCGACCAGTCTTTGCCTGCATCGCTTGCTATTGTTCTACCCGGAACGCGCGGGCGCCGCCTTCGCGGCACGCAAGAAATTTGTCTTCAGCCGGATGGGAGATGCCTGCCTGCTCGCGGCCGCGCTTGTCCTGCATTCCTACCACGGCACGTTTGACCTTGAGGCGATCTTTGCAGACTTGGCGCGCGGCGACACCGGAGGGGTCGCCCTGTCCGCCGTCCTGTTGGCGGGTTGCGCGATGCTCAAGTCCGCCCAGTTTCCCTTCCACAGCTGGTTGCCCGACACGATGGAAACACCGACCCCGGTGTCGGCGTTCATGCATGCGGGCATTGTCAATGCCGGCGGGTTTTTAATCATTCGGCTGGCGCCTATCTTTGTGGGCGCGCCGTTCGCCTCCGGGCTGTTGGCCTTGGCCGGCGCGTTTACTGCCGCGTTTGGGGCCATCGTCATGCTCGCGCAGCCGAGCGTGAAACGGGCTCTGGCCTACTCGACCATCGCCCAGATGGGGTTCATGGTGCTGCAATGTGGCCTTGGCGCTTACGAGCTCGCGCTGCTGCATATTGCCGCGCACTCACTCTACAAGGCGCACGCCTTCCTCAACTCCGGTTCCACCATCGGCGCCGTTCCGCGCGCCGCCGTGCGACTGCGGACCCCGGCGTTGACCGTGGGTATCCTGGCTGGGAGCCTCATGGTCGGGCTAGGGGCAACCACGCTTCACGCCCTCGCTCCTGTCGGGGTCGTTCATCCCGGGGTCTTCGGTGTCGTGCTCGCGCTCGCTCTGGCCTACGGCCTTGCTCGCGCATGGTCCGCCGGTGGCGGGGTCCGAACGATTGCGCGCGCCTTCGTTGTGGCGGCGACAATCGCGGCTCTCAGCCTCTCCCTTCATGCCGGCGCCTCGGCTCTCTTTAGCGGGCTGCCGGCCACACAGCCGGCGCCAGTAGTGCTTGGCGTAGTGGGCGCTGTATTTATGGGGCTCTTCCTTTTCCAAGCTCTGCTCTGGCGTGCGAACCTTCATCCTGCCGGTCGCCGTTTCTACGTTCACGCGCTGAACGGATTCTATGTTGGCATCCTCTTCAACCGGCTACTGGGCCGCCTGTGGCCGCGGCAAGCCCTGCCAGCTCGCTTCATTTCACCCCCTGCCGCTGTCCGGCCCCTCCAACATGCCATCCCAAGTGATTCCGCAAGCATCTAGTGTCACGAATTCCCAGCCAGACCTGAACGCGGCCCTGGACGCCGCGCTTCCGCGCATTTCTCCCTTGTGGCCGCTCAGCCATTTTGTCGCGGTCAATCCCTTTGTCGGCCTCATCGATCGGCCCTTTCCCGAGGCCTGCGGCCTGCTGCAGCGCGCGGTTGGCGAGGCTCCATTGCAAAGCCCGGCAGAGTACCGTCAAGCCTACGAACAGGGGCGCATTGAGCAGACCGACCTTGAGGAGGCCTCCGACGCGGAGTGGACGCCGGCCGAGCTCCTGCGGGCACTTGAGGCGGCGGTTGCCGCCGACTCGCCTCCGCCGTTGGCGACCGTGGCCGACCTGCTCGACCAAGAGCGTCCCCGCGCTCATTGGAGCATATTCGTGATTGAAGAAATCTCCAAGTGGTGCGCCGTAACCTTCGACCAGAACCAGACAACGTGGAATTCTCCTTGGAAGGCCCAGGGGCTTTACGCGGCCTGGCGGGAAGCAGCCGTCCATGATCTCAATCCCGAGGCCTTTGGTTTGGCCGGGTTCCGGAGTCTGGTCGCATCCCTGCCGACCGATGCTACCGCCGCGATCAAGCGCTGCTTGGAGATCCTGGAGCCACCGGAAGCCGACCTCGCCGATTTCCTGCACCGTCAGCTGACCACCATCGCGGGCTGGGCGGGCTATGTGCAGTATTTCGTGCGCGAGGACGCGCTGCGGGGCCGCGCCAATCCAGCGCTCAGGGAGCTTCTCGCCGTCCGTTTGGCATACGACGCTGCGCTGTACCAAGCCTTTGCTCAAGACGGCGGCTTGCGGACAGGATGGCGCCAACGAGCGTTGCCTCGCATCGATACCCGGCGCTTCGCCGCTTTGGCTCGCTGGCAATTCGCCTATGAGGCGGGATATCAACGGCAGCTTGCGCGAGCCTTGGCCAAGGGTTCCAGCGTCGCGACCGCCGCCCGGCCCATAGCGCAGGCAGTCTTCTGCATCGACGTGCGCTCGGAGGTCTTCCGGCGGAATCTTGAGGAGGCGCTGCCCAGCGTGCAGACCATCGGCTTTGCTGGCTTCTTCGGCTTTCCTGTCGCGCACCAACCCGCCGGGGACGCCGTGCCCGCCGCACGGTGCCCCGTGCTGCTCGTACCTCCGGTCGGCACGGGCGAGGATCTCTCGGCCGCGCAGGCCGCGTCGGCCGCGGCCGACCGGGTGGAGGCGGGCGCTTGGAAGGCCTTCCAGAATTCAGCCGCCTCCTGCTTCTCCTTCGTCGAGTCGGCCGGCCTTGCGTTCGGCGCCGCTTTTACCGGCGCTGCAAAGGACAACCGGCTGTTGTGTACGCGCGCGGCGCCCAAATTTAATACCGCTTCCCTCGAAACCCGCGTCGCGCTCGCCGCCGGTGCCCTCCGGAACATGGGCCTCACGGGCAACTTTTCCCGAATCGTACTCATCTGCGGCCACGGAAGCCAGAGCACCAACAATCCCTATGCCTCGGGACTCGATTGCGGCGCATGCGGCGGCTACGCCGGCGATATCAACGCCCGTCTGGCCGCTTCGACCCTCAATGATCCCGCGGTCCGCTCCCAACTCTCCCAGCAGGGACTCGTCATCCCGCCCGACACCTTCTTCCTCGCTGGCCTCCACAATACCACGACCGACGACGTGGTCCTGTTCAACTTTGACGCGTTGCCAGCCACGCATCTGGTCGATCTGGTCAATCTGCGGCGTGCGCTTGCGCTAGCCGGCGCGGCGTCCCGCCGCGAAAGAGCGCCCATGCTAGGACTAGCCGGGGTGCCCAACGATCGTATCGACGCTGCTGTTCGCAAGCGGGCGATTGATGTCGCCCAGGTCCGGCCCGAGTGGGGTTTGGCCAACAATGCGGCACTCGTCGCCGCACCGCGGCGGCGCACCGCCGGCCTGAAGCTTGACGGGCGGGTTTTCCTGCATGACTACGACGCTTCGGCCGATCCGGATAGCAAGGTGCTCACACTCATTCTCTGCGCGCCGGTGGTCGTCGCCAGTTGGATCAGCCTTCAGTACTTCGCCTCGCGGGTGAGTCCGAGGCACTATGGCGCCGGCAACAAGGTCCTGCACAATGTGGTTGGCGGCATCGGCGTCGTGGAAGGCAACGGCGGGGACCTGAAAGTCGGGCTCCCCATGCAATCGATCCACGACGGAGAAAAATATGTCCACGAGCCGAGACGGCTTGCCGTCTACATCGAAGCCGATCCGTCAAAGATCTCGGCCGTTCTTCACGAGCAGGCAGCCGTCAGGCAGCTTTTCGACCACGGGTGGCTTCACCTCTTCGCCCTGCAGGGAAGCGTCTGTTTTCGCTACCGCAGTGGGTCTTGGGTCAAAATGGCGGGGGGCTGAAGTGAAGGGCATCGGACCGAGACAGGGTCGCTCACGGACAGGCGAGAAGTTCGGATTTACTATGCGGAAAGGACCAAATTGAAGCGAATGAAGCGAATCCGCCGCTCAAATCGGGTGTGAGGTGGCACCCATTCGCTTCAAGACTTTGCCCCAGCTCTCGTCCTCAGAGGGAGTTCCTCTCGTAAACAGGTCGATTCGCTTCAAAAAGTTCGTGGTTTGGCGCCGACCGGGCAGCCAATTTGCCCCGCAAATTGGATGACGGACGTGGATTCGAACGCAGTTCGACGACCGGAGCGCAGCGCAGGGAGAAGGATCGACCGAAGGTCGAGGGCGCAGCCCCGAGCGAAGCGAGTCAATCCACGTCGGGCAGCCATCTAGAAGCCTCGCTTGCTCATGGCCTGCGGCCGGCGACTCCAGAATCTAATGAACTCGTTGCAAATCGAAGCGCGGCGAATGGCCCCGAGCCTGTCGAGGGGCATGGCGGTCGGGTATTTCCTGCGACTCAAATCTGGCGTCATCTACATCGGTGCTTCAATCGATCTTGAACAACGCCTTGATGACCACGTCTCTGGCCAAGCCTGTCGGACGACCGAACTCGATCCGCCGTCCGCACTTCTTCACTTGACAGTCTAGGTGTAAGGTCATCCAGTGTGGGCATCTCCCGGACCGGCGAGATTTCTTGTCCCCCATGGCTAAAGAAAAAACCGACCTCGTTTACGGCACGCTCGACATGCTGATCCTGAAATCGCTGCAGCATGAACCCATGCACGGCCTCGGCATCGCCAACCGCATCCAGCAGATGTCGGACGAGGTGCTGCGCGTCGAACAGGGCTCGCTCTACCCGGCGCTCTACCGGCTGGAGGCCCAGGGCTGGATCGCGGCGGATTGGGGCGTCTCGGAAAACAATCGCAAGGCGCGCTTCTACAAGCTGACCGCGACGGGCCGCAAACAGCTCGCCGCCGAGACCGATCATTGGACGCGGCTCACCACCGCCATCAATCTCGTCCTCGCCAAGGCCTGAGCCACCGCAAATCCCCCGTTCGGCCATGACTCGCACCGTCGCAGATCCCGGCCGGAATGTTTCCGTGTTGCTCTCGAGCCGCGCCTCCGGAGCTCGCTGGCTGCGCCTCGCCCTCGCGCTGGGCGGTGCGGCGTGGGGCATCGCGATTCGGGCTCAGGATTATCAGCTCGACGTCGGCGTCCGGACGGCGGTCGTCGACAAACCTTTTGGGAAGTCCGACGTGAAGACGGCGCCGGTGCACGGGAAAATTTACGGCATCGTGGCCGTGCAGGAGGTCAAGGCCGAGGGCCGCCTGGTGAAGCCCGTGAACGAGGCCGCGATCATGCAGCTGCTAAGCCAGGAGCTCAACGCCAACGGCTTTCGCCTCTTCCGGCCCGGCGAGCGTCCGGAGATCCTGCTCACGGTGCATTACGGCCGAGGCTTCCTCGCCAATCCGTATCAGATCGAGGGCGGTCGCACCGAGACGCCCGGGCCAGCGTCGTCCGTGGGATCCGTCGGCGGCGGCTCCGTGGGCGGCCCGTCGATTTCCTTCACCGGCGTGCCCACCCAGCTGTTCAAGGAGCTCAGCCCCACTTACCAGGCCAAGCTCGAGAAGGCCAAATACGAGAAGCTCTACATTCGCGTCACGGCCTGGGCTTACCCCACCGACCCCAAGGCTCACAACAAACAGCTGTGGAATGCGACGATGGTCGTCGATGACCCCGAGCACCGCGACTTGAACGCCATCGCGGAAAAAATGCTCGCGGCCGGTGCGCCCTATTTCGGCCGCGAACTCAAGGAGGAGGAAGTCGACGTCTACAAGCCTCTCCCCGAAGGCCGCGTCAACGTCGGCACCCCCGAGGTCGTCGAGCCGAAGAAATAGCCCGCCGGGCACTTTTCAGGCAGGAAATTTCTTTCGCGACACGTCTTAGAGGTAGCCGCGGGATCCATTCCCGTCTCGTGGATCCCGTGCTCATCGTGGAGAACCACCTGCCCAAGAGATAAAATCCCCACGAGGAGCTTCATTACCTGGCCCTGCCCCACCCCCCAACCTCCTAAAGAGAGGACGGCCCTGCAAGGATCTGTCCCGCCATTTAAACGTCTCCCTGCCATGAACACCCCCGCCGTCCCCTCTTTCAACCGTTGGCGTTGCTTGCCGCGGGCGATCTTTCTTCCCCTCGGCCTGCTGCTGGGTGGGGCGCAACTCGCGGTGCCCGCGCGGGCCCAGGAAGAGCAACTCGACGTGGGCGTGCGTTCGAGCGTCATCGACACCACGTACTTGTGGTCCCACCAAAAACCCAAAATGCCGGGCGAAGGCGGCCACGGGAAAGTTTACGGCATCCTGTCCGTGGACGAGGTCAAATCGGACCAGAGGCTGGTCAAGGCCATGAACAAAACGCGCCTGGTGAGCCTCTTCATGGACGCGCTGGAGGCCAATGGCTTCAAACAATTCACCAAGGGACAGAAGCCGGACATCCTCCTGACGCTGAGCTTCGGACGCGGCGAGCTGGCCAATCCCTACATCCGCGATCAGGGCGAAGTGGGCGGACTCCCCGGTCTGCCGGCCCCCGGCGCCGCCTCCTTCGGCGGCCCCCAAACCGCCTCCGCCCCCCAGCAAACGATCACCGGCGCCATGCCGATGCAGCTCTACGACGAGAAGACTCCCGGCTGGGAGGCCAAATTGCAGAAGGCCTCCTTCGAAAAACTCTACCTGCGCGTCACCGCCTGGGCCTACCCCACCGAGCCCAACGCCAAGCCCCGCATGCTGTGGAAGTCGGTCATGGTTGTGGACGACCCCGACCACCGTGACCTGAACCAGGTGGCCGCCAAGATGCTCGAGGCAGGCGCGCCGTATTTTGACAAGCAGCCCAAGGACAAGGAAGTCGACGTCTACAAGCCGCTCTTG
>Ga0316219_1004352_pt1 | contig 10761 bp, 7 predicted proteins | sample TBH18003PmetaG_FD_203635 | JGI IMG/M metagenome (GOLD analysis project Ga0316219, IMG submission 203635) | Freshwater microbial communities from Trout Bog Lake, Wisconsin, USA - TBH18003P | ecosystem: Environmental > Aquatic > Freshwater > Lake > Hypolimnion/Profundal zone | place: USA: Wisconsin... | reverse complement strand
CGAGGCCGCCGCCCGGGCTCTCGGCCTGCACCCGGCGACCCCGGCTGGCGGTGCCCAAATCACCGGCAATTTCAACGAAGCCTTCGCCAAGGCGAGCACGGGCGGGTTTCAGATGCCCCAACAGGACCATGCCATTGCAGGTTCTCCACTTGCTGGTGGAGGGCAAATTTACGACTCCAGAGGGACGGGCTACAGCAGTATCGCCACGGTCGCCGACTTTACGATGAAGACCATGCAAAACAAGGATGTCGAGTTCCATATCTCGCCCTTGCCTCCCCCGGGCGTCGATGGCGTGCTCAGCCTCGGATTGTTCGACCGCTTCGACATCGATCTGAATTTCAGCGCCCGTCGCTTCAACCTGTTCTCGAAGGATCATTGCGATGGCAAGATTCTTTACTGGCGGGCACCGGGTGTGACCACGCTGCCATTTCTGACGCGCGAAAACCGTGTCTTCACTCGTGTGATGCTGGAGGGCAAGGAGCTGACTGCCGTCATCGACACCGGTTCACCGGTCAGCGTCCTGCGCTTCGACGCCGCCGCGCGCCTGTTTGGCATCTCGCCGAGCGACCCGGGAGTGACTCTTGTGGGGGAGCATCACGCCAATGATCGGCAGGACCTGTACGCCCATAACTTCAGGACGCTGTCTTTCGGCACGGTTGCGATTGCAAATCCAAACGTGCTGCTGACGCGGAACACCATCCTGGTGCAGGGCGCAAACCCCAATGCGCGCACCGGCAGCCTGATAAGGAATGATGCTTCCGAAGGCCAGCCCGACATGATCATTGGAATGGACACGCTCAAGCTGATTCATCTCTACATCGCCATGCGCGAGCGGGTTCTTTATGTGACGCAGGGCCCTGAACTCGCACCAGATGCCCCAGGCGCGCAACCCGTCATCCCGGTCACGCCGTTTCGTCCCTGATCTTCGGCGTTGGGCCCATTGTCCAACTGCGGCTGCAATGCCAGAGCTGAGTTCAGCAGGATCGCCTGTCCTGCCGGGGTGGGAATGTCCGCCGCGCAAACAGGCATGACCGATCCCATTTTCGACAACTGCCAATATCAACTCCCGTGATCGGGGCGCGGGACCCAGGCACAGGCTATTTGTGCCGGCCAATCAGGCAAGGCAGCAGCTTGCAACTAAATGACTGATCGGTCATTTATTATGTCATGGCGGAAAAGCGATGGCAGCGACGCAAGGAGGACCGGTCAGGCGAAATCCTGGAAGCGGCGCTGGCCTGCTTCGCCAAGAACGGCTTTGCCGCCACGCGCATGGAGGACATCGCGCGACGGGCCAAGATCGCCAAAGGCACCATCTACCTTTACTTCGAGAACAAGGAGGCGGTCTTCAAGGCGCTGGCGCGCAGCTCGGTGGCGTCCCGCCTGGAGGCCGTTGAAGCGGCCCTGGCCCAGCACCAAGGCAGCGCCACCGACCTCCTGCGGTTCTTCATCGGCAGCTTCGGCGAATTCGTCACCACCAGCGACCGCGTCATTCTGCCCAGGATGATGCTCGCCGAAGCCGGCAACTTCCCCCAGCTGGTGAAATTCTGGCGGCACGAACTCATCGATCGCGGCTTGAACATCATCCAGTCGATCATCCGGCGCGGTGTCGCCCAGAAGGAATTCCGGGATCTGCCGCCCGAACATGTCGCCCGGCTGTGCATTGCGCCGCTCGTGACGATAGGCATCTGGCGCACGACTTTCGCCCATCTCGACAAAGAGCCCTATGACTATCAGGGCCTGATCGCCGCGCATCTGCAGGTGCTGCTGCGTGGCCTTTCCCCTGGCGGTGACACATGAAATGGACGGTCGTGCTTCTTGCTCTTCCTCTTCTGGCGTCGTGTGGCCAGAGCCGCGATGATGCCTGGCTGGGATATGCCGAGGGCGACCAGGCCATGATCGCGGCGCCACAGCCGGGATGGGTCGAAAGCATGAAGGTGGAACGGGGCGCGGCCGTTCATCGCGGCGATGTTCTCTTCGTGCTGGACGACACGCACGAGACGGCGGGCCGTGACCAGGCAGTCGCGTCGCTGCAGGCGGCACGGGCGGCATTGGCGCAGGCGCGCTCCAGCCTGGCGCAGGAACAGGCCAACCTTGCCTATACCCGCACCGAGCTGGTGCGCCAGGACCGGCTGGCGCAGGAAGGCATCGGAACGCCGACCCAGCGCGATGCCGCGCGCAATGCCTTTGCGCAATCCCAGGCGCGCATCGGCCAGCTGCAGGCGCAGATCGCCCAGACCCAGGCCCAGATCGCGCAGATGCAGGCGGGCCTGGGCTCCGCGAGCTATGCCCTGTCCCAGCGCGAGATCGTGGCCCAGACCGAGGGCGTCGTTCAGGACATCTACTTCCGCGAAGGGGAATATGTTCCGGCCGCGACGCCGGTTCTTTCCGTGCTTCCCCCCGCCAACATCTTCGTGCGCTTCTTCGTGCCCGAGAGCCAGTTGCCACGCGCCCATCTGGGCCAGAAGGTGCGCATCGCCTGCGATGGCTGTCAGCCGGTGGACGCGACCATCACCTTTATCGCCGCAGAGCAGGAGTTCACGCCGCCCGTCATTTTCAGCGACGAGAGCCGGGACAAACTGGTGTTCAAGCTCGAGGCCCGCTTGCCGGGCGGGCTGAAGCTCCATCCCGGCCAGCCGGTGCAAGTGCGCCCGCTATGAGCGCCGAGCTTGCCATCGATGTGCGCGGCCTCACCAAGCGCTTCGGGAAGAAACTGGCGGTGGACCATATCGACATCGCCGTGCCCAAGGGGGAGGTCTGGGGCTTTCTCGGCCCCAACGGCTCGGGCAAGACCACCACCATCCGCATGCTGTGCGGACTGCTGACAATCGATGAGGGACAAGGCACGTGCCTGGGCCTGGACATCCGCACACAACCCGAAGCGATCAAGCGCCGGGTCGGCTACATGACCCAGCGCTTCAGCTTCTGGGAGGATCTCTCGATTCGCGAGAATCTGGAGTTCGTCGCCCGGGTCTATCAGGTCCAGGGCGCGCGCCACCGGGTGGACGAAACCCTGGCGCGCCTGGGCCTGGCGAAGCGCCAGAACCAACTGGCGGGGACGTTGTCGGGCGGCTGGAAGCAGCGCATGTCGCTGGCGGCCTGCATGTTGCACGCCCCCCAGCTGCTGTTGCTGGACGAACCCACCGCCGGGGTCGATCCCAAGGCACGGCGCGACTTCTGGGAGCAAATCCATGCCCTCAGTGATGGCGGCCTCACCGTGCTGGTTTCGACGCACTACATGGACGAGGCGGAGCGTTGCGACCGCATCGTCTATATCCTGAACGGCAAGCTGGTGGCGCAGGGTACCGTCCAGGATGTCGTCACGAAATCGGGACTCATCACCTTTGTCCTGGAAGGCGATCATGTGCGCCGGCTGCTGCCGGAGCTGCAGGGCCAGCCAGGCATCGACTATGCGGGCTTCTTCGGCGCCGCGCTTCATGTCAGCGGCCATGACCGCGCCGCGCTGGAAAAATCGCTTGAACGCTATCGGGACGCGAAGGGCATCGTCGTTACAGAGGCGGCGCCCAACCTGGAGGACGTCTTTATTCAGTTGCAGGAAAGCGCTCGATGAACGGGCGTTTCTCGCTTGCCCGCATATGGGCCATCCTGCTGAAGGAATTCCTGCAGATGCGCCGCGACCGGCTGACCATCGGCATGATCGTCGGCCTGCCGCTGGCGCAGCTTTTCATGTTCGGCTACGCCATCAACCTCAATCCCAAGGCGCTGCCGACGGCCATCTCGGTGGACGACAACGGGACGTTTGCCCGCTCTATCGTCGCGGCGTTGCGCAACTCCAGCTATTTCGAGGTGGTGGCAGAGAGCAATGATCCTGTCGCAGCGCGCCGGATGCTGCAGGAAGGCAAAGTGCTTTTCGTGGTGGAGATTCCGGTAAACTTCAGCCGCGATATCGTGCGCGGGACGCGGCCGGACCTGCTGATCGAGGCCGATGCCACCGATCCGGCAGCCGGCGGCTTCGCCATGGGCGCCTTCACCGGCCTGGCGGCCTCGGCGCTGAAGGACGACCTGAAAGGGCCGCTGGCATCGCGGATGCAGGGCCCGCCGCCGTTCAATCCGGTCACGCATCTGCTCTACAATCCCGAAAGCAACACCCGTTACAGCATCATTCCGGGACTTCTGGCCGTCATTCTGACCATGACCATGGTGCTGATGACCTGTCTGGCGCTCACGCGCGAACGCGAGCGTGGCACCTATGAAAACCTGCTGGCCATGCCGGCGACACCGATCGAGATCATGATCGGCAAGATCGCGCCCAACATCGCCGTCGGCGCCGTTCAGAGCGCGATCATACTGCTGGCGGCCAGATACGTCTTTCACGTGCCGCTGGTAGGTTCGCTGCCGCTGCTGGCCTTCGCGCTGTCGATCTACATCATCGCCAACCTGGCGGTGGGCTATACCTTTTCAACCATCGCGCAGAACCAGCTTCAGGCCATGCAGATGACAACCTTCTTCCTGCTGCCCGCGATCCTGCTTTCGGGCTTTGCCTTCCCCTTCGCGGGCATGCCGGTGTGGGCGCAGTATATCGGCGAGGCGCTGCCGGCGACGCACTTCCTGCGGATTGTGCGTGGCATCCTGCTTAAGAACAACGGTCTGGCAGAGATCTGGCCAAACCTGTGGCCGCTGTTCGTTTTCACCTTTCTGGCGGGCAGCGTGGCGCTGTTGCGCTTCCGCCGGACGCTGGATTGATGTTGGCGTGGCCATCCTGTGGGCCTGCTGTCGCGAACGCCCGCCAGCGGCGCGGAAGCAGTTGGCGCAAAGCGGGCCTTCCCGCGGGCCAGACGCCCTTGGTTGGGCCGTAGAGAGAGCCTGGAAGATTTGATAGTTTGCCCCCCGGTTGGGTGCGGCTGGAGTTCGGGAGGGCAGTTTGAGGCTTGTTTGGCTAGGAACCTGCTGCATGGCGTTGCTCAGCAGCCATGCGGCGCACGCCCAGGCGCCGCTGTTGCCGCCGCCCAAATTCCATCATCTGCAGCTCAACAGCATCGATCCCGAGGCGGCGGCCGCCTTCTACATCAGGGAATTTCCTTCGACGTCCAGAACCAGTTGGGAAGGTCTGCCGGCGCTGGCGTCACCCGACAATGTCCTGATCATTTTTCACAAGGTTGCACGGGCGCCGGATGCCGATCCCAATGCCACCGCCTACTGGCATTTCGGCTGGAACGTGGTGGATTCGCGCAAGAGCCTGGAAACATTCCGTGCCCAGAACATCCTGGCGCCCTTCTACACCGATGAGCAGGGCGACTTCGTCGGCATCAGCAGCGACACCTACCCCTATCCGCCGGGCGTGCCGGGCCGCACCCGCGCCCAGCTGGCGGATGCAAGGGCGCAAAATCTTCAGCCCAGCCGGCAGGGTGGCAATGGCTATATTCTCGGGCCCGATGGGGCGGTCATCGAGTATACGGGCAACCAGCCGGAACGGATCGATCATGTGCATATGTGGGAAGACGACCCCGTCTGCGCGCAGCTCTGGTACCAATCGCATCTGGAGGCGACGCCGCGGCGCGCCGGACGCGGCGCCAGCGCACCGCCGCCCGCGCCGACCATGGAGACCTGCAAAACGCCCCGTGCAGAGGAGCCTTCATGGCCGTCGCTGACCCGGAACGGCACCTATCGCAGTCCCACCGGCGGGGTCAGTTTCAGCGGTGTGGCGATGAACTGGTATCCCAACCAGGGCAACGCGCCGCTGGCGCCTACGCGCGGTCACCTGATCGACCATGTCGGCCTCAGCGTCACCGACCTCGATGCCTGGGTCGCCAAGCTGAAGGCGGAAAACGTCACCTTCCTGGAACAACCGCACAATCTGGGCGACACCCGCGCCGCAATGATCGAAGGTCCGAGCGGTGAAGCCATCGAACTGGTCGAAGTCAAATAACGACGATCACGCGAGGGCGCTTGGTCCTTTGCGTGCATCCTTGAAAGGGGCGGTCCATGCACGTTCGCATCTTTTTCGCATTGTTGGCCATGGGGCTAAGCGGTAGCGCGGCACTCGGCCAGGTTGCCGCCACTTCGCCTGGCAATCCGGTTGTCACAGCCGCACAGATACCACCGGAAAAATCCATTCCGCTTGACCAGGCTCTGGAGGCGGTTCAGGCGGCGCTTGCTGCATGCACGGCCAGAAGTTCACCCGCCACGGCGGAAGTGATGGACCTCAATTTCAATCCGAAGGTGCTGCTTTCGGCAGATGGTGCGCGGGCCAATTCCTTCGAACCGGCGCGCAGGAAAGCCTATACGGTCTTGAAGAAGGGCATGTCTTCCGGTGCATTCGCCAAAAGTGTGGGTTCCCCACCCGTGAACACCGTTATTGAAGGCGATCCGAGCTTGAGGGCATCGGCAGGTGGACTTCCCATTCTGAAGGGCGGAATGATCATCGGGGCGCTGGCGGTATCCAGCCCCGCCGGCCAGGACACCGACGAATCCTGCGCACAGGCTGGAATCGTTAAATTCCATTTCTGAACAGACGCCCTGCGATCGATGCGATATCGCGCCCTGGGGGAAGAGTGCCGCGAATAAAGCTATAATGCGATCCAGGACCGCGGCTTACCAGCCACCACCCAGGGCCTCGAAAAGGGCGATGGTGTCTGCATAGCAGGTGGCCCGGGCTTGTATGGTTGTGAGCCGGGCCTGGTCGTAGGTCTGCTCGGCCAGGAGGACAGGTGTGGCGCCGATGTCACCCAGCACCTGTTGGTGCTGCGCGCGTCTCAGGGCAATCTGGGCAGCGCTTTCCGCCGCCATGTCGGAAGCAAGTGCCTGCGAGTCAAAATTCAAGGCCTCCAGAGTGTCGGCGGTATTCTGGAAAGCCGTTACGACAGCACCTTGATACTCGGCCTTGGCCTGGTCCAGGGCCGCATCTGCTGCACGTTTGCGTGCCAGCAATGCGCCGCCCTGGAAAAGAGGCTGCAACACGCCCGCTCCCAGACTCCAGAAACCCGCCCCCGGGCCAAACAGCATCCCGGCCGCACTGGCTGCCGAGCCGTTGGAGGCACTGAGCGTAATGTTCGGCAGCATGGCAGCCACCGCGGCGCCGACCTGGGCATTGGCAGCGTGCAGATTCTCCTCAGCCATGCGCACATCAGGCCGGCGGCGGACGAGCTCTGCCGGTATGGCCTGTGGCAGGGTTTTCGGCAGCGCCAATTCCGCCAGACTGAGGGATACTGGCGAAAATTCCGCCGGCAATTTTCCGGAAAGGGCAGCCAGAAGATCCTGTTGCTGGGCGAACTGCTTTTGCAATCCCGCCAGCGCCGCCTGCGCCTGTGCCAGCAATGCCTCCTGCGCCGCCAGCGCGGCAGAACTGGCGGCGCCCCGCGCGACCTGGTCCTGCAACAGGTCACGCAGGTTCGCCACCGCGTGCACGACAGCGCCTTGTGCCTGCATCTGATCCGAAAGTGACGCCAGCTGGACGGCAGCGACGGCCATGTTGGCAGCCAGCATCAGGTGCGCGGCCTGAAGAGAAAATTCCTGTCCGCGTGCATTCGCATCCGCCGCCTCGACGGTGCGGCGGGTGCCACCGAATATATCCAGGCTGTAGCTCACAGTTACTTGTGGCGTGAACAGATTGAATGTCTGCCGATTGTCGGACAAAACGGGCGAGAGCGCGCCGGATGTCTGCTGCCGCGTCGCATCGAACCCCGCGCCGAGTCCCGGGAAAAAGGCGGCGCGTTCCGCCATGGCATTCGCCTGGGCAATTTTCAGCGCGGCGCTTGCGGCGACAAGGTTCGGGTTGCCGTTCAGCGCCGCTTCCACCAACCGGTTCACGGTTTCATTCCCCAGCAGCGTCCACCAGTCGGCAGGCAAGCTGGCCTGGGGATCAAACTGCGGCTGCGTGGGGCTCGCGATTTGCTGCGATGGAAAATCATTCGGCATTGTGACGGCCTGCACCGATGGCGCGGCGGGTGCCCGAAAATCCGGTCCGGCGGCGCATCCCGTGGCCGTCAACGCTCCCGCGATGGAAGCCAGCAGCAGCGTGCGCTTCATGCCTCCCTCCCGGTTTCGCGAGTCACCGAAAAGCGGTCGATGAGGACGGGCAATACAAGCAGAATGAGGGCGGGAGCCAACAGCATGCCGCCAACCACCACCAGCGCCAGGGGCTTTTGGACCTGTGAGCCGATTCCGCTGGAGACTGCTGCAGGCAGCAGGCCGACGCACGCCGCGACACAGGTCATCATCACCGGCCGGAACTGTATGTCGCAGGTGCGGATAATCGCTTCGCCACGCGCCACGCCCTGGTGAAGCAGGCGATTGTAGAAAGACAGCACAATGATCCCGTCCATGACGGAAATGCCGAACAGTGCGACGAACCCGATCGCGGCGGAGACGCTGAAGGGCGTTCCAGTGACGTAGAGGGCCAGAACCCCGCCGATCATCGCCATCGGCATGACGCTGGCTGCCAGCAATGTGTCCCGCAGCGACGAGAAATTGATGTAGAGCAACATGCCGATCAGCGCGAGGCTGATGGGGATGGCAATGGCGAGCCGGCCCAACGCCTCCTGGAGTTCGCCGAACTCTCCCACCCATTCCATGCGGTAACCCGTGGGCATCGCGACCTCGCGCCTGATGCGGTCCTGGGCTTCCTGCACCGCCCGGCCGAGATCACGGCCGCGCACGCTGAATTTGATCGGGATATATCGTTCCTGATGTTCCCGGTAGATGAAGGCCGCCCCCGAAACCAGGCGAATATCGGCTATCGCGGACAGGGGGACGGGTATGGGGTTGCCACCATTCGGATTGGGCGCATCCACAACCAGTTTCCGCAGCGTATCCATGCTGTTGCGGTAGCGGGGGGCCAGCCGGACAATGATGGGATAGTTGCGATCGCTATTGGTCTCGTACAGGTTGCCGGCGCTTTCGCCACCAATCGCGGCTTGGATGACGCTGTTTATGTCACCCGAAGCCAGGCCGAAACGGGCGGCGCGTTGCCGGTCTATGCGTATTTCCACCGTTGGCTGCCCAAGGGAATTGAGCACCGCCAGATCGGCGATGCCGGGAACCTTCGACATGATATCCTTGATGCGCGCGGCAGTTCGCTCCAGCACGGCAAGGTCGCTGCCGAACAGCTTGACGGAGTTTTCTCCCTTTACACCGGATGCCGCCTCTTCCACATTGTCTTCTATGTTCTGGGAGAAGTTGAATTCGACGCCTGGAAAGGCGCGAGCCAGGTCGGCATTCATCTTCTCGGTCAGTGCGGCCTTGGTGACTCCGGAAGGCCATTCGCCGGCCGGCTTCAGCGGCACGAAGAATTCGGCATTGAAGAAACCGGTGGCGTCTGTGCCGTCATCGGGGCGGCCATTCTGCGAGATCGCCGTCACGACCTCGGGATAATTGCGGATTAGCCGGCGCATGCGATTGACATTGGCATCGGCGGCTTCCAGCGAGATTGTCGCCGGCATGGTTGCTCGAATCCAGAAGTTGCCTTCCTCGAGGTGCGGCAGAAATTCCATGCCGAGCTGGGAACCGCACAGCAGGGCTGCGGCCAGCAATATGCCCGCACCACCCAAGGACAAATACCGGTTGGCGAGGGCGAATTGTGCCAGCGCCATGTAATTGCGGTGCAGGAAGCGCAAGAACCGCGTTTCTTTTTCCGCGATCCTGGCGGGCAGCAGATAGGAGGCCAGAACCGGCGCCACGATAAAAGTGGCGATCACGCCGCCGGCGATGGCGTAGGCATAGGTCCGTGCCATCGGGCCAAAGATATGCCCTTCGACTCCCGCCATCGTGAAGAGCGGAACGAACGCTGCCACAATGATCGCCGCCGAGAACAGGATGGCCTGCGAAACTTCCTGTGCGGCCACGAAGATCACCGCCAGGCCGGGTGATAGGCCCTTCTCGCGCGCCCAGGCCAGCCTGTCATTGCGTTCCGGGCGCACGGCCGTGTGACCCGACAGATGGCGGAATACATTCTCCATCATGATCACCGTCGCATCGACAACCAGGCCGAAATCGATGGCGCCAACCGACAGGAGGTTCGCGGATTCGCCGCGCAGCATGAGGATTGTAACAGCAAACAGCAGTGCAAAAGGTATGGTTGCGGCGACGATGACGGCACTGCGCAGGTCGGCCAGAAACAGCCACTGAACCAGGAAAATCAGCGTCATGCCGACCAGCATGTTTTCCAGCACGGTCCTGGTCGTGACGGCAATCAGGTCGCTTCGGTCATAGATGGGGGTAATGGCGACGCCCGGCGGCAAAACGCCCGACCCGTTAATCGACTGGATTTCCGCCTTTACGGCCTTGAGTGCCGGCAGGCTTTGCTCGCCCCGGCGCATCAGTACGATGCCCTCGACGATGTCGTCGTCATTGTCCTGTCCGGCGATGCCCAGGCGAGGCTGGTGACCTATGGATATCGTCGCGACGTCTCGAATGAAAATCGCGGCGCCCTTGCTCTGCGAGAGTACGACGTTCCCGATATCATCGACCGAGCGGATCAGGCCCACGCCCCGCACGACCGCCGTCTGCTGGCCGATGTCGATCGTCTGTCCGCCGACATTGATGTTGCTGTTGCCCAGTGCCTGCAACAGCTGCGGCATCGTCACGCCATATTGCAGCATCCGGTTCTGATCGACCGAAACCTCGTAGGTCTTGGTCTTGCCGCCCCAGCCGGTCACGTCGATCACGCCCGGCACGGCCTTGAAGCGGCGCTGCAGAATCCAATCCTGAATGGTCTTCAGGTCGGTCAAGGAATATCCGGGTGGACCCGTCACCCGATAACGGTAGATTTCCCCTATCGGGCTGACGGGAGAAATCTGCGGCTGGGCC
>Ga0316219_1004345_pt1 | contig 10774 bp, 13 predicted proteins | sample TBH18003PmetaG_FD_203635 | JGI IMG/M metagenome (GOLD analysis project Ga0316219, IMG submission 203635) | Freshwater microbial communities from Trout Bog Lake, Wisconsin, USA - TBH18003P | ecosystem: Environmental > Aquatic > Freshwater > Lake > Hypolimnion/Profundal zone | place: USA... | reverse complement strand
GCAGTACAAACTTCAAACCTGATTTTAAAATCCAAATCCTATAAAAACTAAAAAAATCATTACATTTAAAAACAGAGAAACACTAACTAACAATTAGTACACTTTCTTTTGACGTTATACAATAGCTTCCATAGTTCATCAAATCTATTCTTGCTATTTGGTTTATAATCTTCCGTTATTTCATCTGCATAAAAACTAATATTGTTATTCTCTAACAATGATAAATAAATAGTTTTTTCAGGTGGAAATTTATCAACCGGAAAATCTAATTGAGGTTTATCCCAATTAGTAACGAGAGCTTTAAAATAGTTCCTCTTTGCTGTATGTATCGAAGCCGATATTTTATGCTTGTTCACCAATTCATTATTAAAAATTGGCGTCTTATTATAAATCAAACTACATATTTCAGACAACTTACTATTAAACTCTTTTTTACTTCTTATAACTATCGGTTGCCCTTTAAAATACCAAGCAACTTCACTATTAGTACCATAAAAGTTGTTTAGAATTTTATGGGTTAGTAAGTTCTGTTGATGTAATACTATATTGTTCAATTCTCGAACTGCTACTTTATCATCGCTATTTTCGTCAATTACCTTTTTGGTTTTCTCAATCTCAAATAATAATTCCTTTATTGACTTTGAATTTTTATAGTAACAATATAAAACCGCTTCATCATTTGTTGCTGAATGTTGTCGTACCTCATTAGAAATATTCTTTTCATTGAATATTAAATTTATGAAGCCATCAATTTCACCAACAGGAATATCATTAATTGGATGAGATGAAATTTTGTATTCGAACAAACGAGGTGTACCAGTTTCATACATAACCTTTTTAGCAATAACTGGCGGTAATTGATAGTATTTATTTAATAATGTAACAACATCTGTCACATCATCAACTTTGCCACCTGCTTCAATTAAAGCAGTCTGTATATCTAAGTCAGCACCTTCGAATAAAACAAAGCGTTGGCTATAATTTCTGTATAGAATTATTTTTCTTTTCTCTAAGTCTTCGATTAAAGTAGAAGCATTTTTTATTCCTAAACACTTTTCTGAGTAACTAACTAGAAAAGGTTTATCGAGTATTGATCCTGCCTGAGAATTAATATTTAATAATCCAACAGTCTTAATTATTTTAGAATAATCAATTATGTGTTTTTCAAAAGAAGCTTCAACATTTTCCAGTGCCGTCTTTATTGATTTCCAAGCACTAAAATCAGGGTTGTATCTTGAATTAAGGAAAGAGAAATAATTGAAAATAAGATATTCATATACATCGGGAATAGTATAAAAACCATCTTTTGACTGAACATGCTGAAACAATCCTGTATGATCTGTTGACTCTAAAAATGAAAAAAGGGATCGTTCATTTTGACCGTATTTCTGCAATGAAAGCGTAAGTATGTATGCAGAAATTGCATCTAATGGAAATAATTTTTCAGCAATTTCTTTAATATAGTCTTCATTAATATTAAATGCCTTTGATTTGACTAACAAACTAATTGCAGAAGTAATTTCTTTAGCATATTTTTTTGTTGAGGGTCTTTCACTTAAATGCTCAGATGCTAAAAACAAAAGTTGTTCTACTGGCTCATTAAAAGTTACTTCTCTAAACCGACCTTTAACTTTTGTCCACTCTTGTTTCTGAGATTGACTTAATCCCAAAGCGTAGGCATCAAAATTTTGATGAATCGTTGTAAATAAAACAATATTTACATCAGGATTATTTACAAACTCAGCAAGTTGTTGAATAAAGTACAACTCCTTTTCAGGCTCATTTTGAGAAGCGTGTTCTAAGAATTTACCAAACTCATCAATAACTAAAAATAGGATTGGATTTTTCTTGCCTAAATCGTGGTACTTATTAAATATTTCTGAGAATATATTTTCAGTAACATTTTTATTGTTCTTGATTTCAAAAGTTTCAGCAAATGCTTCTCTTAAAGATTTGTATTCTCCAACAATATTTATAAAATCAATAGTTGGATTTGGTAAAAGGTTAATTCCAAAATGTTTCTTTTTCCCAGATATACTTTGCTGGAATGCCCATAAAAAAGCTGATTTACCTGTACCATAAGACCCAATAATATTAAATGACCTAACGCCCTTTTTAAAATCGTTTGCAATTTGACTCACAACACGAATAGCATTAGGAGTAGGAATATAATTTAATTCCTTTTCGCTATCACGAATGATATTTACTGATGTTGTGAATTTAGTTGCCATAGTAATTGTTCAATATCTCGAATTTATTAGGTTTACTTTTAAACTGCACTTCTTTTATACCTGCATGGTCATTAAATACTATTCCGTATTTTTTATACTTCGAATTCTTAGATATACTTTCAATCTTATTTACTAACCCTGTTCTACCAATAGCAAATACACTTCCAACTTGATCTTTTTCTTGTTCTAAAGTGTAAAGACTTATCGACTTATCAAAATTGTCTTTGTCTAAAATTCCATACAACAAAACTTCCTCTGGAATTTCTGTTTTATCATCTGAAACAACAGAAAAGAAAGAATTTGGTTTATCATTTACTCTGCGCTTTTCTTCTTGAATAATATTTAATTCAGTAAGTAAGCCTGAAAAAGTATCTTCTTTGTCTTTGCTTTGAGCATCAGTCCGGATATACATTTTTGTTAAGACTTCAAAATCTGTTGAGACAGTATTTTTATTTATTTGAGAGATATTTAATTCTTCAGATTTGCGTAAAACAAAAGCAATAAAATTATCTTTTGTAAACTCGATTTTTTCTCTTCTAAACTCATTAAAAATTAAGCTATAAATAGAGGCAATATTTTGAGTTACTAACTGATAATGAAGGAGCCAAAGTGTAGCTTCATCTTCTAAGTATGGATCTTTCCCTTTGTCATCAAGGATGTATTCAGCAAAGTCTGTAAGATTTCCATCTTTGTCTAAAATCCCAAAAGCTTTCATCCAAAAGCTTATTGCAGCAACCATGTTTTTACCCACGCCCAATTCAACTACCGCATCTTCATTAGAAAATTTATTGCCCTTTTTTACAAATTCATAGCCTTTTTTAAGCCACAAATGCCGACAATGAAAAGTATCATGACCGGAAAAAGTCAGCTTATTTGATATTTTTGGTTCAACTACTTCAGCCATTAATTTAGGTTTAAAAAAGTTCGCTAAATGAATTAGTAAATTTATGTTCTTGCCTACAATTAAGTGTAATTGTTTATAAACATTGATAACGGCTTAGAGATATAACCACTATTGATTTTTTTATAAATTGATATATAAAAATGTGAATAAAATTCAGGTGGGTGAGGCTAATGAAAGATGATTCTAACTTTTTAAGGCGATCCGACATGTTGTACCTATGTTGTACCAAATAAAAAAAGCCGCTCAATTGAGCGGCTTGTAATCCGTGCCCCAGGCGGGACTTGAACCCGCACGGCCGTTGCTGACCACAGGATTTTAAGTCCTGCGTGTCTACCAGTTCCACCACCAGGGCATCCAAAAAAAATTCCATCATTAAAGATGGAAAATTCTGGAGCGGAAGACCGGGCTCGAACCGGCCACCCCGACCTTGGCAAGGTCGTGCTCTACCAAATGAGCTACTTCCGCATTTTATTTTATAAGAACTTTAATTGGGAGTGCAAATTTAGCCATCTAAAGTTCACTACAAAATTTTTTTATCCTGAAAGACTACTTGTATTTGGGTGTGTACAAGGTATTATCAGGCACTTTTACATCGGGTTTGCCCATATAACGATGTTGATACAAGTTATAGCAGCCGCCGAAAATAAAAGCAATCACTACAAATACCTGTAAATAAAATAAGAATCTTGATGAATTTACCCAGTTTTTGGTAAAGTCCTTTTCGTTTTCTATTGCTTCTTGTGACATATTGAAATTTGAGTTCTTTGCAAAAATAAGGGAGCAAATGAAATTATACGTGCTTCTTTTCAACAATTTGCCGGAAGAATTGCTTATGCCTGATAAAATGCTGCCATACGATGGTGCCATTATACACTCCACGCAATGAAATCATTGGTCTTTTTGAAGCTGGATATTCTTTTTTGCCGAAAACCCACCAACTTACTACCGCCCAATGCGCTTTTACAATGGCTTTAAAAAAATGCACATCACCTGTTACTAAACCCTTCCATGCTGAAATCGCATCCAATAAAAAACGGAATGGCAGTTTCCAGCATTTTTCTGTTAGGGGAAGGTTTTTAGTCATCATCATCAAATTATTCCTGAAGTTGAGAAATACTTTTCGTCCGCCTCTTGGCAATGTTCCTGCACCTACATGATAAACTACACTCTTTGGGCAAACGAATATCGTATATCCTGCCAACTGCATACGCCAACAGAGATCTATTTCTTCTTGATGCGCAAAAAAACTTCCGTCAAAACCATTTAATGTATGAAACAATTTACTGCGCACAAACATGGCAGCGCCGGTTGCCCAAAAGACTTCTTCGGTTGAATCGTATTGATGTTCTTCTTTTTCCAATACATCAAATATCCTTCCGCGTGAAAATGGATATCCTAAACTGTCAATCCATCCACCGCTTGCGCCTGCATATTCAAATAATTGAGGTTGATGATAAGATAATAATTTAGGCTGGCAAGCTGCGATCTTATCATCAGATTCCATCAATTCAATGATCGGTTCTATCCAATTCGCTGTTACTTCAACATCGCTGTTCAGCAGCACATAATAATCTGCTTCCACATGTTTCAATGCCCAATTATAACCGCCTGCAAAACCATCGTTCTGTGTATTTAATATAATTTCAACAGAGGGGAAATTACTACGCACAAATTCTACCGAATCGTCAATCGAAGCATTATCAGCCAATACAATTTTTTTATTGGCATAGGTTGATGCAATGACTGACGGAAGAAACCTTTCAAGATAATTTCTTCCATTAAAATTGAGAATAACTATTGCTACCGAAGGCTGCATCAAACATTCTATTTGTTTGCGAAAATAAGCTTACAAATTGTAGGAATTATTTTTTGTTTGTTAACAATTGCTTCTCATGGCAGCAATCTAAAAAATAAAGATTGCAGTAAAATTATAAGAACATGGCATTAACTTTAATCCCTTTAGTTTAAAAACCTTCAAAATATACTCATATGAAAAGGGAATTATTTTTTATTCTCTCAGCAAGTTTATTGCTGTTCAGTTTTCGCCAACAAAATGATGACGCTGCTGCCATTAAAAAATTATTGGAAAAAGAAGCTGCTACCTGGAGATCAGGCGATGTTGCAGCGCATGCAGCATGCTGGCATATACAGCCGTACAGCAGGATTTTGGTTTCAACAACAAATGGAGAAACGTTTGATGTTCCACCCGAAAATATGATCAAACCTTCAGCATCCACGGGCAATGGCGGATTTGCAGTGATCAGCAATTACAAAGTAAGCATTCATGGAAATAACGCATGGGTAAGCCACGATGAAGAATCCACTTCAAAAGATGGTAAGAAAACGTATTCTTACGAAATAAGAATTTTGGAAAAAATTAATAATGAATGGAAATTGGTTGGACAATCGATTCATATTTATGTTCCTAAAAAAACGGAATAATATTATTCTATAAACGTATCAGTCGCAGAAAGCTATAAAGCACAAGTGTGCCCCAAAGGGGTTCCTTTGGAACGACGCAACAATTGCTGAGAACAGTATTACTGCCTGTCAATAAAATATTCTGTACTTTCAATCTTCATTTTTGCAATATGAAAAAGTTATCTCTTATTTTATTTTTGATAAGCTTCTCTCTTATGAGCAATGCGCAAACTATCATTCCATTATATGATGGGATTATACCCAATAATAAACTTGTAACGAAATCCGAAATAAATAAAGGCAACGGAAGAATTGCAGGCGTAACAATACCAACTCTGACTGTTTATTTGCCTGAAAAAAAAGATTCATTCTTAACAGCTGTGATCATTTGTCCTGGCGGTGGTTATGCGGGTTTGGCAATGGAACATGAAGGAAGTGCAGTAGCAAAAACATTCAATGAAAAAGGTGTTGCCGCATTTGTATTGAAATACAGGTTACCTGCAGACAGTACTGTTAACAACAAAGAAATTGTTCCATTGCAAGATGCAGAAAGAGCCATTCAATTGGTGCGTGAAAAAGCAAAAGAATGGAATATCAATCCTGATAAGATCGGCATCATGGGATTTTCTGCAGGCGGTCATTTAGCTTCAACTTTGGGTAGTGTCTCAGTTTGAAATTATGGAAAATAAAACCAAATATAAAGTAATCGACTTGCCAAATGACGGCAAAGCTATTGAGGTAGATGGGAAATTAATTCAGGGGATACCTATAAGAGAAGATAATTTCCATTTACTCATAAATGAACTATGTAAAATGAGTGGTACTAAAAATTATGAATATCAATTAGGGGATATAAAATATTGCGGCAACCCTTCATCTAATATTAATTCAACTTCGTTATAATCTCTTTCGTAGTTAGCCACCATATAGTTATCAAATAATTCCATAAACCGTGTTCTATCGCCCTTTTCTACGAAAATATCACATACTTTAATTGCATCGCTTCTGTTGTTTTTGAAATCATAAAATAGTTGTATTACATTTCCTTTTGTTTCATCTATTACATCTAATATGACACATAAAAAGCACATATATCTACCTGCAATAAAACACATGCTATGTTGGTTTGGATATTTGGAAAGCAATTCATTTATTAATCCCTGATTTTTCATTATAAGTTTAGTATCATTCGCAGAAGCCATAATACCATCTTCACTTTTGCTGTTGATTGATAATTGTACAGACATTTTTAGTAAAATTTTTGGTTACCAAAGCTAATAATTACTTTTAACTCGAAAATATTAGCGTTAGCTGATTTCTTGTACGGGAAAACTTGGCAGTTTTTTAAACAGTTCAAAGAAATACAGACTATACGCTCACGTTAAGGCGTGGGCTTTAGTTATTTCTGGACTGTGGGTATGCCAAGTACCTCCCTACGGATTGAAGCTATTTGTCCCACGCTATTTTTATGTACATGCCTAAAGGGACTGCGGCAATAACATTACAATTATGTCAACAAATGGAGAATCAGATTTAATCAAACAAGACAACAAGATATTAACTGATGAAGAAAGGGCTTTGGTGAAAAGAAAAGTAAAATGGAATATTTTTAAGTCACAGGTTGGCATCCCCTTAATTGGAATAGTTGCGTGTTTTTTATTATCTGGATTAGCAAATTTATTGCTTCCGGTTAACGAAAATGGGAAAGATAATATTATAGTTACCCTCTTTAATTATGCCGCTGCATTTTCTATTTTATGGCTTATCAAAGGAATATTTATTTACTTGAAATTTACATCTATGTTGGGTGAAAAAAAAGGAAACTGATGGAACTATTGAATCTATAAACTAACAGTATATTAAACATATAATTTATGAAAAAATCAGTTAAGGTTATTAGATTTATTTGCATTCTCCCAAGCGCAGTATTGGCTTATTTGATTTTTAGAGGCATTATTAATTTTTCTGGGCATCTTGACTGGCGTGATGATAATGGGGAAGTTGGTTGGCAAATAAAGTACGTCCTGCCATTAATTTGCTCTGCCATTGGCGGATATGCTTTTGTTCTTTCTGGGTATTGGACTGCTCCAATGGGCAAAAAAATAGTTGCACTTATTTTATTAGTAATAATAGTTTTATTCTCTGGTATAGGTGGATTTGCAGCATACCATTATTCGCACACTGAACCAATATTAGAAGCAATTGGACAATTGGCAGGATCAGTAATAGCATACCTTAAAATAAATAATAATAGTGAGGATGTAGTATAAAATATTATTTATTTTCAGTCAGCATAACAATATCCTCAATACTCATAAGCCTTTTTATTAAGCCAGCTTGCATTGCAGGTGGCACACGTAAAGACTTATGAATCTTTACGAAGTTATAATAAACAAAGTGCAATGCAATTGCATGACAATGGTTTTCTATTTTCTTACTGAAAGCATTGGTCAATCTTGTAAAACGCCTCATGTGCATTCTCATGGTTAAATTTTGTCTTTCAACATAAGAAGTGGATATAAACTTTTCGTTTGGTTCGCCTGATACAATTCTTTTTTTACAGCCTGTATATTTTGCGGGGCTGTATCTTTTTTCATTGCTATTACTGCCATCGCTGCCGCCGTACATTTTTACAAGTTGTGCAAAGTCAATATCTAAAGCAAAAGCATCATCAACGGCTTCTAAATAAGCGTGAAGTCCGTCTGTTGTTAATTGTACTTTATTAGTTAAACGTGCCGCAACATCATACATAAATTCATGTGCTGAATCTGCATCTCTGTTACCAACAAACCATGAAACTATTAATTTACTATCTGCATCAATAGCAGTCCATGTCCATACATCCCCCGCAGTTCCGTTAGCTCTCATTTCATCAGATGCGTTTTTATCTTTTGCATAAACAAAGCTCCAAATCTCATCGGCTTGTATTCTTTCAGATTTAATACCTCTTACCTTTTCATCGTGAAATTTTTGGCAAGAAATACCAACATCAACTAACAGTTTTGTAACTGTATTGATACTTACATCTGCTATACGAGAGCATGAGCGAAGACTATTGCCTTCAACAAGTAAGGTGACTATTTGCACTCTTTTTTCTATTGGTAACTTATTCATAAAACAAAGATAATAAAAATGCTTGACCGAACAAGCATTTTGAAAAATATTTTTCTACTTATTTAAAATAAGATGAAAAAAGTGGATTAATTTTACAAAGCGGTAGCGGCGGGATTCGAACCCGCAAATCCTGACGGGATTATCGTTTTACAGACGAGTGCATATACCAATATGCGGACACTACCTTTTAGAACTTATAAAATTGCTCCTGACTTTGATGGTGGGAGCTTTTTTTATTGTTCTTATTGATAAAAGAGAAGTCAAAATGAAATATAAAGGGGGTTGCAGAAGGCTTGCAGCAGCCACACAAAAGGCAATGTGAGTAAGGCTTTCAGAATGAAAAATATTTTAAAATTATAAATTTCTTGCCCGTTTAAGCATTTCTGATAAATGTTTAGCCCAAAATTTTGCGGTAGCTTTTTCAGGTGAGTTAAAGTGATTACGAATATTATTTTCACTTATAGAATCTTTGCCGATTGTAGCAAAGTTTTCAGCTATTAGTCTAAATAAGTCCATTTTAGATTTAGTATCTATTAATTTTTCTTCATCTAACAATTTGAATAAGTAGGATAACTGCTTTACGTTTAATTTTACTTTTAGTTTTTTGGGGGAATGTAACGGCTTAATGTTAGAGGTTGATTGTTGAATAATAACAGTAGAATTAGCTTTAATAAGATCATTCTTCCATTGTTTTAAATAAGGTTGAATAATCTGTACGAACCCATTAACTACCTCTTTCACCACTTTTCCATAGTACACAATAAATTCGGAATATTCAATCACATTAGGCGTACTTTCAACACAATGGTATAGCCTATGAGTTACTTTAGTTTTAAATGGGTTGAAAAATGGTAAAAGATTATTTTTTACAATAGTTTCATATTCTACACCAACTATACGAGTAGTATCTAACCCTTTTATAAATTCATCACCAATTTCTTGTTGCTTTTTTGAAAAATCGCTAATTATCCAGTTATTGTGTTTATCTATTCGCTTTTCAATCCATGCTATATCTATTTTTTCAATTCTAACATCATTAAGCCAATTTTCTAAATACTCAAATAATTGTACTAATACATTGTGTGATGAACCGTGAATATGCTGTGTAATTTCTGTATCCATGTCAGCCTGTACCCTTTTTGTATGCTCATTATATATTTCAGGCATATTTTTACCTCTAATTGTATAGGTCGAACTCCCTGTAAAATTTTCATAAAACATTTTAATATTATCAATCTCGTAATATTCTACTAAGTCAGAAATTGCCACATTAATTAAGGGGAATACAAAAGCCATCAATAGTTACTTTAGCGGTTAAGCACTAAAAGTATAATAAACAAGCGGCAAACTGAATTATTTGGTATCTTTTTCGTGATTTTTCCATCTTTCGGTGGCAGCTTTTTTGGCTATTTCTGCCCGTCTTTTGGGAGTAAGTTTAGCGGCTCTCGCATTGCCGCCTTTTAAGCCGCCTTTCCTGCCTAAGATGGCAGCAGCAGATTTTAATTCATCTTGAAGTAAAGTTGTATCTTGTACTTCATTGGTAGCTATATCTAAAATAGCTTTTGCTCTTTTATTAACGTCAGCAGGACGGTTTGCTTTTTTGTTTGCCATGCTGCAAAGATAATAACCCCGTTGCTTATTCAGTCAAGCATGTTAAAATAGTTAACATTCAAACTGAGACACTACCCAACTTTGGGAACGCATTATAATATGATCGTGATCGATAATCCAAAAAATATCAATCTTCGCCCCGACTTTATGATACTCGTGTATCCGGTGATCAGTTTTGCCGACAGTCTTGCCCACATGGGATCCCGTGAGAATTTAATAGGCAAGAATGCCAATGCTGAAAAAATAAAATTATACTCTAATGAATTGCAAGTGACAACACAAACCCCACCTGCATTCTTGATTCATGCAGCCGATGATAAAACAGTGAAAGTGGAAAACAGTATTTTGTTTTTTGAAGCCTTACAAAAAAATAAAGTGCTGAGTGAAATGCATATTTATGAAAAAGGCGGTCATGGTTTTGGTTTGCACAATTCTACCACAAAAGATGAATGGTTCGATACTGCCATCAACTGGATGCTGACAAATAAGTTGA
>Ga0316219_1004340_pt1 | contig 10787 bp, 7 predicted proteins | sample TBH18003PmetaG_FD_203635 | JGI IMG/M metagenome (GOLD analysis project Ga0316219, IMG submission 203635) | Freshwater microbial communities from Trout Bog Lake, Wisconsin, USA - TBH18003P | ecosystem: Environmental > Aquatic > Freshwater > Lake > Hypolimnion/Profundal zone | place: USA: Wisconsin... | reverse complement strand
GATGAACCTCCTACTCTTGAAGGGGCTGTTCCATGTATTATGATGCCTTGAATGGTAACATGTACCAGATTTTGATTTTGCGAATCATTTGTTATTGTTATTGAGGGTAGTAATTTTACAACGGACCCGTTATTATCCTGTTGTAAGAAAACACCTCCATACTCGTAAATATAATTTTGAGTGATCCAGTAATTGTTGTCGGAGCGGTACTCAAGTGACCCCATACCCCTGTTAAAAATTCCTCCTGCTGGATTTGAATAATATACTGTTTGTTGGCAGGTAACAGGGCCTATTGGTGGTGAAAAGGTTAAGCCAAATGGATAAACAAATGAGTCTTTTAAGCCATATTCACTATCGGTGAGATCTACCCGGTAGAATTGATTGGAAATTATTGAATTTTGAATAACCAGATTGTTAACGGTTGGAATTCCATTTTTTAATATTGTTATTGAAAGTGATGCTGGTGATCCTGACGTTGTATTCAGTTGTGCTTCCCAGTTCCCATTCGAAGGAATAATCCATATAGAGCCTGTTTTTGTGATATCTGAGGTTGAGAAATTTACATAGAGATGTTCTGGTACGAATTGGATATCCGGTGTAACCTTCTGGGAGTCAGATCCTTGAGTAAATAATGCATCCGCTGTAACAGCAATCAATTCGTTACTCTCATTTACTACCATCGTCCCACCCGAAGTAACAGGCTGGAAAAGGGGCATATTCACAAACGATCCCTGCGTGGATCCGGGGTTTGTGCCGAGAGTGAAAGGAGAACTAACCTGGGTATTATATTGGCCATTAATCCAGAGTGAGTCTACTGTGGATTTATAATCAAGGAACTGGTTCTGGACCACGTCCATATGTGCAATTTCCAGGTCACGCCCCTGCGCTGGCACGACGTAGGTAAGGTACAGCGATGCAATGATTGCAATCAGTGCAAGGATCAAAACAAAGCCGATTACTTCCGATATTGCATCATCTCGCCGGGAAACCACCATGATCTATTTTAACATGTTGATGTATTCTTTATAAAATATTGCTATCGTCCCACTGATTTTTTCCGAGATAAATAATTCACATCAAACATGGGAGAGTTTACTCGGGAACCACGTTTATTATCCTTATCTGCGATTTCTGTATAACTTCCCAAGCTACGGTGCCCACATATCTGTTCCTGTCATCCGGGTAATGAGGGGGCCCTGCTCAAAACACACGGATAACGCCTGGTCGTCCATTACACCGCTATTGTTTCGTACCCTGTGAAGTTTCCCCGCTTTTAAAATAGTAGACCTGGAGGTCGTGATGATCTGTCCGGAATGCCCTGTCATTGATAGTACCCGGCTGCCATAGTACCGCCACGAAGGAAACCGAATGGCATGCGGAGTGGTTAGAGAGGGTAAGTGCAGTTAAAAGTAACATAGAATTAAACTGGATTTTAACGGTAATTCAGTATCGACGGCACTATGTTTTCCACTGCACGATTTTGCGCTCCTTTTTATGAAACGCCAGCAGGAGATCAGGTTGAACAGATTCACTGCCTAATCCTCATTTAATGGGGGGGAACTCCACCCGATTAGATCTCCAGTCCCAAAACCGCCAGGTCCATCAACACGCGTGTGGGGAACTCAAAATACCGACACTGGTTAAGGTTTCTTGTATAGGAAATGGTCAGATGGGGTTTTCCCAGATGTGCCCCCAGGTGTAGTCACGTAGACATCGACAGTCCCCGTGTTCTCGACGGGACTATATGCTAAAATTTGGGTGTCGCTAATAACTGTGAACGAGGTTGCTGCTGTACTACCGAACCAAACTGCTGTCGAACCGGTAAAGCCCGTTCCGGTGATTGTTACAGGTGTTCCGCCCGTTGTTGGACCGGTATCAGGTGAGACACCGGTTACTGCGGGAATTGGTGGGTTGACCACAAACTTTGCTGAAATAGTGTGACTGGTAACGACATTAGTGAAAGTATAACTGGCCAATGGACCCTCAGAACCCCCATCCACATTCAGATCAGCAATAGCATAACCCGCCCCCGGTGTGATAGTATAGGTCTGGCTTCCGCCATACGGCACACTTTTTGATCCAAGTGGTGAAATCGTGCCGGTGCCAGATGTCACCGAGGATGTGATTACTGGATTCGGGGTAAATGTTACCTTTATCGTGTGGGTTGCAGAGACGCTTGAGAACGTGTACGTAGTCGCGGAGCCTGTCGGCGATCCGGCGGGACTTCCATCCACAAGGACACTTGCTACATAATTTCCTGCTCCCGGCGTGATAGTATAGGTCTGGCTTCCGCCGTATGGCACATTTGTTGATCCAAGTGGTGAAATCGTACCAGTACCTGACGTCACCGACGATGTAATCGTATACGTGTTAATTGCAAACGTTGCGGAAATCGTGTGGGATGCCTGCACATTTGTGAACTGGTACGTGGTCACGATTCCAACGGAGCTGCTGTCCACTAACACATCTGCAATATGATACCCAGGATTCGGAGTTATTGTATACAAATAGTTATCTCCGGAATTTAATGTTGTAATCCCCGATGGGTTTACTGCACCATTCGCTCCACTTGTCGCTTTAATCGTGAAGGTGTTGGGGTTAATCGTGAAGGTGGCAGTATTTGAAGTCACAGGACCTGGGTTGACCACCGTAACCGATGCAGTACCTGCAGATGCAATATCTGATGGTTGTATTGTCGTGTTTAACTGGGTCGCCGATATATAATTCGTCGCCCTTGCCACCCCGTTCCAGTTGACTACACTTCCAGAAATGTAACCCGTTCCGGTTACGGTGAGCGTGAAGCCAGCACCCCCGGCCGTTGCTGATGATGGGTTGAGCAGGGTAATACTCAATGCGGCATTTTGTGCGAAGGTTGCTGAAATCTTCTGGTCTGAAGAGACAGCCGGGAATGTGTAGCTCGTTACTGCCCCTAAAGATCTAGTGTTAACAAGAACGTCAGCGACATGATACCCGGTAATCGGCACAATATTGTAGGTTGGCGTGGCCCCGTAGCTGTATGTGACTGGGCCCGCCGGGGTCACCGCACCATTCGCTCCAGTCGTTGCCGTTATTGTATAAGTGTTGATTGCAAATGTGGCTGAGATCGTGTGGGATGCCTGCACATTTGTGAATGTGTATGTATTTAGTCCCGTTAGTGATGCGGAGTTGCCATCCACAGTTAGGGTATCGAAATGGTAACCGGGATCCGGGGTTACGGTATATACCTGGCTGCCCCCGGCATTTACGGTGGTAATACCCGCCGGGGTTACCGCCCCGTTCGAACCACTTGTTGCAGTGATTGTGTAGGTTGTGATCGCAAAGGTTGCGGAAATCGTGTGGGATGCCTGCACATTTGTGAACAGGTACATGGTCACGTTCCCGACAGAACTACCATCGACGAGCACATCTAAAACGTGGTACCCGGAATTTGGTATTATTGAATATGACTGGCTCCCTCCGGAGTTGACGGTAGTTACGCCAGCCGGCGATATTGTTCCATTGATCGCGGTGGATGCTGTGATTGTATACGTGCTGGACGGCGTAGACACACCAATCCCGAGATGCGTGGTATACACAAGCACCCCGTCAGTCTTGTCAACCACATCGAACCTCCATACCCCCTGCGGGAGCCCCGTGCCACTTTTGGCAAATGCCTCATTTTTCGTGACCTCCAGGAGCCCTGAATTATTAAAGACATATAGGGTATCGCCTGGTTTCCAGGTAGCCGGTCCATCGGCAGGGTCTGGGAGGGGAATAACGGTGAGACCTCCCGGGGTGGTAAACTGGAAATCCACCGGCATCCCGTCATTCGTAGAAAGGGTATGGTTCAGGTAGGCGGCGTCGCCGTTCATATGAAAAACCGTGAGATACCAGTTATCAAGTGAGGCATTTTTTGCATCGGTATGGACCGCAATATAAGCAGATTTTGGGAATAAGATCACAAGGCCGAAAACAATACTCGCAATAATTGCCGCTACGGCAATTACAAGGATTACCATCAGGATAACGCTAACCGATTCCTCAAGTCCTTGATCATTACAATAACGGGGTGGAGTTCGTCTCATAATTCAAAACAATAATAACACTGGTGGCGATATAAACCAGATCCTAAAAAAGTTGTAGTTTGTAAGATGAACATCGAGGGAATTTAGCCCAGATGCCTGACCCGTGAAACGGTATCGGGAGATCACGAATAAAAAAGATATTTGGAAAACTTCTCCCTGGGGAATGCTAATCCAGCATGAAATTATCGGGCAAACTACCCCTGGCGTTTTTTGTAATCTTCATAAATCCGGAAAACCCGCTCGCGATTAACAGTTATACGTTTCATACTGGCAGCATAAAGAAGATTTATTTCTGTTTGCGATAGTATGCATGCGTAAGGATATCCCCATTCCTGTCGCATCTTTCTATAAAATAGCCGGATATCCTGGCGGACATCATCGGGAATATTTTAACCGCTTCCCCTGGAATGGTAAATTTATCCCGGGTGATTTTTTGGTGGTCCGCATGGTCATTACCAGTTCAGTAACGTTAAGGGGAATAGCCATTGGGCGAAAATCATAGTTAATCATGAACAGTTGGCTTACCCCAACCGTACCTACCAAATCTGGAGGTAATCCAGCCTTTTTATTGACAATTTGGGGGATGTTCTGGTATAGCCCATGTAAATACCAGTAAACCTTTTTTTTGGGGCCCGGTTATTCCGATAAACCGGTTGAAATTCATGCCGATTAGCATAAAACCTCTAAAATGGATAAATTTATTAAAACGGTCGGATATTCGTTTAATTTAGCCTAAAAAACCCTAAATTTAGGTTATTTTACCATATATCCGATATCCGGGGTAACAAAAAAAGGATTCTCTTTAAAAGCCCGTATCCAGGTGTAAAACTCAAAAAGGGGTATTATTTTAACTGATATTCACTCCTTCTCTTCCGGGGGAACATACCTCGGATGGAAATAACGCCATAGCAGACCCGATAATGCTATAATAATCAGGATGATGCCTATGATTAGCCATAATGGAAGGATCCCGACATTTTGTGAAACATTCACAGGAGATACAAATGTGGGAATACGGGTAGCTACTGCTGTGTGGATCTGGGTAGGGACTGCTCCCGATGGTTTAACACCGGTAGAATTAACTGCCGTTACTGCTGCAGCAGGCAGGATAAAAAGTGAAATCACAAACAGGATAAGAATAATATGGTTTCCTTTAACCTTCATCACCTCATATTTAGCAGGGAAATCGTATATTTCTATCTCTTCAATCATGGTTAAACGCAGGTAACCTGGAAAGGTACAGTACAGTAATAAATATACGCTTTGTGGCTCTCATTCAATATACGGAATTTCTATGAAGAAAAAGTTGGGAAAAACAGGGGCGGGAGTATCTGACCTGATAGGTACAATACTGATTATCATCCTGGTAATTGGGCTTGCTGCGGTTATAGCGGCATTTCTCATGCCAAATTTATTGCATAAATCTGCATATATTGCGAGCGAAGTACAGGCCACTCCAATTACACAGCCGAGTGGTCAGCAGGTGGAAGTTATCTCAATTCTCCCGCAGGCTGGCGATCAGTTTTACATCATCGGGCAGAAACAATCACCCGGTGGGTACCCGGTTTCAGTAAGGGCACTTTCCCCGGATGGGCGGAAAATAAGTGTACAATGCATAAATCTGACAGGGAAACTGTATGGTAAACAACTCTACGTATATCCGGCAAACACGCCCGGTTCAGGGCCGTGTGATATGTGCATCAGTGATACACGGCCTTCCGGTGCAATGAGGCCGATGACAAACGGTATATGGACGATCCAGTTTATCGATGAGGACTCCCATATCCTCGTGATGTCGAATTCGGATGGGAATATTACGAAAGGAACAACATCATTACCGAAAGCCGGGGGGATGCTCGGGGGTACTATGTTTTATTCTAATTGCTCCACCCTGACTCCCAACATTAATTTGTCACCGGTTAGTTCCCTATTGGGACCGGGCAATATGTCGTACCGGACATTCAATGGTGTTAATCAGTATATGGAGTACCCGGACGACCCCAACCTCCAGTTTACAGGTAATATGGCGATTTCCGTCTGGCTTGACCCCCTGGGTGTAGGAAATGGAGATCCGAATAATACCGCTAACTGGAATACAATCCTGGGGAAAGGAATTCTTTTTGGAGTAAACAGTGAAGATGATAATTATCAACTCGTGGCGTTAGGGAATAATTTATACTTTGAATGGACTAATGCTGACGGAAACCATTATTACTCTCAAACGAATGGTGCGGCTCTGACAAATGGTGCCTGGCAATATGTGACCGTGAATGTACAGGCGGGTGGTCAGCCACAGATATATGTTAATGGCACGCTCCAATCTTCTACGGTGTATGCAGGAAACACCCCCCAGACAAAAGGGGCTTCCTCACCTGCAACGGTTAACCTGGAAAACGTTGCTTACCCCCTAAAAATTGGAAAGCAGAATTCGGATGCTAGTCCATTCTATTATGATGGAAATATCGGAAGTCTGGCACTCTATAACCGGGCACTTACAACCTACGAAATACAGCAGAACTACTTAAATTATGCTGCATAATTCCTTTTTTTTAAAGACATTCCAAAGGACATCAAATCAGATGATTGGAATAAGAACCGGTAAATTGCCCGGGGTCTAAAAAATAAGTATTTGAAGTATTTAAGAGGAAAAATCTTCATTTTTTGCCGGCTTATCTTCGAGATGGTCATTACTCAGGAAATATGCAAAGACCCCTATCCCTCCGGAAACAATAACGAGGAATACGCTGACCCATAGCAAAACACCTTGGTTCAGCATGAATGCGGCCCATAGGAGCGCGACGAAACAGATTAGGAACAGGAAAATCCAGGTCCGTAACTCCCTGGTAAGGACAAAAGTGAAAATCCCGATGAGGCCTGCAATAGTGACAAGTGTGTAACTTAACCAGACCATTTGTTCTGTTACTAACAGGAATGTTGCCCACAGGATGGCAACGAAGCAGATCAGGTAGAACATTATCCAGGTCCGCTGCTGTGGTATCTCAACTGGAGGATTCATACCACCCATATCGGGTCAACATGCTTGAATGTATGTTACATGACATGGAAATTCATAAAGGTACTCCCATAAAAAGACTATTGTGAGCAGGAATGCATGATTAGGGTTTGAAGCGTGATTTTTTTCATGAAAAGAAGGGGTGTTGGGTAGTGTATATGGTAATGTTTTCATACAAAAATCAACAAATCAGATGAAAAAGTTAAAGATAATCAACGAAATAATGAGCATGATTGCCGCATGTTTAAGGCCGGCACTAAGCGAGGCTTCTCCCATCTGGCCTGCAATAATGCCTGAAAAGAATGCCTGTATCAGGCACCCGTGATACATGAGCCGGGATATGGTATACATCGAAGCGGAGGTGAAACCGGCAAAGGCACCTGTCGTTGGGAGGCCCTTTGTATTAATATGCCCGAGCACGGGCATAAACTGGGTCGTGATTACCGCCACCACAAATACGAATACGATGAATGCCAGGTAAATGACTGCCGTATAGATGAACATTTCCGACATCCGTTCCTTTTTAAGGGTCTCTGACATACGTGCATCACTCCCTGCAATCGTCAGCACATCGCCGATAGAACCGCTCATCTGGGTCGCCTTGCTGATAAGGGTTACCGTTCGAGCGATCATGGGAGTGGATATCCTCTGTTCGAAACGCATCAGGGCATCGGTAAAATTTGCACCCCAGTCCATGTCCCGCTTGATCCGTTTGATCTCGTACGAGAGGAGACCAAGCTTGGTATTGACCATGATTGAGATTGCCTGTGATATCGTCAGCCCTACCTGGTTAATCCCTGCCATCCTGTCAAGGAAATCCGGGATTGAGGCCTCGATACCCTGGATATTTCGTCTCCAGAGTTCGTAAAAAATACCGAACGGAATTAGCACGATAAGGACCGCGATCACGACATGGTCATCCAGCATATCGATGAACTGCTCAAAACCCGCGGGTGGGAGGCTCAGGTATACCGTTATCAGGTAGATTGCTGCAACAGGGACGGTAATCAGCATCGTCAGCTTGTAATTCATTACGAATATCCGCACCGGGTTCCGGATGAATTCCTTCACATTCCTGATACGGTCATAATGAAGGAGTTTTTCAAAGAATTTCTCTTCCCCTGCTTTTTTCTCGATCCGGACATCAGAATACTCGGAAAGTTCCCGCACCCGGGTGAACCGCTCGATCGACTCCTGCTTGATCGAGATCATATCAATAAGGATAATGAATACCAGCGAACCGACAGGCAGCAGGAGGTAAATAACAAGGGACATCTGTGTCACTGCCGCACCGCCCATCATCCCCATCACGACCATGATGATGATAAGGAACAGGGGCCCTGCCACGAACAGGGTGACATAAGCCTCTGAAATCAGGGAAAGGAACTGGAGAAATTCTTTCTGCTCGAAACGGGCCTCTTCCTGGTACAACCGCACCCGGCCGGCAAGGAAACCGGTCAGGTCCCCCCCGGTCTCGATAATTGATATCATGTCCTCAAGGAACTGTTTCATTTTTTGTGAAGGGGTTGTATCCATCAGGTGCCTGAGGGCCGTTACAACATCCATCCCAAAGAAATCGGCGTCCCTGATGACCTGCCTGAACTCAAGTGCGACCTCGCCATAGACCGGTGCATTTTCTGATATTGAACGGAAAATAACGAGGAGCTGCCCACCGCCCTTCCGCATTGCAAACATGTAAGCAACGGCGTTATGCAGGGTCAGGTTGATCTTGGTTGCACGGTTTTTTTTCCTGATCCCCGGGTATTTCATCACCAGGAAATATATCAGGAGGGTTCCGATGATAAATGCAATAATTGCGCCAATAATAGATATGGCCTCAGTTGGAAGGGAGATAATCAGTGAATTGGGTAACGTGATATCATATACATTATAAATGCGCGTGTAACCTGATGGGACATTCATCGTGAGGGTCAGTGAAACAAAAAAGCCAAAAATTGCAAAGGCGATACCGCAGAGCAGGGAAATAACCAGCCCATGTAAGGTATAGCGCTCCGGGGTCATCGCCATGCGGGCGGATACGAGATTGGCACTCAGGGCAGAGTATTTATCAGAATCTTTTGGTACCAACCAGTGGACAAGTGAATGACTATTCATACGCCTCGCTCAAGGAAGGCCTTCAGGTCACCTATCGATTCAATGACTCCGGCAGGGTCTATATTATATGCCTGGAACAACTGTGAGACACTGATGTAATCGAGGATCCCCTGGGCTTTCATTGCGATAAGTATCATTTTCCGGATCCTGATCTCGTCCTCGAGCTGCTCACGGCTCCATCCCCGTTTTTCAGCAATATCGGCGTAGACCTGGGAGCGGCCATGGTAACTGAACTTGTCTGTTACCGGGTCATAGGTGAATACCGTGTTGACCCGGAGACTTCCTGTTGTCGGGTCTGCCCCGGCGATTTCGACTATCTCCTGGACACGCCGGATCCGTTCCTGTCCACGGTAAACAAGTGCCTGTACGCTGATCACGTTTAGTGCCTGTAGCATGTTCCGTGGGACATTAAGTGGCTCACTTTCCAGGCGGTGTATGGCGGCATCAACATTTCCGGCGTGAAGGGTTGAAAAGGTGGTGTGACCGGTATTCATCGCCTGGAACAGGGTCTGAGCCTCAGGTCCACGGACCTCGCCTACGAGTATATACTCGGGTCGTTGCCGCATTGCCGCCCTGAGAAGGTCGAACATGGAGATCATGCTAGCCCCTTCCGCGATCGAGTCCCGCGTCACGCTGGCAATCCAGTTTTCGTGGAAGAGGGTGATCTCTCTCGTATCTTCGATACTGACAACCTTGGCCATTGGCGGAATAAACAGGGATGTGGCATTCAGCGAGGTAGTCTTCCCGGACGCAGTCCCTCCTATGAAAAGAAGGCTTTTATTATTCTCGATCGCCATCCAGAAATAGACTAGCTGATCTTCGTTGAACGTACCATTCTCGAGCAGTTCGATGGGGGAGAACGGTTCTTCACGGAACTTCCGTATCGTGAAGGAAGTACCCCGTGTCGTAACTTCTTTTCCGAACGTCAGCTGAAGTCTCGACCCCTCGGGTAATGTAGCATCGATAATAGGTGACCCGGTTGAGATGTGTTTCCCGGACCGCTGTGCCAGGGTAATTGCGAGCGAATCGAGAATTTCTGCTTTGAATGTGATATTTGTCTTGATATTCCTGTATTTCCGGTGATACAGGAATAATGGAATCATCGTCCCGTCGCATGAAATATCCTCAATGAAGGGGTCCTTCATCAGGGCCTCAATCCGCCCCCAGCCGAGGAAATTCCTGACAAGATAATACTGCAGTTTAAAGAGAGTGCTCTGGTCGGGTTTTATACCATACTCATGGAATAAATCATCCATTTTCTCGACGAGTAACTCCCGCTTGTCCCTGATGAGTTCATCGTCATCGAGGATCAGGACATTTCGCAGGTCTGCATGCACCCGTTCGATTAATTCGTACTGGAATTCCGATAAGACCGGCTCAAAGAGGAGATATTCATTCTGGTTGGTCTTTTCATTCAATGCTATCAGGACGAGGGATTCCCCGACATCAACCCAGTAGTGGTCAATCTCGCGGTAACCTTCCGGAAGTGCCGGTTCGACAAGTGGTCCCTCGGTGACCGGGTCGTATTGAGGAACAATTTTTCTTGTTTTTTTACTTTTACCCGAAGCACTTTTTTTACCGGCCTTGTCAATTTT
>Ga0316219_1004332_pt1 | contig 10796 bp, 7 predicted proteins | sample TBH18003PmetaG_FD_203635 | JGI IMG/M metagenome (GOLD analysis project Ga0316219, IMG submission 203635) | Freshwater microbial communities from Trout Bog Lake, Wisconsin, USA - TBH18003P | ecosystem: Environmental > Aquatic > Freshwater > Lake > Hypolimnion/Profundal zone | place: USA: Wisconsin... | reverse complement strand
CGTCCGGGGTAGCTATACCTTGTTACCAAAAATAGTAGAAAGCACCTTCGGGTGCTTTCTTTTGGCTATGAAAATAGTTGACATAAATATTTTTCTAGTTTATACTAGTTGCTTACGTGCCTATTAAGGGCGAAAGCGAAACTTTTTATTTGCTTAACAAAGGAGTAAAACATGCAATTAAATCCTCTACATGACCGTGTGGTCATTAAACGTATCGAAGCCGATACAAAAACAGCATCAGGTCTCTTCATTCCAGATAACGCAAAAGAAAAACCAGACCAAGGTGTGGTCTTGGCAGTTGGTCCAGGTAAGCGTAACCCAAATGGTGACGTTATGCCCTTAACTGTTCAAGTCGACAATCGAGTATTGTTTGGTAAGTTCGCAGGACAACAGGTTAAGATTAATGGCGAAGAGCTATTGATCTTGACAGAAGAAGAAATTTATGGTATCATTGAAGAATAAGGAGAATTAAGATGGCAGCTAAAGACGTACAGTTTGGCGACAGTGCTCGCAACCAAATGATTGAAGGTGTTAACACCTTAGCAAATGCAGTAAAAGTAACACTAGGACCTAAAGGTCGTAATGTTATTATTCAAAAAGCCTACGGTGCTCCACACATTACCAAAGATGGTGTTAGCGTAGCAAAAGAAATTGAATTAAAAGACCCATTAGCTAATATGGGTGCGCAGATGGTTAAAGAAGTAGCTAGTAAAACAGCCGACCAAGCTGGTGATGGTACTACTACTGCTACTGTCTTAGCACAGGCTATTGTCAAAGAAGGTAACAAAGCTGTAGCCGCTGGTATGAATCCTATGGACTTAAAACGTGGTATTGATCTAGCTGTTGGTGCTGTAGTAGCAGAACTAGCTAAGATTTCAGTTCCATGTGAAACAAACACAGCAATTGAACAAGTTGGTACTATTTCAGCTAACAGCGACAACGAAATTGGCTCGATCATTGCGCAGGCAATGGAACGTGTCGGCCGTGAAGGTGTTATCACTGTAGAAGATGCGCAAGGCCTAGCTATGGAGTTAGAAGTTGTGGAAGGTATGCAGTTTGACCGTGGCTATTTAAGTCCATACTTTATCAACAATCCAGAAAAACAAAATGTAGTATTAGAAAATCCATATATTTTGTGTTACGACAAGAAAATTTCAAACATCAAAGAAATTCTTCCTGTACTAGAAGCAGTGCGCACAGCCAATGGTAGTTTGTTGATCATTGCCGACGACCTAGAAGGTGAAGCACTGGCTACTCTAGTTGTTAACAATATGCGTGGCGTACTAAAAACAGCCGCAATCAAAGCACCTGGTTTCGGTGACCGTCGTAAAGAAATGCTCAACGACATTGCTATTCTAACCGGCGGCCGTGTTATTTCTGAAGAACTTGGTATGAAATTAGAAGACACCTCAGCCGAAGACCTGGGTCGCACAGCACGTGTTGAAATTACCAAAGACACAACTATCATTATTGATGGCGCAGGTTCAACTGATGCTATTGCTAGCCGTGTTGAGTCAATCAAAACACAAATTGAAAACGCAACCAGCGACTACGAAAAAGAAAAACTTCAAGAACGTCTAGCTAAACTAGCAGGCGGTGTTGCTGTGATCAAAGTAGGTGCTGCAACAGAAGTTGAAATGAAAGAAAAGAAAGACCGAGTTGACGATGCTCTACATGCTACACGTGCTGCGGTTGAAGAAGGCATTGTTCCTGGTGGTGGCACAGCATTAATTCGTGCTAAACAGGCTGTATTAGGCCTAAAAGGTAGCAACCACGATCAATCAGTAGGGGTTGACATTGTTTTACGTGCTATTGAAGCTCCATTGCGTAGCATTGTTGAAAACGCAGGTGGTAGTCCAGATGTAGTGGTTAATGCTGTAGCGGCAGGTACTGCTAACTTTGGCTTTGATGCTAGTGATGATACCTATGGTGACATGCTAGAAATGGGTATTGTTGATCCAACTAAGGTTACACGTTGCGCACTACAAAATGCCGCTGGTGTTGCTGGCCTGTTGCTAACTACAGACTGTGCTATCAATGAGTTACCAAAAGAGGAAGGCCAAGGCCAACCACAGCATGGTATGCACCCAGGCATGATGTAATTAACTAGTCAGTTAATTCAATTTTAAAATAGCACCTACGGGTGCTATTTTTTTGGCTATAGGTTCTACGAATCTTAGATAAATAACTGTATTAAAGCTATTTGGGAGACATGGAACAATGGCTAATCAAAACTTCGTAGTCCATAATGGACTTACGGTCGGCCCTACAACTATCTGGGCAGGTAATGGCGACATTATATCATCAGGTAATATCACAGTAGCAGGTAATATCAGTATTACCGGTGGTATTAGCGTAAATCAAATTAACGATGGCACTTCGCAAGTTCTTGTTGGCCCTTCGGCAGTCAATGTTACAGTAGCAGGTACACAAGTAGGTTATTTTTCTACCACAGGCGAACAAATAACCGGTAACTTAATCGCAAGTAAAAACATAACTGCTAGTACCATGACAGTAAATACCACAGCAGGTCTTACAATCAACGGAGCAGTCGCAGCAACTTTAGCTGATGCTACCGCAATTACTATTGCTTTAAGCTAACTAGGAAAGAAACATGGCAAATACATTCAAAAGAATATTTAATACTGGTATAGGCAACGTTGCTACACAACTTGGTAGCTATTCAGTAAACGCATCACCGACTACTACTACTGTGGTAGTTGGATTTTCGATGTGTAATACTACTGGAGCAACTATTAGTGCCACTGCTTATATTAACAGCGGTGGAGCTAATATTAACTTAGTTAAATCTGCTCCTATATCAACTGGCGGTACATTGGTTATTGTTGGTGGTGACCAAAAAATTGTACTACAAGCTAACGACAGCATTTATGTTCAAAGCACATCTTCATCAAGCATGGATGCTTATATGAGTATCATGGAGATAACATAATATGGCATACCAAGGTCTACAGCCAGTTAACAAAACGCTGTCTACCGCTACACAATATTTTAGCGGTGACAGCACAACAAGACAGTTTACACTAACACAAGGTGTTAGCCAAGCATCTGACCTTATTGTCATGGTTGGTAATACCTTACAAATTCCTGGTATAAATTATACAGCAGCATCAACTACAATAACCTTTGCTGTTGGTAATGCTCCAGCTGCTGGTACTAATAATATCTCAGTTACATATATTGCTGGTAACTTGACAACATTATATATTACAGCCAATGCTTTCCCAGCAGGCACAACAGTAGCACCGTCTATCTTTACATCAGCGGCTACTTCATCTGGCATATATTGGCCAGCAACTAACCAATTGGGATTTACTGTATCTGGTAACACTCGTGTTACAGTAAGTGACGTAGCTAATGGTGTGGCAACTAGTACTAGCTCTGGCGCTCTACAGGTAAACGGCGGCCTCGGTGTAACTGGAGCACATTATGTAGGTGGAGTATTGTATGCTCAAAGCGGTACAGCATCGACTAGCCAATCAACCGGCGCATTAGTAGTCAGTGGCGGCGTTGGTATTAGTGGAGCAACATATATCGGCGGGTCAATGACTGTAGCTGGATCTTTTACTGTTGCAGGTTCGTTTAACACAACATCAACTAACAGTTTGACTGTAAATGATCCGTTCTTGTTCTTAGCCAATACCAACGTAGGTAATGCTGTTGATATTGGTGTTGTTGGAACTTATAATGATGGTACATTGCAAAGATATGAAGGTTTATACCGCGCAGCGTCAGACGGACGTTTTAGATTATTCACTAATCTAGCAACTCCTCCAGGTACATTAGTTACTACCAATGATGGTAGTTATGTCTACGGTGATTTATGGCTAGGTAATGCCAACGTTACAGCAACCACAGCATCAACATCGTCTCTTACTGGAGCCTTATTAGTTAGTGGTGGTATTGGTGTTAAAGGTACTATGTACATAAACGGCCAAAACAATTCTATAGCTATTGGTAACGGTGGATCAAGTGGTACAGGTGACTTCGGTGCTAGTGGAGCAACATTTGGACAATATTGGGGTACCAATGGTCAGTTCAGTGGATATGTTAATATTTCTGGTAACGTATTAGCAACAACAGCAATATTAAATAGCGCAACAGTTAATAGTTCATTAGTTATCAATGGATCAGTTAATAGTTCTTTAGTACCAGGTGGCACAAGTAATTCATATTCCTTAGGAAGTTCAACTCAATGGTGGAGTAAAACTTGGACACAATCAGTTAACGCATTATACGCTGACTTGGCAGAAAATTATCAAGCAGATGACCTTTATGGTCCAGGTACTGTCCTAATGTTTGGCGGTACGAATGAAGTAACATTAGCAGATATTAATTCCTCTCGTGTAGCAGGGGTAGTATCTACTGATCCAGCATATTTGATGAATGGTAATTTAACTGGAGAATATATTGTGCCATTAGCACTTACAGGACGTGTGCCGTGTAAAGTTACCGGTACGGTGCGCAAAGGTGATATGATGACATCGGCAGGTAATGGATATGCTCATGCTAATCAAAATCCAGCAATAGGCACAGTAATTGGTAAGGCTGTTCAGGATCATGACGGTCTTGATGGTATCATTGAAGTTGTTGTAGGAAAATATTAGGAGATAGTATGGCATATCAAGGCGCAGTCCCACAGTCAGGGAACTTTGTTAAATTAGACGATATTAGCAGTCAATTTAACAGTAGTAACACAGTTTTTAATACATTAGTTTCTGGGGTTTCATATACCGTAAGTAATCCATACGCTACTCATGCTGTAGCAAATGGATCAGTACTTAATCCAGGTGTAGATTATAGTTTTAACGGATCTACTATTGTATTTGCTGTAGCACCAAGCTCAAGTTTACTAGGCAAGTTTTTTGTCATGGTCTACGGAGATGTGTTAAATACTGGAGTACCGAGTAATAACAGTATCACTAATAGTATGGTGGTTCAAGGAACACTCCAATACTCTACATTCGCAACAACAACCAAGGCTAGTTTACTAGCCAATTCATTACTATTTGGGGCATAAAACATGAGACAACAGATTAAACAGTACGTATTTGTACCAGGCACAGCAGGCCTGGGGTATGTACAAATTCCAGGTAACTATAGCTCAGCAGCAGTTATAGCGATCCTAGATGCTACTCAGCAGGCATTTATATACAATTTCGCTGATAGTACATTACAAGGTACAGTTTCATGGACAGCAGGCCCAAATGCTAGCTTCCCAACTAGTATCGACGGTGTAACAACTATTACGTTGAATACTAATACCAGTGGGTATAGTAGCACTGATAAACTAGCAGTGTACATTGAAGCGCAGTATCAACCAGAGCGTCCATTTGCTCGTGATGCTGTTGAACGTTTCCGTGTTGCGCAACCACAGTCACTAATTGACGCTGACTTTGAGTACGGTTTACAAAACACCAAATGGCAAAGTTTGTTTACTAACAACGATAACCCAAGTATTTACGAAGTTCCAGGTTCAGACGTTTATGCTAACACTATTTCATATGTTGGTTTCTTAGGTAACAGTATCACATCAGGCGCAGTGGCTCCGGGTACTAGCAACGTAGTTATTATTTCAAATGGTAACTCGCTAGCAGGTCCAGGTAACAATCAACCTAACTGGACACAGAATGACTTTGCTATTATTCTAAACACAGATCCAGTAGGTAAGCCAACATTAAGTACATACACAACAGCCAACGTAGCTTCACAAAACCAACGTGCGTTGCCTGTAGTTAGCTCAACTGGATTCAATCCAGGTGATAACGTATTCTTACTTTATGCTAACTCTTCTACTTCAGTAACAACTACAACTTCTAGCCTAACAGCAGGCCAAACATCGTTATCTATCAGCTCAGCTGGTAGTATTGTCAACGGTAGTTTGATTATGGTTAACACAGGTAACTATACTAACCCAATGGAAGTAATGGCAGTTACCAGCGGTGGTGGTACAACATCACTAACCGTCGTGCGTAATAGATTTGCTACTAACCCTACTAACGTGGCTATTCCATCAACATCAGGTGTAACAGTGGTTGGTCAAGTTGAATTAGCTAACGTTGTTACTGTGGACTCAAGTACACAGATTTCAGTTAACCGTGGTTACATGAATACAGTACCACAAGATAGTATGTATGCTAATACCGTTGTGGTTAAAGCATACTGGGACCAAGGTGGCGCATCAGGTACTAACGTTGAAATTGTACAGCTATCAACTATTGGTTCTAACCAAGGTAACATAGCACAGATTATCCGTGGAGCAATGGGTACAACTCCAGCACCACAATATGGTATTGGATCACCGATTGTGCGTTTATCAGGTATTTTCGTAGCCGGTAACGTGGGCGTTCCACAAGTAGGTATTAACTTAAAAGGTCATGCTTTCTTCCCTACTGCGGCTATTAGTACACAAAATCACTATACTCCAGTAACAGAAGGTCAATACCAAGTTGCTACATCATATGTTAACTACTTGATCTATGTACCAAAAGCAAGTCCGGGATTGCCAATTGGTTACCAAAGTAATCGTTGGGACACATACATTCGCTATGCTGGCTTCTATGGTACAGCTAGTTTACCACAACTTTCATTTACCAGTGATGGCCTGAACCCAAGTACCATTACAGCTATGTCAGCTTACGCCCATGGTTTAACTCCTGGAACACCGATTCTAGCTAATATAGTAGCTTCAACTGGTACAGTATATGCTGCTGGCCCGGCTACTATTTTAAGTATTCCAAGTGTAAACACGTTTACCTTCTTAGCTAAAACGGGAGCAGCAGTTACAGGTACAATTACTGGTGCTTGTTATGTGCGTCCAAGTTCATTCTTTACACATAGAGCAGCAGACGGTGGTGTTAACCTAGGAACAGGTACACCACATCACGGTGCTAGTGCTTCAAGACAAACTAAGAAATATTTCCGTTACCAATCTGGTAAAGGTCTAATGTGGACTTCTGGTACCCTACTAGGTACTAATATGGACATTACTAGTATTAGTGCCAGTGGTACAGGTATCGGTAATGTTATTACAATTACTACCGATCAAGAACATCAATTACAAGTTGGTGCTAACATTCAATTAGCTAGTATCAACACAGTTGGTTACAATGGTTACTACCTTGTACAACAAGTTCTTAGTTACAATAGTTTACAGTGTAATGTTACTACAGCACTTGGTAGCGTATCACCTATCCTAGGCGCACAACCTAAACTAGTTACAGTTAATTGGGCAGGTGCTAGTGTGCGTGCTGGTGTGTTTGATGACCAAAACGGTGTGTTCTGGGAAAATACCGGCGTAACTATTAACGTTGTACTACGTTCGGCAACATTCTATCAAACTGGTACAGTATCAGTTGAAGTTGCTACTAACTTATGTACAGGCGATGGTACTTGTCAATTCCTAACACAGTTTGTAGCAGGTGATAAAATTATCCTACGCGGTATGACCCATACTGTTACATCAGTTATTGACAATAATACATTGACCATTAGTCCTATATGGCGTGGTTTAACTAACCAAACACGTATTAAACCAAGTAAAGTAGTTGAACAACGTTATCCACAAAGTATGTGGAACATTGATAAATTAGATGGAACTGGCCCTAGCGGTTATAAATTAGATCCAACTAAAATGCAGATGTTATTGATTCAATATACATGGTACGGTGCTGGTTTCATTGACTTCGGTGCTCGCGCTGAAAATGGTAACTTTGCTTTCTGTCATAGAATTATGAACAACAACTTTAACTATCAAGCATATATGCGTTCTGGTAACTTGCCAGCACGATATCAAGCGGTTAATGATACTCCATATCAAATCTTGATAGCTAACAGTGCTCAATACTCTGGCCTAAGCCAAGGTATTAATAGCACAGACACAACATTCTATATCAGTGATGCTACACACTTTCCGCCACCAAGTCCAACACAACCAGTTTATGTGTTAGTCGACAGTGAAATTATGAAGTGTACAGGTATTACCTACGGTAATATTGTGTATTCTCCGACAGTTGGTGCTAACGTACAACCAGCTACAGTCACCGGTGTAACACGTGCAGCAACATTTAACCTGTTCCAAGACGGTGCTAACAAATCGTTCTCAGCAGGTAATGCTACTGTACACACGGCTAACGTTTCAGTTCGTGTTATCAGTGCTACTAATGCGCCATCACTGAATCACTGGGGTTCAGCAGTTATCCTAGACGGCGGATTCGACACTGACCGTGGTTATGCTTACACATATCAAGCGGCTAACGTTGTGTTCCCAGCTGGTACTTCGGCAACAAACACTACAACAACAGCATTTGCTATGCGTCTAGCACCTAGCGTAAGTAATCAAATTCCAGGTGACTTAGGTACACGTGATCTAGTAAACAGAGCGCAGTTAATCTTACAGAACATGACTATTAACTTCTCTGGTCCAAACATTTCGTCAGGTGTTGGTGCTCGTTACTTAGTTGAAGGTATTTTAAATCCTAACAATGTAAGTACAACAAGTACAACATGGAACTTCTTGTTTAATGCTCCTTACAATCCAACTGTTAACCCATCTAGCTCAATCCAACCGAGCTATACTCAAGTGGCACAGGGTAACATTACAGGGGTAGCTGGATTAAGTAACTTGGCATTAGTAGGTACTAATACTAACTATGCTTGGGGCGGTGAACGTTTGTTTGCTATTCCAGTTAACTATACCAACTCAGGTCAGTTAGACTTGTCAATGGTTAAACAGTTGGGTAACAGTGGTATTCCAGGATACAACATCTATCCAGACGGTCCAGAGTTACTAGCTGTTAATATTACTGCTCTTGTACCAAACACTCCAGGTTCTGTAACTGGAGAGCTACAAATTCAGTGGAACGAATCACAAGCGTAATATACTTGTGGTAAGAAACATAGGACCTTCGGGTCCTATTTTTTTGATAAATACTACAATATAAAAAGAGCAATAGGCAATGTCATTAACCAGACCAAAGTATAGTCAGATCTACGATACCGATTGGAAACAAAGCGTTGAAGCCGGCACTGTTGGTAGTGACGTAGGTAACCTTATTGTTGGTAACACTCAACCTAGCACACTAGATGGATATAGTTTATCTATCGGTAACAGAATCTTAGTTAAAGATCAGAATGATGCTACACAAAATGGTATCTACCAAGTAGCCAACGTGGGTACTGGGTTTAATGGTTGGTGGTATAGAACTCACGACGCTAACCAAAGCGGATTCGTAACCAGCGGTCTTACTGTGGTTGTTGACGCTGGCACTGCCAACGGTGGTAAAGAGTTTCGATTAATTACCCAAGATCCTATTACTCTAGGCAGTACTAATTTAGTATTCACTAACCAAACTGCTACACCTGGCGGCGCAAACACACAGATACAGTTTTTTGATACTATATCAGGCGTGCCTATACTAAGTGGCAATCCAGGGTTTGTATACAGCAAGGTCAGCAATGCTGTGACAATGACTGGTAACCTTTCGGTATACGGTGTTAATGCTATTGGTAACATATCAACTCCGCTATTAAATGCTGGACAAATCAATACCACAGGTAATGTATTAGCTACTAATGCTATACTTAATGCTCTAACAGTTAACGGGGGTATTACATCTACTGGATTCTTTAATACCACTGCTAATATTTCAACAGCACAACTAAATGCTGGACAGATTAATACCACAGGTAATGTATTAGCCACTAACGCGGTGCTTAACGCACTAACAGTTAACGGAGTTACTACACAATCGGGTAACTTAAACGTTACTAACGGCAACTTAAATGTTACAGGTACTATCTGGGTCACAGGTAATATCTTACCAACCGCCAACGTAACTTACAATCTAGGATCACCAACTAACAAATTTAAGAGTGCTTACTTCAGCGGTAACACAGTCTACATCGGTAGTGAGTCAATGGGTGTTGATACCTCAGGTACATGGCAGTTTACCAGCAATGGTTCTACGGTAACTTTAGGTGCTAATGCTATTTTTAATCCAGTGGCTGCTAATGTTGCTGGCAGTCTTACAGCAGGTAATATTACTACAGGTAATATAGTTACACCTACAGTATACGCTACAGGTAATATTACCACAGGAGCAGTGAATTCACCATTTATTGGCAATACTGGCACTACTTTAATAGGTACATTGAGTACTGCTGCACAGCCAAATGTAACTAGTCTTGGTATATTGACTGGACTGAATGTAGCAGGTAATATCTCATCTGCTATTGATAACACTGGTTTATTAAATTCATCAGGTAATGTCTTAGCTAACACAGTATCAGCTTACGCATTAAGTGGCATAATTACCACAGCCAGCCAAACCAACATTACTTCAGTGGGTAACTTAACTAGCTTAAGTGTTGCAGGTGCTAGTACATTCTATAGTGCTCCAGTCATTACTCCGTCTACTAATGCTACAACATTAGGTACAGGTGCGCTGATTGTACAAGGTGGTGCTAGTTTTGCTAAGGACGTATACGTCGGCGGTAACTTGTATGCGGCCAACGTAGTTAGCGTAAATTATAGCTATCTAACTGTTAACGATCCGTTAATTTATCTACAAGGTAACGTATATCCATATAACTTTAGCATTGGATTCTATGGTCACTTTATTGGCGGACCTGCTAATACCTACGCACATACTGGGTTTGTACGTAGTTGGACTAACAATAGTTGGTACTTGTTCAGTAACATTGCTGAACCTATAGCAGGCAATGTTAACGTCAGTGATGCTAACTTAATATACGATCCACTTTATACAGGATCA
>Ga0316219_1004323_pt1 | contig 10816 bp, 3 predicted proteins | sample TBH18003PmetaG_FD_203635 | JGI IMG/M metagenome (GOLD analysis project Ga0316219, IMG submission 203635) | Freshwater microbial communities from Trout Bog Lake, Wisconsin, USA - TBH18003P | ecosystem: Environmental > Aquatic > Freshwater > Lake > Hypolimnion/Profundal zone | place: USA: Wisconsin... | reverse complement strand
GTTGGCCAGCGTGTTATAGACCAGCACCTCCACGGTGTTTTCGCCGTTTTTCAGAAACCCGGTGACGTCCAACCGCCAGGGCGGAGCGACCCGTACCCCGACCTTCTTGCCATTTACATGGACTTCGGCGGTCGCCACCACACGCCCCAAATCCAACGTCACTTTGGCTTTGGCTTCCTGTTTCGTGAGCGTAAAGCCGGCGGTGTAGCGTACACCCCCCGAATAATTCGTCAGGATGCCCATCTGCGACCAGTCCCCGAGCGGGATCACCCCCTTGCCGTCCGTCTCTACGACGACTGGCTCCGGAATGACTGCGCCGCCGCTGAAGCCAGTCGTGGGCGTGACGCGCAAAGCCACCAGCCCCGCGCGAGGGGCTGGCTTGGTCGCCGCAAAGCGGCCACGCCCCGCCTCGGGCATGGGTTCGCCATCCAGCCAGGCTTCGACCCGACCCGCGGCCTGGACGCGGATAGCGGAAGTCCCTGGGGCGGAGCGAAAACGGAACCACTCAGCCGGCGACTGCCCTGCCGATACGTCAAAGGGAATTACCCCCGCATCACCATACCAGCGCATCGCCAGCGGTTGGCGGGTTTGGGGCACCGGCGCGTCCTTCCGCCTTATCACAAAGTGACCGCGCCCCGCGTGTTCGTAGCGCACTAAGATCGGGTTCGCACCCGCCCCCAGCGATATGCCTTGAGCGAGATTGGACACGAGTGAACCGTTCGCATAAACCGCGGACGGTGTCAGGATGGGCGAGGTGTGACTTCCGTCGGCCGGACTGGCACGACTGACCGCGATGGTCGCCAGGGCTGGCTGCGCCAGGGTTGCGCACGTCCAAAGGTAATACCGCGTGCCGCCCGGCTCATCTTCATAGCGCGCCTCGTTCAGGCCGCCAACCTGCTTGCCCAAACAAATAAAGTCATCGGTCACGGTGCGCTTGAGTCCGTGATAACCTTGATGTCCCGAGTCGCCCTCCTTGCCGTAGCGCCAGGAGAATTCATAGGGCCGCCACGTGAGCGATTTATCGCCTGCCGCGACTGGCACCGCGGGATCTACCGCCTTTAACGCCGACAATTGACCGTCAAGCTGCGCCGCATCGAGCTCGTTCGGAATCGGGCCGAGCAGATAAAACTGAGCGCCAAACCCGTGCAGTTTCGTCTCCCACTTGCGATCCTCCGTGGCCGGCAACATCGCCGTTTTCGCCAGGGCCTCCGTTTCGCGGGCCCAGGCAAAACGGCGCGCTTCAAGGCCGATGAGTTTATTGTCGTCCGTGACCGGCAGGCGGAAATCGCCGTGGGCGTTGTCCATCGTGGGGACAAAGGCCGCCGTCCACTCATCGGGCAGGGGCTTCACCGTCTCAGGACGGGGGGCTTTCGGCGGCGGATTGAGGTGCTGCTTGCCGGGCGTAAACACCACTACCTGCGCCTCATTCGTTTCGAGCGGCAATTGCACCCGCGTGCCGGTGGCCGTTTCGGAGATCACTCGCAACGGACTGGTGGTGCCTAGCCACGGATCCCAAAGCTCGACCGCACCTTTGGCGCGAAATTCGACCACTGCGTCAGGCCGGGCATCCATGACCAGGTACACATCACGCGGCCCCGCCTTGCGATGCAGGGCGCGCACTGTCTGATCGATGCCGCGCACGTCTTGCACAAACCCGGCCCGGATGGCCTCTACCGCCTCCGCTGGCTGCGCAAACTGGCGCGCCGGTTTAAAAGCGCGCTCGTTCATGGCGTTGAGCTCGGGGTCGTCGCGGCCGGCACGGTCAGAAGCGATGGGCAACCCACCGACGTTAAAGACCTGGCCGCCAACTCGAGCGAACGCGGCGGCTTTCTCGATGCTGGGCCAGCGCACGGCATCCATCTCCGCAAACACCAGCGCCTGGTACGAAGCGCCCGCATCCTTCACCACCAGGCGGCCGTTTTCCACGGTCGCGCGCGCAAGCGAATCATTGTCAATGAACTCGAAATTAATTCCGGCCGCCATCAGCCGGCTCCCTAGATCGAAGGTGGTCTTGGTGGCCCGTTCACCATCCTTATTGCCCTCCAGTTCGGCTTCGTAAGGCGCGACCGGATAGACTACCGCGACATCGCCAACGAAATGCCCCTGGCTGAGCAAATACGAGAGCCGCTCGAAGTATCGGAGAAAGCTATCCATATGCGGCCAATAAGGCATCCGAAAATGATAGTCCGGCGGGGCCCACTCCCAATAGGACCCGTACGTCGTGTAGTAAAGACCGTGGAGATTGAGCAGGTTGCAACCATAAAGGTAGTTCTCACGTGTGGCGAACATGAGCGTTTCGGGCGCGGCGCCCCAGCCCATGCTGTGATAGCCCTCGAGCCAGACCCGCTGCCGCTGATACAGGTCAGCGATCGAGGACGAGACTTTGCCCTTGAGGAGGTTGGCTCGGCCGCCCGGGGTGTCATGGCCGGGCGCCGTGTACCAGCGAATCGCCCGGAAATAGTCCCCAAACTCATTGGGTCGCAGGCCGCGACTGCCCGGGTCGCAGGCAAAAATAATATGGCGGGAATTGTGCCAATTGAAGATCGGCTGGAAATAACGCTCCTCCATCAAGGCCATCCGAACATCCGCGTAATCCATCCGCACCTTGGGGGTCAGATTGCCCAGATCGCTCCACATGGCGGGCATCACCTCCATCAGGTCGTAACCCTTGCGCTGGTGAAACTCCTTCGCGAAGTCCGGATTCCAGGCAAACTTGCCTACGCCGATGGTTAGTTCGTCATTGAAAAAGTAGTTCAGACCCTTGGACGATTTGCCCGCATTATGGTCCTCGAATGGCTGAAAATAACCCCGGATCACCGTATCCCCGGATCCCACCCGCAGTGGATTGAGCGTACCGGGCTGGCGCACGGAGCGAAAGGTCCAGATCTCCCATTCGCCGTCCGGCGCCGTCCAAGTGACCTTGCCGTCTTGGATGAAGGCTGCCAGGTCCACGCCACCACGCTGCAACTCACCATGAACGATTCGGTAAGCGCGGACGGCAGTCTGATCCACGGCGCAAGCCAGGGTCTTGGTTTCTCCACCACGTAAGCGCTGCCGTTCGCCGGTTTCAAGCTGGAGTGCGTTCAGCTCCGGTTTCGAGTAAAACAACCGGTTAAAGAGGTTGGTCGCCCCGCCAGGCCAGTCCTGGGTATAGGTGCTCATGCCAATCCCCATGTTGAGTTTGGCACAGGCGGCTGAAATCTTGGAATAGACCTGCCACCACGCTTCGGAAAAGATGGCCGGCTCACCCTGATCGGTGGGGAAACCCGGAGAGTCGTAATGGGAGTAGTTGACCTGAACGCCGCTGATGCCCTTCTTGTGCAGTTCCTTGATCTGGCCAATCATCCGGTCCACGTCCAGGTTATCTCCGGTCCACCACCAATAGGGCACTTCGCTATAACCCGGCGGCGGATTCTTGAACCCCGGCAGCACATCCAGCTTGGGGTCTCGCGAGGAAAAGCCCGGGCCGCCGGCCAGCGTGGTCGCCACCCAGGCTGCGATCCCTACCGACATCCAGAAGGTCTTCATTGAGTGATTAATGTGATGCTACGGATGCGTTTTAACGTGATTTTGGTTCGTGGTGTAATCATGCGATGGGTTTGACCTTCCATTAGGACGCGATCCCGAGGACCGTGCCGGCCCCAAGGCTTCGGCCAATAAAACTCCTGCGGTTTAGTGGATTCATCTTTCCTCACTGATAAATCAACGCCAGATCCATAAACCCACCATCGTTCTCTTGGTGCGTGTGGACCGCGAGGTGTTCGTGCCTTGCCGAAGTGTTCATTTTGGCGGGAAGGTAATCCCCCCACCGCGGCTTTCTCGCCCGAGGAGGTTGATCTCGCGATAAACGTTGAACCCGAGCGGACCGTTTTGGAATTCAAAACGCACGGCCACCACACCCGCGGCTTTCACCGGCAGACGCAGCTCAGACGTTCCACGGGCACAAGGCTTGGATCCCGTGGCGAGCTTCACGAATGTGTTCGGCTCCGCGGCATAGGCCGCGAAGACTGTATAGCCCTGGGTCGCGCGGGCATCGGAGTGGCCGGCGAAGGTGCGAATTTCGGTGAGGTCGCAGGGTTGCTGGAGATGGCACGTGAGCCAGTCACCGTCGCCGTAACCCCGGAACGTCTTGCCGTCGTCGGCGGTATCCCCGCCGCCGGTACCGTTGTGCGTGGTGCCGTTGAACAACGCCGACGCGTCGGTCCCACCGCCGGCATGAACGCAATGGTCCTGGGTCCCCGCCAGAAAACGGTGCAGCAAGTCATCCTTCACCACATCCGCTTCAAAGGCGTCGCAGGCTTCCGTGGTGGCCGGCTCCTCCGCCGCGGAGATAGGCGGGGCGGGCAGCGGCTTGAGTTTACCCGTGATCTCGAAGTGATGCGCCCCCGGGCCGACCTTGACCCCCGGGCCGACTTTTGCGCCGAGCAGGGTGACGACGGGGTCCTCGAAACGGGACGTGGGCGCCGTGACCTGCGCCTCGGTACCGGCCGGAACGATCACCTCGAGCTGCAGCTTGTTACCCTCCAATGCCCACGCTACGGCCACGTCGCCGTGCGGCGTCGGGACGGTGCCCTTGGCCCGGGTCAGATCGCCAAGCGATGGTCGGATAGCGATCGTGTTGAAACCGGGCGTGGCCGGGGTCACCCCCAGGATGCGCGCCGACATTTGGACCAGCGGGGACGAGCACCAGCCGTGGCTCAGATCACCGCTGTTCCACATTTCCCGAAAAGATTGGGTCTCGGGCACGATGCGCCATCGCCGCATCTGCTGGGTGCCGTAGCGGTCGAACAACCCGACATGATCGATGGCTTGAAACACCCAATGCATAAACCAGGGCTGCGTGTTGAGCGGGTTTTGGGCCAAGACCCGCTCCACGATGGCAGCTTGGTGTTCCCGCGGGGCAAGGTCGTACAGGACAGCGAGCAGGTTGACGTGGGGGCTGAAGGTCTCGATATCTCTGTCGGCCGGCAGCCACTGGTAAGGTTTGACGGAGGTCTGGAACGGCTTGCCATCCCGGTAGCGGCCCTGGTCGGCCACCCAAAGTTCCCGGTTGAAGGCAGCGGCGATGGCGCGGCGGCGTTGGGCGTATTTCTCGACCCGGTCAGTCTCGCCCAGCATGGTCGCCACCCGTGCGGCCATCTCCATGCCGTGATAGTAGAAAGCGGTAAGGTAGCCCTGGCCGATAACCGCCGGGGGGTGATGGCACCCGAAACCGCCGATGTCCACCCAATCCATGAACATGTAATTGGGCGCCTCGGATATCAGGCCATTCGTCCCGCGCCACGACGCGTAGGTGTCGAGCAGTTCATGGACGTACGGGGCCATCTCCTGGACCAGCTTCGAGTCTCCGGTGTCGTCATAATAATCCATGAGCATCTGCAACCAGCCGATCGAGTAGCTGGTGTGGAAGTTGCGGTAGTGCTCGTCCTTCAACAGCCAGGCGAACTTGCGCACATCCTGCCGCGCCAGCCAGGGCTGGTTGAACGCGTAATAGTTGACCATCGACTCGATCAGATAATCGCCGGGGTCGCTGATGGGCTCCTGGTGGTTGGGCGAATCCAGGTGATGGGTCTGGAGGCAGATCTGCACGGCCCAGCGCGAGACGTTCCAAATCTGGTTCAACCGATCGTCGCTGCACTCAAACCCACCCCGGTAAGTCACTGGCTGCGAGGTGAAGTTTGCGCCCGCATCGAGGATCTTCACCGGCGTGGTGACGTTCTTCACCTCGACGGTGTAACCCGGCACTATCTCGGTCATGAAGGGAAATTCGAAGGACTGCTCCCCGTCGCCAAGTAACATCGTGGCGGTCTGATGCGCCTTGATCGTCACCTGTGCACCTTTGCCACCCTGGACGGCGAGCGTCGGATAGCCGCTGAGCACACGGTCGAAGACCACGCGAAAGCTGCCATCATGGGTGAGGGTGCGATTGGTCAACCCGTCCAGGCGGAGGACCGGATACCGAGCCTCCATCAAAGGCGGGATTTCGCTGGGTACGAGTGGTTCCCAGACGTTTTTCACCCCTCGACACGGAGGCCAGGGGGCGTCATTGAATCCCGCCAAACGCCACCCGATGGGTTCAGCGCCGACGTCATAAGTGGTGGGCGTGAGAAAATGTGCCGCCGGCACCCCACGCCAGGTAGCGTCGGATTTCAACACCAGGGTTGGCTGGCCCGGCACGGCCACCTCGGCCTCGAACAGGAAGCCCGGCTGGCCGCGGGACACGGTAAACCCGATGGGCCACTGGCGGAACACCTCGGCCGCGATCACGTTGGTGCCTTTGCGGAAGAAGGACGTCAGGTCACGGAAATCGTAGAACCAGCGGTGAGTGCTGCCGCCAGCGTAATCGCTGCCCATGTCTACCGGCCCGCGCGAGACCAACCGGCCATTGATATACAGCCGGTACTTGGTGTCGGCGGTCAGCCAGGCGGTGACTGCTTTGGGCGAATCGGCGAGTACAACCTCTTTGCGGAAGAGTGCGGCGACCGCCGGTTGCTCGCCGGCGATCCAAATCCACTGCGCCCGCCAAGGAAGCGGCTTTTGGCAGTCATTATGGAACGTGTAATCGAGCGCCTGCACACCCTTGGCGTCCGCCACCACCCCCATGCCCGGGTATTCGATCGGGCCGCGCGGATCGATGGGTGCGGCCACGGCCGCGCAGGTGGCTGCAAAAAAGGCGAGTCCATAGCCCAGCATGTTCTTCATGGCCATGAAAATTAACTGAGATTGGCCGTTTGTGCCAGCAAATCAACCGCTCCGCCGTGGTTCGTTCATGAGCTTAGGGCGGCTCCTTGGTCAATTAGTCACGCGGAGGCGGAACAAACATTCTGATGAACGGTCAACTGCAACGGAGTGGGTGGTCTTAAGCACCGTCCGGTGCTCCCCGTTTTGGTCCACCAGCATCCGCCGCAACCCCTTTCCGGCCGCCCCTCCTTCTCGGTAGCCAACCGTTCGCCGGTTCTAACGGCTGAGTTGTGCCGCAAAGTGATACTGTCCCGATCCTACCTGGAAGGCCGCGGACGTAGCGTCTCGTCTGAGGAAAGTCACGCCTTCAGTGCTCGCGGGGGGCCGGCGGGACTCGGTGATGGCTTGTCCGGGTGCCGCAGGCATCGAGACGATAGCGGTGGTGTTAGGCGGGACGGCGACATCCAGGCTGAGTTGGGTTCCCTCGCGTCTCCAGCCGCTGACGATCTCGCCGTGGATGGAGTGATACGTCGCTTTGACCCGCGTCCATGCCCACCGGGTTGGTACGGTATTCGCACTTCAGGTCGGTCACGTCCAGGTGAGCGGCCCAAGCCCCAGGGCAGAGGACCACAACGCAGATCACCATCGCCAGTCGGAACACAGTTCTCATTGGACCTGCTTGGTGCAGCAATTCGTGCCGGATGGTGGGGAACTTGCCACGGCGTCTATTTGTCCGCGTTTGCCAGCGGCTGTTCGTCAAGGTAGAGACCGGCCGAGCCGCGATCCAGGACCAGGGCGATGTGCTGCCAGACGCCGGCGTGGAGCTGGTTCGGAAAGTCCTGCCGTTCATTGCCCACGATGAGCCGCAGACTCAATCCGGGGAATGTGTCGAGCAGCAAACCATCGTCGTGGCCGACGGTGATCTTATCGAGGATGCGGCCGGATTCTCTCGGCCCGGGAAAAATCCAGGCCTCCGCGGAAATGGCGCCCATGAAATCTGCAGCGTTCGTGGGCAGGATTTCTCCGGGTTTGGGCGCCAGCCAACAGCCGGCCACATCGGGCGCCGTAACCGGTTTCGTGCGATCCACGGAAACGAGTTCCTGGATTCTCTCCGGCGACAGCTTGCCGCGAAACAGCGTCACGCGTCCGATTTGGCCGGAGAAGCGGCTGCCGCCGCTTTGATCGCCGCCGGCGCGTAGCGGATGCGGGTTCGGAGGGACGGCCGGCCTTGGGGGGCGGGATTGTGCCTGACCGACCACCACGTCCGGTTTGCGGCTGGCGGGCACAATCTCCCAGCGGGTCAGCTTGCCGTCCTTGACCTCGCCGGTCAGCACGGCCGCGCCGGAAAGGTGCAGCTTGAAATCCGCATCCCAGTCCGCGGGCCAGGCGGGGAGGAGAAAGACTGTTTTCCCCGCCTCCTGGACGATCATACGTTGGAGGGCCACCGACCCCGAGCCAAAGTGATCGAAGTCTGGGCACGAGTCGGGCCCTTCGCGGCCGTACAGGGGAAACCGGCACATGGGAGAGGCGACGCGGAAACGGCGCACCAGCCCATCCGCAGCCTCCGCCGCGTTGCCGGCGCAGGCCCAGTGGATTTGATCCTGCGTCCAGCAGGCGCTGGCGAAGGCGTCTTTGACGGTGCGATGCTGCATGGACCAGGCCACGAGCTCACCGGAGCCCAGTGCAACGCCAAAACAGCGAAATGGGAACACTGGATAGAGTTCCCCATTCTCGGCGTTGTGTTGGCTGCTCCAGGTCTCGGCGGGCGCAAGCGCCGGCCGGCCTTCGACGGTGTGCCGGGACACCTCGGGCATTTCGGATCGAAACTTCTCCCAGCGGGCCTGGTCCTCGGCCGTGCCGATCTTCGTGGCCAGCAGTTCGTCCAGGCAGAACCGCAAGCCCGCCACGTCAGGCGCGGGATTCACCGCAAGCCACCAGGTTTCCAGAACCTGCCCGGGATCAAGGCGCAGCTTGCCATCGGCTCCCAGCGCGTAATGCTGGTCAAAGAAGAGCAGGACCTGGCGCGCGAACGGCACCACCACGCCCTCGCGAAATCCCGCGTCGCCTGTGAAGCTCACGTAGTCGAGCATCATGGCCAGAGTTTCCAGGCCACTGGTGAAATAGTGATCGTGGTAGTAGCCCGCAGGCGTGCCCGGCGCGTGCTTGGGCGGTCGTCCGTCTTGGCCACAATCGCGCTCGGCGCCCGTGGGTTCGACGTTTTCGCGAAAGTACGCGCCGTCGTGGCCGAACCACGCCTTGGTAATCGCCTGGCGCATCGGCAGCAGGTGCCAGTAGTAATCGAAGAACGGCTTCATCAAATCGAAATCGCCGCCGCCCAGTAGCGGCCAGTAGAGCAATCGCTGGTTCTGGTAAGTAAAGCGCCGTCCCCAGAGGCGGTCGTCCTCGTGCGTGAGCCAGAGGCCGTCGGAGAGGGCGACCGCACCGGGGCGATTGCGGCTGGCGTCCTGCTTTACGCGCAACGGCTGGGTGAACAAGCCGCCATTGAATTTCACCGGCACTCGCCCGCGGCTCTGGCAGGCCATGAGGAAGCGGAAGACGTTGTAGCTCTGCGCCACGAGCGCCGCGCCGTCGGCTTCGTCGCGCCGTCCGCCGCGTGTGGGTTCGCCGGCTAACCTCTCCCGTTCCTTGGCGGGCAGCGAGTTATCCGACGCGATAATCCACCCGCGATCCCAGAACTCGCCCCACCAACGACAGTGCGCTGCCCAGTCGCTTGGCCGGCTGACGGACCGCGCCGCCTGCTTTTCGATGGTTTCCATCCATGTTGCCGGCTGGGGCGTCTGCATCGCTAGCGCGTGAATACGGATGTCGAAGGTCTTGCCCGTCCCGCGCAACGCGCCGTCTCGCAGCTTCAGCTCCGAGCTTTCCAATAGGTTGCCGAATGTGTTGAAGCGAAACGGATCAGCCATCCTGGTCTTCATTGGCTCGACGTCATAGTACTTCAAGTCATCGGCAAAAATGCTCCGGTCTCCCACGGAGAAATACCAGAGGATCCTGCCCTCGCGCTCCAGCCGCACGTCCTGCGGCGGCGCGTTGGGGGCCGCCCCTTCCGCATCCCGGGGGCCGGTGAAGTCTGACCGATTGGCGGTGCAGTGATCGAACCGCCGCCAGAACTCCGGCTGGGCGACGACCCCGATTCCGCTTGGCGAATTGACTTCGACGTGGAACACCGGGTGATCGGCGTCCGCCCAGACCCGCAGCGTCACGCCATCCGCCTCGACACGGATCGAGCCGGTGTTCAAATCCAGCGTCTGGCGAAATGGCCTGCCAGCCCGGAAGGGATTCGGGTTGAGCGAGATACGCACCCGGCCAGTTTTGAAAAGGTCACCCTGGTAGGTGTAGGCATCGTTCTTGGCGAGCAGGAGGAACAGGTCGCCGTTTTCGATGGCACAGACGCCCGCCGCGATGTCGCCGTTGCCGAGCGGCATCACCCCGGAGGCGTCCACCGAGGGAGTGTTCCACACGACATTGTAACGGCTCATGTCCGCGGCCTTGAGTGAGGGCAACGCACCCAGGAGGAAAATCAGAATGAAGCGACAGATGGTGGTCATACTTGCTGCTGCGGATAGTAATCCGCGGGTGAGAGAGAGGCAAACAGTAATGCTGATCTCAGAGGGGTTCCCAGGCTGGTGGCTTCGAATAGCATTGCGGTAAAATCAGGCGTTGCGGCAGGGTGGTTTGGGGTTATGTTAGAGAGCAATGCGCAGCTTCATCCAAGGCAACGGAGGTTTGGCCTGATGCACGCTTGCGTGTGTTCAGCAATCAACTTCTGATATGAAACGCACTCGCTTGATCATGTTGGCAGCCGGCCTCGGGGTGCTGGTGCTGGCCGGGCTTTGCTTCCGCCGAGGCGGATCGCATCTCGGCGCCGTGATAAGCGCGACTACACCTGAAATCCAAACGCCGTCCGCACCACCATCGGCGCCTCTCACCGGACAGACCTCGCCTAGCGCGCCACTACCCAACAACGCCTGGCCCACGAACCCTGCGCCGGCGGCGGAGCCTCTCCTGGCCTTCGCGCGCTGGGCGGAGCAGTTTACTAACTCGGTGGCGAGCCTGGCTCAAGGGGAGCGCCTGGCATGGAAGCGGCGGGTGAAGATGTCGGAGCTGATCCAAA
>Ga0316219_1004317_pt1 | contig 10827 bp, 13 predicted proteins | sample TBH18003PmetaG_FD_203635 | JGI IMG/M metagenome (GOLD analysis project Ga0316219, IMG submission 203635) | Freshwater microbial communities from Trout Bog Lake, Wisconsin, USA - TBH18003P | ecosystem: Environmental > Aquatic > Freshwater > Lake > Hypolimnion/Profundal zone | place: USA... | reverse complement strand
AATTGTAAGTGGATCACCTGAGTCAGGACGGATTACAACTGTAGCGCCGGAGTCGATGATTTGTTGTCTAAGTTCTTCTCCCCAGAGTTTGTCGACGGCGTTGAAGACGTCATAGGAATCTGACACAATAGCAACAATAGATCCTGGTTTTGCGAAATTGGTGAGCATATTACGGTAAGCGTCGACTTCTCCTGCTCGTCCCCAACTTGTAATTGTTGAGTGTTCTGCGGCAGGAATTGAAAAGCCAGCAATCCCAGCGTTATAGTACTCACGAGCAAACAACAGACCGGTAACAGTATCGGTGCCCATGAAATTAACGAGGTGTGCCGCCCCTCCAATTCCAGCACTTTCCATGCTAGAGACACCACGAGCACCAAAATCGTGCAACTTAAAATCAATAGTAGTAGGATCACCTGTTTTCTCCAAATAGTCTAGGATTACAGTCTTAATAGACTTTGATTGAGTTGCTACTGTGGTAGGATACCAAATAGCACGAAGTAAGGCTGTTTCCAACCATGTAGTTAACCAATAGCAGTTAAAATCTGTGTTTTCAATTGTTGCCAAAACGTTCTTGACAGGCACTACTGTACCTTCAGGTACTGCCCTAATAACCACGGGCAAGTAACCGCCGTGTGTATCAAGAATGTACTGCCAACCTTCTTTGTTAAAAGGTTCACCGTGCGCTGTCCAAATTTCATTTGCGATATCGATATCAGCCTGTGTAATTGGATCGAGCAAGTACTCTTTGATAAAAGCCTGTAGTCCGAAGAATACAGTTTCGTCATAGCGTCCGCCACGTGATTCAATGTAACTATAAACACCTGTGGTGCCCATAGGATATTGTTTGAACATACTTGCTTTGTATGAGTCTGTGTTGAGAATAATATTTTTTGCGAGTTTCATTTTAAAAGTTCCTTTTAATTTAATTGCCTTAGGTCTATCCTTAGGACTTAGGCTCCAACGAAGTGCTGGAGTATTTCATAATGGTCTTCAAAGCAGTCCTCACTACGGACTTCTGCAATAGGCACCCATCTAGCCTTTTCAGCGTCATCAGCACCTTTTACCTTGGGCAGTTCGCCGTCCGGTAATTGGATATGAAACGCATGAGTGATAATACGTCCTCGTGGACTACGGTCAATAGCATCGAACACTTTACTGCGAACGATACTGCCACGTAGTACAGGAGCAGGTACTTTGATCATTGTTTCCTCACGTAGTTCACGCAACATAGCATCTTCTACTGTGCGGTCTGTAGTAGAGTTTACATAACCACCTGGTAATGCCCAAAGGCCTTTGCCTGGCTCTGCACGGCGCTTGATCAACAGCACATGGCCTGATTGGATAACAACAGCATCAGCAGTACTAAAGATCGGAGGATACTTTAGTCCAGCATATTGCTTTTTGTATTCAATAACAAATTCACGTTCACGAATTACTTGTTCGTATTCTGGAGTATCTTTGAATTCATCGAGGAAGTCATAGGTAGTTTCTGGAACTACACCTTTGATAAACTTCATGTTTACATCACGTTTGAAATACAGTTCACGGATGTCTGTTGCGTCCAAAGGCTCTAGCAATTCTACTTCTTCAAATCCCCACTGTGGGAACATGTCCAGGTAAAAACTACTGGGGTCTTTACGGTGCCCAATGATACCAATTTTATCACCAAGTTGTGTATGTTTGGCAACTAAGGCCTGTACACGAACTGCCCATGCTTGGTCATTGTAAATGGTATCTGGATTTGGTTCAATACTAACTGTCAATGTACCGCCAAAGCCCCTAGTGGCTTCGTAGATCATTGTACGGCGTTCTTTAAATGTAAATGGGTTTTTATATGTACGGGGCTGGTTAGCACTACCGCAAATGAAAACTAAATTTTTGGCTAATGCTGTAGCACGTGATGCCAACAGTAAATGAGCATTGTGAAATGGTTGAAAACGTCCAATAAGGACTAGGGTATCATACTTCTTAGACATTGAAAAATCCTTTCAATAATGTCAGCGCAGAGTCTATCTCGTTGCTATGTTTTTATTTATGTTTTAATTATAAAGCCTTTACGTTTATGAGTCAACCGTTATTAATGATTTGGAAAACTTTATTTGCCAAAATACGTTCTTTACTAAAGGCTTCCAATTCCCAAGGTTGTTCATAATACTGTTTGCGTACCTTTTTGCCCATCCAATATCTTGTTTTTTGCCCCAACTTATGCTTGATTTGTCCACGAGCATATTGCTTGACATGTACCATTTCGTGTGCTATTGTAAGCACTAGGCGTTCTAAGTCTAGTCCAGAATCTAAAACCATTACTAGATATTTTGGGCCTACGTGAGAGACAATTCCTCGAGAATCGGTTTCAAACCGCATGCCACGTTTAGTACGAACATCCAATGTCCAAGTACTTTTTTTAAGTTTGAGGTCTTGTTCAAAATATTTAACTACCATTCCGACAAATTCTTTAGTACCAGGATTTCGAATGTTTAATTGGATATTCATATAGAACCTTTCTGTGTGTAAGTACATATTATACAATAAAAAAGGCTACCGAAGTAGCCTTTTGGTGATTTCTGTTACGAGGTATTTCCTACCCTAAGCGGTGTTTAGGCCGCTAAAGAATAAACGCTATCGTTGGCATTTATAGATTTTGCTTCTACGGCCGAGTTCCCCCAACCCTAACGGGTTTCACATTCCCGATTCTCCAGTAGCCCTCAAGCGCCAATCGATATCCAAGTATGGCCCACCTAAATATACTTTCCAATATGCTTAGGTGGACCATTCGGGAATCGAACCCGAGTCTTGCTCGCTATACTTCTACCTTCAACGAATTTTGTTTTTGTGGCACACTTGTTTTAAGTCTACCAGCAATAAATCCTTTATCTAGAACTATATTATATATTTATTTTTGGAACTTGTCAACTGATTATGAATGATATGTACAATAGAAATTAAGAGGAGCAGTTAAAGCAACACTAATATAATATGTTCCTTCATCAGCCTCTTGATCTAACTGCTGGATTGATAAAATACCTGTAGTTTGATTAAAACTTAGTGTAAGATTTCCGGGTTCTCTTCCGGTGTAACTTTGTAATACCGGAGTCCAAGTTTGATTGAAATCTATATTTCCTCGAGGAATTGTATTAACTGTAACAGTACAACCTAGATCCCCGTGATTGTCCTCGTAAACACTATAAGGATATATACCTGCGGCCGTTGCGGCAGGAACAATAGTTCCTATATGACCACCACTTGCTGTAAATGATCGGGTGTTTTCGTAATAGTCTGCAATTCCTACCTGTACCTGTAAAGTGGCATCAACGTTCCCTGAAAATGTCCAAACTTCTTGATCATCGGTTTCCCTTAAAAGTATAGTCTGTTTGGCCACTGGATCATATATGGTAGAATAACCAGCAAGTCCCGATACGTAAGGACTAGCACTATAGGTTCCATATTCATTTACTGTAGCAACTGTTACTGTATAAGTCCTGCCAGGTACAACTGATACTGAAGTGATATAATATGAATTTGGGTTAAAATAATTACCGCTATAGGATCCCACGTTTAGGGTAGTCACATCTAGTGGACATGTCCAATATGTTACTCCAGAAGTAAAATTAACAGTTCCATAAGTATTAAATGCTCCGTTAAAATTTCCTAACGATATAGTACCACTTGAAGGTACAGGTGTATCTACATATGAAGAACTTACGGGACTAACTGGAAGTAATCCTCGTTCGTATGCTGATACATAATACCCGCCTGCGTATAATTGCGAAAGCGATATATTACTTGCTCCATGATTGAATTCGTGTGCTAGTTGACTAAACGATATTGACATAACTGTTCCTATATAATTGACGGGCCTAACAAGTAACCCCCGCCCAGTCCTATCAATACGCTATGCGTAACGCTTGCTAGGTACAGTATTTATTATGATTTTTGTACGTTTGAAGGGATCCAACCCTTGTTTGATTCGATCAATTCATAGGTTACACTATCGTTTACATCAAAACCTGAATAATTAGGGGCTGTATGTATAAATGTAAAGGGAATATCTGAAGTGCCGTCATCGGGTTTAATCCACCCGAAATGGCTTTGTTTATTATAAGAAGTTATTTTTCCTGTTGCCATTATCCGTTTACCTTAACTGAACTAATTCCCGGACCTGCTTCGGATCCGTCTTTTCTAGCATCACCAACTCTGTGTACTGCTTTATTATTCACAAATACGTTTGAAGAGCCAACTGACGCTACTTGATTACCTGCTATGCCTTGAGGATGAGTTCTAGGATTGTACTCACTATCATTCGAAGAACTACTACTGCCCACAGTAGCAACAGGTTTGTTCCCTGCGTTTACATTTCCGGATAGGCCCTGATTTAACGGAGCACCCCCGTGTGTATTAGTATCCCCTTGAACTGATATATTTGGCATGATATTATTTACGCTAGGGCAATACCTGTGGTACCTTGCATGTATTGATCTGCGGCATCTTTCTTGCTAGGCATCATTAAAAATACATGAATTTTTTGTAATGTAACTGTATCAGAGTCGCCTAGAAATACCCAAGGAATCATTCCTAATCCTTGTGCGTTTACAGTTAATGCCAAAGGTCTATTAATTGTAATAGTATCAGCATCTTCGCTTTCATAGCGAGCAATAATTTCGTCACCGTTGATAATTTTAATAGTTACAACGGATCCTTGGGTGATTGGTTTTTTAAGTAGCATGTTAGTCCTTATAATGTTGAAGCCATAGGAAATACTTCTGCGATTACTTTAGCACAAGCAATAGCGATTTCTTGGTGTTCTAGTTGTGTTCCATTTGCGGAACGTAATTCAATGTAGTGTACCCAACTACGTAGTGTACCATTCATGTACAGACGACTTTCTGTAAGTCCTTCTGGTAGTACAGCACGAGCCTGTTCTTTAGCAATACCTTTTAAGATTGCCCATTCATAAACTTCTTTGGCTTTCTTGGTCAAATCCATTTGTAGCATTTCCCACTGATAGGCAATTTGACGATGATGGTCGTCTTCTAGATCGAGAGGTCGACTATTTTGCCTGTTTGTGTGATCTTGTAGCCTTGCGTCTCTAAGTACGAAATTAAGATCTTTCGTTGGGTCGGCGTAGCGTTGGCTAAACTCTTGGAAACTAAAGGATCTATGTCTAAGTATTTGTCTTGCGATGTCTCTGGTTGTTGTAATTTCGAGACAGGCTGAGACCATTTCGAGTGGTGACCAGTGCTGGTGCTTGATGAGGTATCTGATGAGTTTTTCTGATGTCTCGGTGTTAAGTTGGTTGCTTGGGTTGGACACACGGGCGCAATAGGCGATGAGTTCTTGGGCATCATCGATTCCCAATGCGCGAAATTCTTCGGTAGGTTGGCTGTAACTAAGTAGTCGAACATTCATTTAATTTTACTTTCTATTTACGTGGTTTGCAATTTGGCTTGTTTCACCTTTACGGCGATTATTTTCTCTTTCAAGGAATCTAATACGTTGAACTAATTCAGCAAGTTGGTTTGTTAGTATTGAAACTTTCTTTTCTAACTGTTCAATCTTTTTATCATTTTCCATTTTCAACATCCTTGTCTGTAATCATTCCTTCTAGTAGTTTGTAATGATCATATGCTTTTTTAAGTGCTTGATATTTTTCTAACTTCTTAGGATCTGGAACAAGTATAGCAAGACGTTCATTTATTTTTTCTAATGTTTCGATTAGACTAACACCTTTAATAGTTACATCATCATCGAAGGTAGCCTTACCTGTAACCTGTAAAGATGGTTGCGTCATTCCATTACTAATAGTGGCCCAGTTAGCACTACTACCACCATTAACAAGTACAGCACTAGTCAACGATCCCCAAGAGGATGTACCAGTTGATGTTATTGTTATAGTACCAGTACTATACGAACTAGTAGTTGTATAGTTATATAGTGGCGCAGAAACTTTGGAGTTAACAGTGAGTGTCATTAGCCCGCCAAGTGTGCTTTTAATTCTGTAAAGCCGCCAATTAACTGTTCGTCAATAAAAATTTGTGGAACAGTTCTAGCGTTTGGTACTGCTTCTAATAGTTCTTCTTTTGTATACCCATCTCCGATTTTCTTTTCTTCAAATGGGATACCTTTTGATTTTAATAATGCCTTTGCTTGGTCGCAATAAGGACAGTTATACTTACTCCATAAAATTGCTTTCATTTTATAACTCCGGTAGTTCTTCATAACTAACGTTATCGCTCATTACGCCGATAACATAATTAGTTGATTCAGTTTCTTGTAATGCTGATTGTTTCTTGTTGATATTTACGTGCTTGTTAAACCAAGGTATTGGACTCTGGCGCGGATGTTCTTCTTGGTACTTAATACCAATTTCTTTTAAACGAGTAAACGCTGTGTAGTCAACAAAGTCTTTTAGAATCTGTGCGTTAAGACCAATAACAACACCTTTGCTGAACAAATAATCTGCCCATGCTTTTTCTTCACGGATCACATCCATATACATTTGGTAAACTTCTGCTTCGCATTCGGCCTTGGCTTTAACAAAACGCTCGTCATCCTTGACTACATTATTGATAATCCAAGCAGTCCATTCTGCGTGTAGGATCTCATCTTGTAGGATTAAACTGATAATGTTTCCATTCCCAATGTAGATCTTGTTTTCAACCATAGCAAGACTTGTAGCAAATGACACCATAAAGCGGAATGCTTCTAATGCGTAACTGGCATTAAGTGCTAGCCAAATTGCCTTGATGTGTTCGTGTTCATCAACCTGAAGATCTGCTTCAATAGAACAATTTAGTTTATGTAGTTTTTCGTAATAATAGCCAATGTTAGAGGCCATGTTTACGATTTCTGCGGTGTCGTGAATCTTATTAAATTCTTCTTTAGGAACACCATATACATTACGAATGATATGACTGTAACTTTTACTGTGAATGTTAGTTTCAAAGAATGACCAGTTACTTACTAAGGCTTCCAATTCTGGAATCGATATGACTGGTCCAAAAACCTGCGCCGGCGCACGACCCTGAATGGAGTCCAAAGCAGTCTGGCGCAGAAGATTACTAGTAAAAATATGCTTAACCGCATCACTTGCCTCCTTGTGATCAATCTTATCTTTGGTGAGACTAATTTCTTCTGGTACCCAAAAGAAACCACGTGCTAGTTCTTCAAACTTCTGAAGTTTAGGATATTTTACTTCCTCAAATCTTTGAACTGTAACAGGGCCTGCTTCGTCCAGAAACATTTTTCTTTTGAGGTAATTAGTTTGACGACTAATGTCGTATTGTGCTTTTGACATTTATATCTCTTTTAAAGTTTGCAAGACTCACAGCCATCGTCTAATTCTTCATAAATTATAACGTTGTCTGCGGCATTGATACTATGACCGTTAATTCCATTTACTAGTGGAATAGCGTTAGTATTAGTGACACTTACTTTAGATCCAACCTTATTGATTAGACTATAGTATATTGTTTTTATCCCCCACTTGTAGGCAAGCATTAAATTCTTGGCTACAGTTGTTCCAGGGACTTTACCATTTTCAAAGAAAGCAGGATTATAGAATGTGTTTGTGCTTAGACTTTGATCAATATAAGCGGCTAGTACTGCGGCCGTTTTTAGATAATCAACACAATCTGTTTGTTCCCACATTAATTGGTAACGGTTTTTAAGGCGACGATATTCAGGTACTACCTGTACAAATGATCCAGCCTTTGATTCTTTTACCGAAATTAATTCCATTGGCATTTCAATACCGTTGGTACTGTTCAATACTACTGAACTAGATTCAACTGGTGCTACAGCCATTAGTGTAGCATTTCTAATTCCGTATTTCAAGAGATCTTCACGCAAAGGTTCCCAATCTAGGCTAGGAGTAAAATCAGTTAATTCATTTACACCAGAACTTCTACGTTCCCAAGGAAATACACCTTTACCATAATAGGTATATTGGCTACGGTCACATGCTCCACGTTCTCGAGCAAGTTCTACACTTGTTTCAGTTAGGAAGTAGGCTTGATGTTCCATCCATTTTTTAACTTCGGCTAATGCTTCAATAGTTCCGTATTTGAAATTACGTTTAGCATGCCAGTAGGCTAAATTGGTAATACCAACACCCAATGGTTCAAATTCTTTATTTGCCAATTTGCTTTGAATAGATAAGAAATCTTGATAACTTAACAAATTGCTCAGTGAACGCACCAATACACGACAGGCCTTACGCATCTGTTGTGGATTATTAAATGCTCCCCAATTTATGCTTCCAAGTGTACATAGGGCAATACGTCCATTAGGGTCTTCGATCCTTTGGAAAGGTCGTGTGGGCAATAATATTTCTTGACATAGGTTGCTTTGATAGATTGGATCAACTGTTGTATCAAACGGTCCTTGATTAATGACGTTGTCGATATTGACCAAATAGATTCTACCTGTGTCAGTACGTTCTTTAAGTATACCGTTTTTAAATATCTCATCTGCTGATACGACTTTCTTTTTAATTGTCGGATGCTTTTCATAATTTAGGTACAACTTTTCAAACTCGTCACTATTTCTGTAGTATGCTTCATATAGATCTGGAACTTCGTGAGGATCGAATAATGTAATATTTTCACCTTTGCGATATCTGTTCCAAAACATCTTATTAACTACGACAGAATAATCCATTTGACGTACACGAGTTTCTTCTGTACCTTGATTGTTCTTTAATACAATAAGGTCTTCAAATTGATAATGCCAGATGGGAAAAGTAACTGTACAACTAGCATTACGAATACCGCCTTGCGAACATGATCTTAAATCAGCAAACCATTTCTTCAAGAATGGTATCATACCCGTATGTTTGATTTCACCGTTACGAATCGGAGCACCTAAGGGGCGAATTCGACCAATTTCGAGACCAATTCCGGCTCGTTTTGAAGCATATTTGGCCATCATTTCGCCTGCGGCAAAGATGCTATCTAGTGTGTCGTCAGCACTAATAAGAACGCATGAACTAAATTGTTTAGTAGTCGTGCCCAGACCGGCCAGGACAGGAGTAGCAAGAGTAAAGTGACCATCACTCGCGCATTCGTAATATTCTTTAACATATTTTAATCTAGTCTCCTTTGGTTCGTTATGAAATGCTGTTGCGGCGGCTACAGCATAGCGCACCTGTGGAGTTTCATAAATTTTACCAGTTGCTCTATTTTGTACAAGATATTTCTCTGCCAATTGAGCAATAGCGGCGTATGTGTACTCTTCATCTTTAGAATGATCTAAAAACAAGTCGATAATATTCCACTCATCTTCAGTGTACCATTCTAATAGTTCAGGAGTATACATTCCTGCTTCGATATTTGTTTTTATAATAGTATATAATTTAGGAGGTTCATAGTCTCCATATACTTCTTTGCGTAGCATAGATACTTTTTGTCTACCTGCTACGTACTGATAATTTACATTATTGATCTCTGGGTTTTCTGTTTCGTCGATTAGATCAACCATTGCCTTAAGAAGCAATTCGTCGATGGTTTCGGTGGTCATACCATCATGTAATTCGATCTGTGCTTTAATTTCGATCATGGACTGACTAACACCGTCAATCCCTCTACATGCGTTTGCTACTTGTCTTTGAATCTTTGAAACATCTAATGGAACCCTTTCACCACTACGTTTAACTACTGTAATCATTATTGTTTTCCACCTGTGTTATTGTTATTATATACTGCTGAGCCGAACATCTCGACTATAAAAAATCTGTTCTAGGATGATATTTACCTAGGCCTTTCAAGGACCACTAGATTTTCTAGTCGAAATGAGTCAGGTACAACTGTAGATTTTACAGGTCTTTCATCCTCGTAATTTAAAATCCATTCATCATCAATTGATACTACATTATATACTAACTTTTGATTATTGTCTACTAAAGTTCGTAGATGGATTTCTGAATTGGCATAATTTTCTGTGTACTTTAATGTCCAACCGATCATTAATGCTTTAGTGAAATCGTCATACTTATTATGTACTATGATTTCCCAAGGAGTTAGCCACGCCTTCTGATTAAATGGATCTATTTGATTGTTATATGGCACGTAGGGAGCATTGTGCCAGAATTGAACGACATCGAGTAAGGGATCGTTAGACATGTCTAACTTATCCCTAAATTCTTTCCAAGTGCTCAACCTCTCGTCCGGAGATTGTTTAAACATTGATACCTTACTGTACTGTTGAAATTGTTAATGATAATGTGCCAGAAACATTACTGCCGCTAGCACGACTTCCTAAAATTTGTAAGACGCCGTTAGTAATTGCCGCTGAGAAAACAATTTCCCCAAATGTTCCATCACTAGTATCACCTGTAAAACTAAATTCTTCTTTTACTGATACTGTTGTTGATTTAGAATTGATAAACAACTTACCCATTCTAACGTCCCCACTTACCAAAGTATACACATAATTAACTAGAAGAGCAAGACTTGTTCCAGAATAAGGAATGGTTGCTAATGGTAAAATTCCATTTTGTGTATTATCGTTAATTAGGATATTTTGTTTGAAAGGTAGTCTGTAATCCCATTTGAAAGCGCATCCTCCAACATCAACTAATGGCAACATTGTAAATGTTGTTGGATTGACATGGTAAGAATAACTTCCATCTGAATTTGAAACAGCCTGTATGTCATAGACTCTTTCAAAATTGTCATTAATACTTTCTCCCCCTGCGCTCTTCATTGTTAGGATAGGGGTAACTGAATTGCCTACATTATCTACTCCAACTGATCTATAGGTATTGTTCATAGATAAAATATTTGTAAGGGTAGAATTAGTTGCTGTAGTTCCTACGTAAATTGCTTCATA
>Ga0316219_1004315_pt1 | contig 10831 bp, 11 predicted proteins | sample TBH18003PmetaG_FD_203635 | JGI IMG/M metagenome (GOLD analysis project Ga0316219, IMG submission 203635) | Freshwater microbial communities from Trout Bog Lake, Wisconsin, USA - TBH18003P | ecosystem: Environmental > Aquatic > Freshwater > Lake > Hypolimnion/Profundal zone | place: USA... | reverse complement strand
GCCCACAAGGCCGCGGTAGTTGGTGACACTGTCGGTGACCCGTTCAAGGACACCGCAGGGCCATCCCTCCACGTGCTCATCAAGCTCCTGGCGACACTGACCCTGGTCCTTGCACCCCTGTACATCTGATGTACAGGAAGTAATTTTTTTTATCTGGCGAATATTCGCCTTTTTTGAGTAATATCGACATGCTAGGTAGAATAACCACGTATTTTTTCTCGTTGGATATTTTAAAAAAGCGGGCAGCAATACGATTAGATCTACCCTGTATTCCTGGTCTGCAGATAGATTTTATCCCAGGACAACCATTTCCTCGCCACTAAAGTCGTATACTGTTGGGGCCAGAGTCTGCAGGTCGAGGACAATTGCACGTGCCGGGGTGGGATTGATGTTCATCTGCTTCTGGAACGCCGTCTGGGATTGCCAGGTCCCTGCGTTGACTGCAAGGGTCCCATGGTACTGGACGATCCCCATCACGTGAACGTGACCGGTCATGAGGACTTCAGGGATAGGATCGATCATCAGGTGGTCCTGCCGGTCCGCAGCAATTGGCGTCTTTCTCCCGTAGGTAGGTGCAAGATGACGGCGTTTGAGCATCCACTCCATCATTGGGGATGGGTTCTCGTAGGAAGCCCCCGGGGTGAGGCCGATCTGGTCGTCTATTGACCGCCCGTGATACATCAGCACCCTGACCCCCTGGAGGCTGACAAGGGCGGGGTTTTCGACGAAAACACAATTATCCGGGAATTTTCCAGTGAATTTCCTCGGAATTGAGGGCTGCGGTTCGGCACCCCGGACTACATCGTGGTTACCGGGTGCGAGGATAATTTTCAACCGGGACGGGAGTGACTGGAGCAGTTCCCCGAAAAAGTCATACTGCTCGTAGATATTTTTAATCGTGAGTTCTGACTCCTGCCCCGGATAAATGCCTATCCCGTCCACAAGGTCACCTGCGCATAGGAGATAGGAAATATCTGCACCGCTGATCCATTGTGAAAACCTGTCCCAGGCCTCATCGAGAAATGTATCACTACCCACATGAATATCAGAGATAAGAACTGCTTTTCCCGGAGTATCGCTGGTGTAGGGTGCATGGCTGTGGGGGATATCAGGTCTCATAAGCTGGTCAGCAAACAACAGTTTTCCATCAGAAGAGAGTGACCCCTTCACCCCGATGACTTCATCAGGGAGCAGCGTTTCTGCATCGGCAAACCCGGGCCGATCTTTGTTGAAGAGCACCGCCACGGTCCCGGTTGCATCTTCCACATCAACCCTGCGGTGACCCTTGGTGGTGCTTTTTACTTCTGAAACAAGCCCGATAATCGTGCATTTTTCTTCCCGGTACCGTGGTTTTTTTAGTGCCTCAATGGGCATGGCACTGCACCTGCTGCGGATGAGACCCCCCAGGTGGTCATAACGGTGCCTGAAATAATGGAGATAATCAGCTACTCCGAGTACACCTCCTGAAGACCCTTCGCTTCCGTTTATTATCTCTACTTCCGGGTCGGTCAGGAACCGCGTCCCATCTTTTGAAAGCCCCATTCCCGGGACGTGCTGTGCCAGTACGACTATTGTGTCGCCCGGGACAGAAGAGACTACGCGCTCAAGCAGGTCATTATCCCCTTTTTCGGCAAGATACCGTACAACCTCGGGGTGGACCTGTAACTTTGTATCGAGAAACCTTTGGACAATGGTCTCGGTATCAAGCATCTGATCTAATACTATTCCCTGCCGCGGATATAGGATTTTAGATCGTGGTCAGGCAGGGAATCCCAAGGGGCCTCCGTGGTGTTTTCAACGTTAAGAAAATTCCTGGAATGAACGTTACTCTATCAATAGGCCGAATTGAGGAGAGGGAATGTAACGGTGCCCAGTAATTTACAAAACCCTTAATATGCTAATGGTTTGTGCAACAGGACGTCTGTGAAGAGGCTCTGCGATCACCATAGGAATTATAAGGCAATCTGAATAAACGTCACTCTGGCAGGAAACCCCTTGAACGAATGATAAAAATATGTAATGAAACGGGATGGATGGGTATCACGAGAGATCCCTGAAACACATCCCGGATTAGAATTATAAAGCCGGAATTGGTGCCCGGACGCGATTCATTATAAGACAATAGTACATAGCTAAGAAGACGAATGAAAGATACCAGTGAGGATCAGGAAAACTCCTCAATTTTTGAAAAATTCAGAAAGAGTGACAATAAAGTTGTGTCACTGCTCCGCGAGTTCATCTGGGTAATCATTGTTGTTGGTGCAATAGCCGCGCTCTTATTTGCTGTCAGTGGCACCTGGCCAGCAGTTGTCACGATTGAATCCGAGAGCATGGTGCCGCATATGAATGTTGGGGATCTCGTGTTCGTGGTCCAGGCAGACAGGTTTGGCCCGCTACAAACCTGGACACAAGGAAACGAGACTGGTTACAAAAAATTCGGGGACTACGGGGATGTGATAATCTACAACCCGAACGGGGGGACAAAGTCCCTGATACCGTTTATCGGCGGGGTGCATCCGATCATTCACCGTGCAATGGTGTATGAGCAGCCAGACAGTACCCTGGTTGCCTATGTCAACCCGAACGGTGGGAAGCACACTCCGACAACCTATATCCCGGTAACGAAAGACAATTACACGGCACAGGGCTCAATTATCCCTTCCCCGGACCCGGATATCGGGTTTATTGTACCCCTGAACAGTACAGATACCCATGGCGGCTATATTACGAAAGGCGACAATAACTGGAGAAGCGACCAGGGCGCAGGGCTGGCACACTACACAAATCTTGGTGCTATTGAACCGGTTAAACCGGACTGGGTCGTTGGAAAAGCACTCTTTACCGTTCCCCTCGTTGGATATCTGCCGCTTAATATAATCCCGGTTGCGATCATCATCATCCTGCTGGTCCTCCTCCATGAATGGTACCTCCGGAGGCGGGAAAATACTAATAACCAGGTGAAAAAAGGTAAAAAATCTAAAAACAGGAAATAATTTTTTTGAGGGTAAACATGGACCTTGGCCAGCTGTTAAACGATATAAGGGAGGGGTACCGCCCTACAGAGCAGGATGCGGTTTATCTCCTGGACCTCCGTGGCCGTGAAATATTTTCTGTTCTCGCAGCAGCGGATGAAATGCGGGAGAAAAAAGCCGGAAATACCATCACGTATGTGCGTAACCAGAATATCCATATAACAAATATCTGTAAAAATCTCTGCGGTTTTTGTGGGTTTGGAAAAAGGCCGGGTGATGAGGGCGCATACTGCAACGACCGGGAGGAAATCGAAAAAAAGGTGGCGCTTGCGGTAGAGCGGAACGTCACCGAAATCTGCCTTCTCTCCGGGGTTCACCCGGATTTCTCCATGGATACCTACGAAGATATCCTCACCTGGGTCACCTGCGCCGCCCCTGGTGTCCATTTACATGCATTCAGTCCTGATGAGGTTGCCCATGCATCCGGCAGGAGTGGCATCACCACCATTGAGGTTCTTGAAAGGATGAAAAAAGCGGGGCTGGGCTCACTCCAGGGGACTGCCGCAGAAATTCTCGTGGATGATGTCAGGTCGGTGATCTGTCCGAATAAACTCGATACCCGGATGTGGGCACAGATCATCAGGGAAGCTCACAGGATGAAAATCCCGACAACTGCGACCATAATGTATGGATCATACGAGAATGCCCGGGACCGTGCAAGGCACCTGTCCGTTCTTCGTGAAATCCAGGATGAAACCGGTGGGTTTACAGAACTGGTCCCGCTGACGTATATCCATGCCGGCACTCCTCTCTACCAGCAGGGTATTGCCAATGCTGGTGCGACCGGCATGGAAGATATCCTCCTGGTTGCAGTCTCGCGCCTGTTTCTCGATAATTTTAAAAATATCCAGGTCTCATGGGGGAAACTCGGGCTGAAGATGAGTGCACTTTCACTGGCATCGGGTGCGAATGATTTTGCAGGGACTATGTTCGCTGATGATGTATCAAAAGAGGCTGGTGCAGAAAGTGCCGAATATCTTGACCCGGCTATCATGGAACGTATTGCAAAGGACCTTGGGCGCCCGTTACGTCAGCGGACTACCTTGTACAATCTTTTGTGAAATCCCGAATATTTTTAAAAATAGCACCGTGTTTCCTTGTATTTTTCATTAGTGCCGGATTAACCGGTCATGTGTGTCTGGTATAGAGTAACCTGATGATGGACCAGGTACCTTTTCAGTTCCTCTTATACAAAATTGGTAGCATCATCCGCTACCTGCCCCATTGCATATGAAAGGCGCCGTAAAGAAATTCTATGATATATGACCCGGTTTCAGGAAAGGAGGTCGAGTGCTGCCCTTCCGGTCATACCGGTGGTAATACCGAACTTCTGTGCTGCAGCATTGGCTTCTTTTATTTCACCGGAAAGGAGGTCATCCATTGTTACAATTGACGGGCCCGACACCGGTCGGACTTTCGCGGCCGGGTATGCAAAATTATTGAGTGCAGAAACATCAAAAGCACCACAGCCAACCATCCCGTTCTTTGTGACTACACCTACAATGTTGATACCGCCAAGGGGGATTATGAACCCTTTTCCATTTGAATGTTTGAGTGAAACTATCTCTTCGATCATGCGTGTTCCTTTCAGATGTTGGTGTTGAACGCCCTTAAGCATTCAGGAATGCCACGAGCCTACCTTGGAGGTGCAGAATTTTTGGATGAATTTATCTGCCCTGCCATCCTTCGACAGACTAGGATACGAGGTGTGTATTTCAGGTGACAGATCCCGTCCCGCAATTGCTTGAGGATATTCTTGGTGGACACCGGCTCACGGTTGAAGAGGGGACAATGCTCATGTCTGTGCGGGACCGGCGTGTATGGGACATCGCATCCACAGCAGACCAGGTGCGGGAAAAAGTTACCGGGAACCTGGTCACCTATGTGCGCAACCAGAATGTCAATGTCACGAATATTTGCATAAATACCTGCGGTTTTTGCGGTTTTTCAAAAAAACCAGGAGACCCCGGAACATTCCTCTTCGGCCCGGAAGAGATTAGGGAGAAGGCAGCACTGGCCCGGAAAAGGAATGTCACAGAAATCTGCACGGTCAGTGGGTTGCACCCGGATTTTGATGCATCATCCTACACAGAGATCATCCACACCCTCCACAAAGAGGCCCCGGGTATTCACATACATGCAAGTAACCCCATGGAAATAGCGTATGGTGCGAGAAAAAGTGGCATAACCACAGGAGAGCTGCTTGTGGAAATGAAAGAGGCCGGCCTTGGTTCACTCTGTGGGACCGCGGCAGAAATCCTTGTTGATGAGATACGTAAGGTGATATGCCCGGGGAAAATATCTACCCGGGAATGGGAGAAAATCATCCGGGAAGCGCACCTGCTGGGCATACCCACGACGGCAACGATCATGTATGGCCATTGTGAATCTGTTGCGGACCGGGTCAGGCATTTTGAGATCCTCAGGAATATACAGGATGATACCCACGGGTTTACAGAATTTGTTCCGCTTTCGTTTGTCCATATGAACACGCGCCTTTTCAGGGAGGGGATCGCACGATCCGGTGCCACCGGCAGGGAAGACGTCCTGATGGTCGCTCTGGCGCGGCTCTTTCTCGACAATATTCCCCATATACAGGTCTCATGGGTTAAGACCGGGGTAAAAATGGCACAGTTAGGTCTTCTGGCCGGTGCTGATGATATAGGTGGGACCATGTTCGAAGAGAGCATCTCAAAAGGCGCAGGTGCATCAAATACCGATTACCTGGACCCGGCAGAGATGAAAGTACTGGCGGATGACCTCGGACGTGAACTCCGCCAGCGTACTACACTTTATGCGTTTGTATGAGATTTTTCACCAGGTATGTAAAAAAACCTGAGTTATCCGGTTTTCAATTCTATAATTTGAAAATTTGTTATTTGTTTTTATTTTCGCCGGGCTATCCTCCCCTTTAGTCCTTCTTTTCTCTGGCTTCTGACTCTTCTTCCACAAACTCTTCGACATCGCGGTAAACCCGCTGGAGGATACTGACCAGCGGAGCTAGTGCAATCCAGGAGATTTGTGCAAGGGATGTACTAATGAAAGCAATGGGAATCGATATAAGAAAAATGGCGATTACGATCAGTTCCCGTTGATAATTATATTTGATCATGCGTGCGTCCAGGTGGGGATCAATAAGGCGGTGGTTCCTGGATGCATACATCCAGATAATGATCAACATGGTTCCGGTAACTACCTGCATTGCGGCGAACAGTATTGTTGCAAGTTCGAAATTCCCGTATTCCATGATGAGATTGGTCAGGAAGGGAATTATCGTAATGCATAAGAGGAAATAGAAATTAAGGCTTATTAATGTGGAATTACACCGCTTTATATAGGTAAACACCCTGTGATGACCCCGCCACCATGATGCAATGACAAAAAAACTTACGAAATAGCTGATAAATACCGGCCACATATGCTGGAGATCAGCAATCAATTCGGTCTGAAGTGCATCCCGTGATAATACCGGGACTATCAGCGAAAGTGCAAGTAATGTTACGGCAAAGGCAAATACCCCATCACTGAGGGCTAATATCCTGTCTAAATTTTTACAAACAGGATCATGGCCCATAGGTTTTAGGGATACCTGTGGCGCTGGTGGGTCAGCGACTGGTGTGGGAGTCAATATCGAGTTATTTACACGAAAAGATAAAAAATATGCCTGTTTGAAAATATCTTTAATGCGCCGTGTGGAAAAGTCGTGCTATCTTGTCCCCGATTTTTTTTGCATTCTCAATTGCTTCCGTATCCTTGAGTACATCACCCGCGAGATATCCTTTCCCCTTCACATGGCCAACATAGGAAAACTCGTGGGCAGAGAGAAACCCCTCAATTGTCTGGATAGTTCTTGAACCCCCCTTATCCGCCTCAACCGAAACTGCCACGGCTTTTCTCCCGGCAAGTCTCCGGTCATGGTAGTAGGAATATGTCCTGTCTATGAAGTTCTTTAGTTGTCCCGATACGTCGTAATAATACGTTGGTGACCCGATTACCAGAACTTCGCAGTCCAGCATACGCGACGCGATATCCTCCCAGTCATCGTCGGTTATTGAGCATTCGTGCTCCTTTTTGCACTTTTCGCAACCGATACAAGGGTGGATTTTCTTGTCCGCAAGCGATATGAATTCGGTTGTCAGTCCCTTCTCTTCGCAATGTTTGAGAATGATGTGGATAAGACTGCTTGTATTGCCATCTGTTCTCATACTACCTGAAATTCCTAGTACCTGCATACCATCACCATCAATCAACACTATCCCTGCTTGGTATTGATTGTTGCGATGACCGGGTCAAGGCCGATTGATGTCATCGCACGGGTAATATCATTAACCGGGTCCTTGTCAAAATAGTGGAGGTGTGATCCACAATGGCAGTCACTGCATCCGAAACCCGTAACCGGGATTCCGCCGATGGTTTTTGCTAGTATGCATTCGACAGGCCGGGTCGTACGTGCACAGAGTGCGGTGAGGAGGGTCACACTCTGGTTTCCCAGCATGTAGTCAATATGCCATCGTTTCGTACCTTTTTGTGACCTCGTGAGATTGATATGACGTTGCACTCGTAGGAGTCCTCCCGGTCCCTGTGCAGAACCGGTATAGACATGCCACCCACCAGGAAATGCCAGGTTCCCAAGTGCACCCACACGGATAGTGCAGGACCCGTGGAATAATACGAGGCAGTAGACTCCTTTCTCCATCAGCACTACCATTTCATGGACAGGTCATCCGGATCAGTTCGCGTGCGGCTGCTATATGGCGGGCACCACCCTGGGGGGACGGTTCCCCGTGCCCGGGATACAGGCCCCTGATGTCCAGTACCGAAAGCCGCTCGATGGATCGGACCAATTCGTCCAGGCTCCCGCCAGGGAAATCAAACCGGCCAAACCCGCCATCGGTAAAAACGGTATCTCCCGATATCAGGTCTCCGCTTGTTTCGTCCAGGATGCAGATGCTGCCCGGTGTGTGGCCCGGGGTGTGAATAATCAGGAGTTCGTCCACACGGTCACCGTCCCTGAGCAGGACATCGGCGACAATCCCGGGTGAATGGGAAGCAAAATGCATTGAAAGGCTCTGTGAATCTTCAACGAGGCCGGAGGCATCGTCCTGGTGAATGTACACTGTTGCGTTGCACATCAGTGCAATTTCCTTTACATAGGCTGTGTGGTCGAAATGACAGTGTGTGAGGATGATCTTTCTGATAGTGCCCCGGTATTTTGAAACTGCCATGGGGGTCACTCCTGCATCTACAAGGACATCACCAACAAGATAGGAATTAGCAAATACCGGGTCACCGGGAATCCACTGGACAGGCATGCACAATAATAAGTTTCGGGGACAAATGTGTTTTATGCATACCCTCGTCCAGGAATGCCACAACGGAGTCCCTGCTGTCGTGGAGCAAACAGCCAGGGCCGAGGGAATTTCGCCCCATGAACTCGCAAGAGGTGTTGCATGGGGCCGGATTGTGATCCCTTCGAATCCAAGGCGGAGCCACCATGTATGTGCAGTGGGAGAAGGGTGCCGTGTCAAGGTCAATGTCAATGTCGGTACATCAGGTGAACGCTGTGATGAGGCCCTTGAAATAAGGAAAGCCGGGGCAGCGATTAAAAACGGCGCGGATACATTGATGGACCTCTCGACTGGTGGGGACCTCCGGAAAATCAGGAAACAGATCCTCGCCCTCGATGTTCCGGTAGGGACGGTCCCAATTTATGAAGCAGTCAGGAAAGCTGGAAATGTAGCTGATGTGGACTCTGATACACTATTCAACGTTATCCGTGAGCATTGCCGGGATGGTGTTGATTTCCTTACCCTGCACTGTGGTGTGAATTACGAGGCACTGGCGGCGCTCAGGGCAGACCCCAGGCTCATGGGTGTAGTCAGCCGGGGGGGTGCGTTTCACATCGCCATGATGGTGCAGAGGGAAGAGGAAAACCCGCTGTTTAAGGAATATGATTATCTCCTTGATATCCTTGCGGAGGCCGGGGTTGTAATCAGTCTCGGTGACGGGATGAGGCCCGGGTGCCTGCAGGACGCCGGACGGCGGGCAAAAACTGTCGAATACCTGACACTCGGAGGACTTGCCAGCCGGGCGCTTGACCACGGGGTACAACGGATGATCGAAGGCCCGGGTCATATCCCGATGAACCAGATCGGGTATAACGTAAAAATGATCAAGGAATTGACCGATCATGCCCCGCTCTACCTGCTCGGTCCCCTGGTCACCGATATCGGTGCCGGTTATGACCATGTTGTAGCCGCTATAGGGGGAGCAATCGCCTGTAAAAGCGGGGCAGATTTCCTTTGCATGGTAACACCTGCCGAACACCTTGCATTGCCGGATGTTGATGATATTATTGAAGGTACAAGGGTTGCATGCCTTGCAGCGCATATCGGCGACATGGCGAGACGAAAGGATGGGTCTGTAATGGAGCGGGAGTCACAGATGGCGGATGCCCGCCGGAGGCTTGACTGGGAAGGCCAGTTCAGGCTTGGCCTTTTTGGTGACGTGGCCAGGGAAATCCACGAAAGGGATGGGCAGCTCGAGACCTGTTCGATGTGCGGGGACCTGTGTGCAATGAAACTGGTCAAGGACCTGTTTGAAAAGGACCCGACCCCCAGAAAATAATAGCAGGCGCTACAAGCAGATTGAATATTTCAAGTCAGATTGGGAAAATTTTAGTGCGACCTGCAGTATCCGGACTAGCCAGTAGATAAAGGTTGGTTTTGACTGGTAGTAAAAAGAAATTGAAGGGAAGAATTGGACACTCCCTACAACAATTTCAGGATCCTGATCGCCAGCCACGCCGCATTGTCCCCGTTATCGACCCCAACACAGGCTACAGGAACCCCTTTTGGCATCTGTGCGATTGAAAGCAGTGAATCCATTCCGTTCAGCGTCCCGCTCACCGGGACGCCGATGACTGGCTTATCTGACCTGGATGCAATAACCCCCGGAAGTGCAGCGGAAAGGCCGGCAATCGCGATGAAAATTTTCACATTGCTGGTCTTGATGTATGCATCAAGTTTGTCAGGATCACGGTGAGCGGATATAATCTGGGCGTCATACGACACGTTATTCTCGTCAAGTACGCGTTTTACCTTGTCTGTAATCGCTGCGTCCGATGCGGACCCGGAAATAATAGCTACGTCTGCCATGGGAAGCCATCCAAACTTATATTTTGTCTCTATTAATATACTATGGGCTGATTAACGAATGGAAAAAGAACCACTCCTGATGCTGCCGGGTCCCGTTCCCATGCCGGAACGGGTCAGGTACGCGATGTTGCGCCAGGCCATCAATCACCGGGGGGCCGAATTTGGCCAGGTCTACGCAGACTGTGCCCGTGTCCTTAAGACCTGCTTCGGAACGAAAAACGAACTCTTTGTGCTCAGTGGCTCCGGCACTGCAGCAATGGAGGCAGCCGTTTCCAATTTTGGCAGGGACAAGGAAATTGCCTGCCTGGTGAACGGTAAATTTGGTGAACGCCTGTTCAAAATCGCCGGCAGGTACGGGAAGGCCACGGAAATCGGTTCGCCGTGGGGAACCCCGCTTGACCTCAAAGCCCTCGAAGAGCAGCTTAAGGCTGGTGCAGAAATCGTCACACTCGTCCATAATGAAACATCGGCAGGTATCCTGAACCCGGCCGAGGCAATTGGGAAACTGGCGGGAAAATACGATGCCCTTTTCCTCATGGACGGGATCACCTCGATTGGCGGTGACGTGGTTGAGGCCGATAAATGGGGTGTCGATGTAGCGCTTGTGGGGTCACAGAAGTGCCTTGCAGCTCCGGCAGGTCT
>Ga0316219_1004306_pt1 | contig 10845 bp, 10 predicted proteins | sample TBH18003PmetaG_FD_203635 | JGI IMG/M metagenome (GOLD analysis project Ga0316219, IMG submission 203635) | Freshwater microbial communities from Trout Bog Lake, Wisconsin, USA - TBH18003P | ecosystem: Environmental > Aquatic > Freshwater > Lake > Hypolimnion/Profundal zone | place: USA... | reverse complement strand
AGGGTCCCGGTGCCGAGGAGGACACCTATTTCTGCACGATTTTCGAGTGGCGATGAACCAGCCCGTCGGCGACTACCGACCGCCGGGCGGGGCGCGGGGAGGACTCAGGGGTCCTGGCGCTGTCCGCCGTCAAGGCGGACAGAAGGTCCGGGGCGGCGGAGGCCCCCGAGATCATGGCTAAGGGCCCCGACAGGCAGCCGGCGACATTCTCTCCCTCTTGCGCGGGACCAAGGGCGGAGCACAAGAGAGCTGTCGTCAGGCCCACAGGTCTCTTCCGCCTCTCTTCCGGAAGAAATGCCGTCAATCATAGGCGCCAGCAGGCTCTTCACCTTCGTCCTCTTCTGGCATGTCTTGCGCGAGAGATGTGGCCCTCGCGATCCCCTGGGTGGTCAGGGTGAGGACCTTGGGCAGGATGTCGCCCCTCTGCCGAAGCCGGTTCAGCGCATTGGTCAGGTCTTTGGCCGGGTTCGTGCTACCGACGAAGATGGCCTTGAGCTTCTCCCGGTCAGGGTCGGCACCCTGGCGGTGGATGGTCAGGAGCAACAGATCCTGCAGGTCCATGGCCTCGGCCTTGGTCTTGCTCTTCAGCAAGTCCGCGATGATCTGGTCGGAGTCGGGGTGAACAGCCCAGGTGTGCGCACCGGGCTGGCCGAAGTCCACGCGCTCGACGAAGATCATCGAGGGCTTGGCCGCCTTGAGCTTGGACGCCCGGATGATCGCGTACCCCTTGTTCAACGCCTTCATCGTGTCCAGGCCCAAGTCCTCAGCCTCCCTGGCGGTCGGCAGGCCCATCTGGATGACGAACCGTGCTGATGCGCCGTTGGCACCCGCGCCACGGAGAGAGTCCTCCCCGAGGCGCTCGGCGACGCCTGACCGACTGGACCTGCCGCCGCCAGCGTCCTTGCGGTAGTGGTGGGAGATCAGGACTGTCACGTCCTCCAGGGCGGCGATGGAGCGAGCAGCGGCCCAGAGCCCGCGAGTCGTGCCGGTCCTGTTCTCGTCGCCGTCCGAGACCGCCGTCAAGGTCTCGACGATGACCAATGCGGGGACAATGCCGGCGACCCTCATGGCGGCCAACTGGTCGCGAAGTTCCATCTCCGTGGACTCGAACCGGAGATCCTCGTCATCATGGGAGGGCTCGGCGAACACGAAGTTTTTGTGGATGTTCTTCCGGCCCTCCTTGGAGAGGTTGCCCTGGGTGGCCATGCCATCCATGACCATGTTCAGACGGCGTTGGACGTCGTCTCCATCGTCCTCCAGCGAGTAGAACAGGACTCCGCTCGGGCTGGACGTGGTCGGGATGCCGAGCACGGACTGGCCTGCTGCGACGCCAGCGGCAAGCTGCAGAAGCAACGCGGTCTTCCCATGGTCGGAGACCGCCGCGACGAGCCCCACTTTGGGTCGGGGTACCCACCCGTCCCAGACCCACCGCTGAGGCTGGATCGCCCTGGACAGCAGGTCGCCGGCGTTGGTGAACTTCAGGCGCTTGTTGGCGGTCACCAGGCTCCTCGCCGGCGCAGGGAGAGACGGTGGCGCGGAGGTGGGCTCGGGGCCGACCTGGTCAGTGGGGGCAGTGACGTCTACCCGCTCTTCCGGGAAGGCCACAGGGTAGTCATCCATGGTTAGGCCCTCGGCGTCCACCGCCGCGTCCAGGCCGGCGTTGGTGGCCTCGGCGGGGGAGCAGGCGGTCGTGGTCTCCGGGAGGCCGTCCGGGGCTTCCGTGGCCGGGGCGGGGTCCACTTCCGACTGCTTCGAGGCCGTCGGACTGGGCAGTGAATCATCCACCTCCATATCGAGGGCATGTTCCCTCTCGTAGGGGGTGAAAACAGAGCGGGGGAACTCTTCGTTCAACATGTTCTCTTCCTTGGTCAACTTGGGTGGGGGGCATTGGAGGTGTGGCGAAGGACATCGACTGAAAGACGGGCGGTGGCGCTTTTGTACGAATCCGGTGGGTCAGGGGTAGACCTCCCGCCCGACCTACCCTTTTCAGGGCAGGTCGACCAGGGGAAGACCATCCGTTCGGGGCGTTTGAACGTCCCCTATATATAAATCTCGCTATGCTCGATGAACGGATAGAAGAATCAAGAGTGCGCCCGGGGACCGTTGGTCTGGATGACAAGTAGATGGAGGTCAAATCCGAGTCGTAGATGATCTCCCTGGCCGCTCTGGGACTTCTGAATGCAGGTGCCGGGATAGACCTCAGGGCAGGAACTGGGAGTCCCGGAGACGTTTGAGGGCTGACCTGAGTGCACTCCGGGGGTCCTTGGCGGTATTGAAAAGGGATAAGGCCAAGGTCTCCCGGTCGGCCTCATCCACGGCAGGGTCCCGGTAGAGGGAGAGGACCTGCTGGTCCTTGGTCAACTTGACCAGGGTGGGGCTGGGGTCTCCCTGGTCAGCTTCAGTTCCGGGTACTTCGTGGAGGGAGATCAGCCCCGTCTCGCCGTTCCGGTCAAAGACCAACGTCTGCCCCTCCTGGCCGTCATTGTTCTTGAGGACCTTCAGCTCCAGGAGATCGGCGTGGCCTGGCTGTGCCCCACCCGGGGACCAGCCCTGGCGACTCGACGCCCGGGCCTTCTTCTTCACGGTCAGGCCGAGGATGAACCGGGCGGCGGCGTGATGGGCGGACGTGCCCCGGATAGCATGGAGCGCCGAGCGGGGGGCTTGGCCCTGCTTGTTCCCAGGTTTTCCATGGTGGTGGACAAACACGACCGTCCCGCCGGTGATCTCCCGGATGTAGTTTGCCCAGGCCCAGAGGGGCCTCGCATCTTCAGCACTGTTCTCGTCGCCGATGGCCACGCAGGCCAGGGTGTCGATGATGATGAGCGCAGGGATGACCCCGACTTCAACCATGTACTCCACGTGGTCGGCGACTCCGGCCATGAGGCCCGCGCCCATCGAATCAGGACGGCTCGATTGGAAGATGACGTGGAAGTTAGCGGAGATCAGGGCGGTGACGTCGGGGTCATGTCCGGGGCTGACCTGGTTGGCTATCCGCCGCAGGCGGTTCTCGATGGCCCGGCGCGAGCCCTCCATGGCGAAGAACGCCACGTGGCAGGGCTCGTCGATGCCCCTGCCCATGAAGGGCAGTCCCGCTGCCAGGGAGATGCCCATGGTCAGGCTCAACTGGGTCTTGGACGTCGCGGGCTCCCCGACCAGCATCGCGACCTCGCCAGCCGGAAGGATCTCGGGGATCAACATCGGCTGCGGCGAAGCGCCGCTGGCGAGAACGTGGGTCAGGTTCAGCCGGTCGAAACCGGTGGGGCTGGGTTTGGTGTAGTAGGTATCGCGCAGGTCAGTCATTGGAAGTCGGCTCCGTATAGTCGTCTGCGGCGTCGGCGTCATAGAGATGCCTGTTTGCCTTACGATTGGCCCTGGCACGTTCCCTGATCTCTTCGACGGTGAATTTGGGCTCTTCGGCGACTTGGGCCGGGGCATGCGCAGGTCGGGGTTCGCCCGGTGAGAACTCCTCCGGCTCCGAGGGAGTCGCTGGGCTGGGTCCGATCTCGGTGGCGGAATCGGACGAAGATTCGTCCTCGTCGGCAACTTCGAGCTTGGCAAGGTACAGACGACCCTTACCAGCGCGTTTGACCTTGATGGAGAACCAGATGTACTTGAGCGCCCTCGTCAGGTCCTGCCAGGGCGGGTCCATGCGCCCGGGCATGCCGCCGGCCTCAAGGATGGTATTGACGTAGTCGGAGTTCTTTTCGATGACCCACTGCCGGGCCTCATCGTTCTCGAAGTTGATGAACAACGTGTCGGCCAGGCCAGTGTCGGTCACCCATTCGGTGACGACGGTGTAGCCGTCATAGACCTTGCTGTCGAAGCCCTGGATTTTGGTGATCCGGGCGGTGTGCTCTCCTTCGGTTAGTGGGCCGGTGGGGGAACCCTTTGGCTTCTGCCACGGGGGAACCCCGCCGCGCTTGGGAGTCCAACTCCCGCCATCCTTGTGGGGGCCCTCCGGCTGGTTGTCTTTGGCTGTCATGCTGTCACCTTGGTGAAAGGGCAGGGCAGAGCCCGCCCCGGGTTATGGGGTCATTTGGTCCCGTCAGAGCCAGCGGCTGGTCAGTGGTGGCGTGGCCCTGGTCAGGGCCTTGATGGCCATAGCGGTCCCGGCCTTCCAGCCGGCGGTGGCATTAGGGGGATCGGGTTGAGGGTCTGGGGCCGGTCATGGTCGGGACTCCTGGGGTCGGTGTGACTTCTGGTGGCTCGGGGACTGCATAGTCAGCGAACCTCCTCGTCTGGGGCGTCGAGTTCGATGGCGATCTCGTTGCCCTGGTCGTGTTCTGCGCCTTCATCCACCCTGAGGTCTACTCGATGATCGAGCCGTCGGGGCGGCGTGACACCCCCAGGAGGATGGCGTTGGGCGAAGTCAGGACCCGCAGGATCAAGCCCAGGGCCTCGGGGGCATCGTCGGCGATGAACGAGTTCTCCCCATGGATGTCGATGCCGGCGACCAAGTTGTCGTGGCCGAACGCAGTGCCGTTGCTTGACCCGACCCAGACCCCCCAGGCGAGCCCGAGGCCGTTGCGCTCGATCCTGCACCAGCCGATGCCATAGGTTTCGGCCTTGAGCCCGGCAGAGGCACTTTCGTTCAGCTCCGGCAGGCGGCAGAGGTTGACGTCGAGGTCACGGATGCCCCTGGGAGTGGTGGGCGTGAAGCTCCCCGGGGTCTTGATGGCGTCCAGATCAATGGCCGCGATGATGTCGGCCAGGTCGGCCATGAACTGCTTGAGCTTGAGCGGGAGGTCTTTCATTTGGTTCTCCATGGGAGCGGATGGTAGATGAAGGAGGGGGCGGTCCAGGCGCAGGCGGCGGCAGTGGCCGCCCGCACCAGGTCCGGCAGGTTTACGGCTGGGAGAGGTCGAGCATGTCGGGACCGGTGTCCGGCCCGCGACCGGCCCCTTGCAGCCCGCCTTGCGGGACGCCCTGGTACTTCAACCTCTGGCTGTTCAGGGGCAGGGCGAGCCCGTCCCACAGCCCTGGGTTGCACCGGCCCTCGATCCGGACCTGGAAGGCCGTGGCGATGATGCCCTTGGCCAGATTGACCAGTAGGCGGAGGTCGGTCGTGATCAACGGGGACTTCCCGGAGTCCGGGTGCGGCGTGAGCGCATAGATGGACGCGGACAAGAACTCGAACCCGATATGCAGCACGCCGCCGGCGGCATCGATCTCTATGGCGACGTCAGTTTCGTCCGGGGGGGCCCAGTCCGAAAGCTCATGGAGGTGATGACGCACCTCCTCCAGCTCCAGCGTGTCCGAGGCCATGGCCAAGGCGTCGACGCGGGGGTTGGCCAGTAAGGCCGAGAGCTGCTGGAAGTGCAGGCGGATCTTCTCAACGCTGGGCATTGATGCCTCCGACGGGAAGAGCAGGCTGTCCATCGGGGAGCAGCGCCGGGGTGGCCGGGACAGAGCTGACCTGCGGGTTGGTGGGATCGCCCTGGACGCCGGGGCTGTAAGTCTGCGGGGCCTGCCCGTCAGGGAGGACCGGGACCGCCCGGTTCTGCATGTAGTTCTCGAAGTCCTCGGACTTGATGAAGATCCTGCGCCCGAGCCGGAAGGCCGGGAGGCGGCCCTGAGCGATCTCCTTCCGCAGGGTCCTGGCGCAGCAGGGGATCTGAGCGGCGGCGTCCCGGATGGGGATGCCGTTGGGCTGGGTGGGGGGTGAGGGAGAGTGGGTCATGGTGACCTCCAGGGGAGAGCGGGCTTGCTCTTCCCTTTGGAGTCACGAAGTTCACAATCATGCATCCCGGTTCACTGCAACGAACCTGGATGTATCGGAATCAGAATCGGGAAATGACGTCGTAGTGCGGGTTTCGAGCCGCCAGCCGGAACACTGGGAGGTGGCTTGTTGTTGGTGGTCCATCCTGGGGCGGCCGAATTCAACAAAAAATATTTGAAAGTGTGACTTTGATCACACGATGCTAGAAGCGGCAACAATGATGCTCTGAGTCTTCCGGAATGGCACCCGTGGCCCCCAGGTCATCGGCGACCTGACCGTCAACGCCGTTGACGCCCGGGGCCTTCACGCATTCCTGGGTGTGTCCCGGGATTTCTCGACCTGGATCAAGGGCCAGATTGACGCCTACGGGTTTGTCGAGCACCGGGACTATGAAATCTTTGATTCCCCCGAATTGGGGAATCAATCCGGGCGTGGTGGCGACCGCCGCTCCAAGACCTTCATGCTCAGCCTCGACATGGCCAAGGAACTCGCCATGGTCTCCCGCACGGCCAAGGGCCTCCGGCAGGGCCTGTCCTGGTCGGGCCACTCCGACGTCGTCGTCGCCGTCACCCTGATCGCGCCCAGTCGGCGGCCTCCCCAATGAAGTCAACCATTGTCCGGCCACTGTTGCTATGGGCCGCCTGTTTCTCGCCCTGGACGTAGAAACCCTGCGCCAAGAGCCAGAAGGACCTAGAACTCTCCCTCCCGTGGTCCAACCTTGGCCTCGCACAAGAGAGAGAGGTCGTGATCCGGTCACCGTGGCCCTGTTCACCCCGGACCTACAGCTCCCCGCCCACCTGAGCAAGCCGATCCCGGCGGGCCTCGTAGTCTGGCAGGATACGACTCAGCAACCGCCAGAACGTAAGGGTGTGGTGTGGTTCCCGGAGGTGGACCAACTCGTGGGCAACGACGTACTCAACCAGGGCCGGTGGCGGGGTCATGTGCAATACCTACCACGCATCCTGCCCCTTGTACGGGGACCCTGTCCTTTCGTGGACGACACGCCGCGAGCCCACCGCGAGCCCGGTGGAAATCTCCAGCTCGTCATAGGCGTGTTCAGCCCCAAGGCGTTAATGTATTGTCCATGTCCCCAGCTTTAGACGCGTTCTTAGCAACCTGGAAAGGGTCCGCCGGCAACGAGCGGGCGAACTTCCAGTCGTTCCTGCGGGACTTCTGCACCGCCCTGGACCTGCCGGTGCCCGAGCCCAAGGGGCCGGGCTCCACACACTGCTTCGAGAAGGACCTGAAGCTCACCCACCTGGACGGGACCACCACGACCGGGGCCATCGACCTCTACAGGGAGGGCTGCTTCGTCCTGGAGGCCAAGCAGGGCTCAACCCGGGAGGCCCCCAGTTCATCACCGGCGCGGGGCACGCGGGCGTACGACAGGTACATGGAAGCCGCCTTCGGCCAGGCCGTGAACTACGCCCGCAACCTCCCAGTCCGCCCGCCGTTCGTGATCACCTGCGACATTGGCTACGCCTTCCACGTCTGGGACGGCTTCTCCGGGGCCTATGGCGGCTACGGGGCCCGGCGCAGCTACACCTTGGACGACTTGCGGTCCCCGAAGGTCCAGGAGCACTTCCGTGCCATCTGGCTCGACCCGCAGTCCCTCGACCCCGCCCGTAACCGGACCGCCGTGACCCGCGACGTCGCCATGGCCCTCGGCGGTCTGGCCCGGAGCCTGGAGGCTCGGTTCTCGGCGGAGGCCGTCGCCCACTTCCTCATGCGGGTGGTCTTCACCTTCTTCGCCGAGGACGTCGGTCTCCTGCCAGAGAAGCTGTTCCAGAACGCCCTGGAGGGCCCGTGGAAAACCCATCCTGGTGCATTCCCGAAGGGCATGGAGACGTTGTGGGAGGCCATGAACACCGGCGGCTTCTGGGGCCCGCTCAAGGTCCTGCGGTTCAACGGCGGGCTGTTCCAGGAGAGCACCGCCCTGGCCCTAACGGCGGAGGAGATCGCCCGGCTGGCCTCGGCCTCGGCCTTCGACTGGTCCGAGGTGGACCCCAGCATCTTCGGCACCCTGCTGGAAAGCGCCCTGGATGCCCGTGAACGCCACCGCCTTGGGGCCCACTACACACCCCGGGCCTTCGTGGAGCGCCTGCTCCGGCCTGCTCTGGAAGAGCCACTCCGGGCGGACTGGGAGTTGGCCCAGGCCGAGGCCATGGCGATTCTGGGCACCGACCCCACCCCCGCTGATCAGGCCAAGGCCCGGCAGGCCCTCCACGACTTCCAACGTCACCTCGCCCACGTCACCGTGCTCGATCCGGCCTGCGGTAGCGGGAACTTCTTGGCCACGGCCTACGACGTGCTCAAGCGCCTGGAAGGCGAGGTTCAGCGTCGGCTGGAGGATCTAGGTGAGACGGGGCGGTCCCTGGCCCTGGAGGGCGTACTCGTCACGCCTGGGCAGTTCGTCGGCCTGGAGGTCAAGCCCTGGGCGGCGGCGATCACCGACTTGGTGCTCTGGATCAGCCACCTGCAGTGGTTCCATCGTCAGCACCCAGACCTCTCCCCGCCGGAACCTGTGCTTCAGGCGTACGGCAACATCCAGTGCCGTGACGCCGTGCTCACCTGGACTGGGACACGTGCGACGGGCCGGACTCGATGGGATGGCCGGACGTTCAAGGTCCACCCCGTCACCGGCAACGAGGTACCGGACGAGAACGCCCAGGTGCCAATCATGGAGCTGCTTGACCCAGCCCCCGCCCCGTGGCCGGAGGCCGACTTCATCGTCGGCAACCCGCCGTTCTTAGGCAACGCCCGGATGCGCGAGGCCCTGGGGGACGGCTACGCGGAAGCCCTGCGGTCCGCCTACCCTGACGTGCCCGACACCGTGGATTTCGTCCTGTACTGGTGGCACAAGGCCGCCGAGGCCGTGCGTTCAGGCCGGACCCGGCGCTTCGGCCTGATCACGACCAACAGCCTGCGTCAGGTCCGCCAGCGCGGGGTCATCTCCCACCACATCAACGCCAAGAACCCGCTGAAGCTGCTGTGGGCCATCCCAGACCACCCCTGGACTGACGACGGTGCCGCCGTACGCATCGCAATGACAGTGGGTGGGCTTGAAGGCCAGCCCTGGCTTGGGCGGGTGGTCGATGAACACAGGGAGGCCAGCCCGGAAGCGGAGGCCCAGGCCATCAAGGTAGAGGGGCGGAACGTTGACCTCATCAACGAGGACCTGACCGCCGGGGCCAATGTGGCGTCCACCCAGCCCCTAAAGGCCAATGATCAACTGGCCTCCCCAGGTATGAAACTACATGGTTCCGGGTTCATCGTGACCCCGGATCTGTGGGAGATATGGGGCCGTCCCGAGGTTGTGCATCCCTATCGCAACGGTAGGGACCTAACCGACAGACCACGTGGGGTGATGGTCATAGACCTTTTCGGTCTCTCAGAACCCATCGCCCGTGACCACCATCCAGCGGTGTATCAGCATGTGAGAGAGCATGTGAAACCCGAGCGGGACCAGAACAACCGCGCGGCTTACCGTGAATATTGGTGGATATTTGGCGAAGCTCGGAGCGGGTTTCGTCCTGCCCTTGACGGCCTTCCCCGTTACCTTGCCACCGTCGAAACGGCAAAGCACCGGATCTTCCAGTTCCTCGACGGGAAGACTATCCCCGATAACATGCTCATCGCCATTGCCAGCGCGGACGCGTACCATTTGGGAGTCCTCAGCGGCCATGTGCATGAAGTGTGGGCGCTGGCTGCGGGGGCGCTTATGGGAGTGGGCAACACGCCTCGGTTCTCTAAATCCAGGTGCTTCGACCCCTTCCCGTTCCCGGATGCCACCGAACCCCAGAAGGATCGCATCCGTGATCTTGCTGAGCGTCTTGACGTCCACCGCAAGGCCGCACAGGGCCGTGGAGCTACCATCACGGGCATGTACAACCTGTTGACCAAGCTGAGGACCGGGGAGACCTTCACGCCCAGCGAACGGGAGCAGCACGAGGTCGCCCAGACGGAGATCCTCCGTCAGCTACACGATGAAATCGACGCCGCCGTGGCGGACGCCTATGGATGGCCCGTGGACCTTTCGGACCAGGACATCCTGGCCAACCTCGTGGCCCTGAACAAGGAACGTGCCGCTGAGGAGGCCCGGGGTCTTGTCCGCTGGCTTCGCCCCGAGTACCAGGCACCCCAGGCTGCCCAACCCACTGCGGCCCCCATCTTCGACCTTGAGCCCGAGATGGCCCTGGCGGCAAAGGTCGCGGTCGAGCCCGTGGCGTGGCCGAGGGACCTCAAGGCCCAGTTAGGTGCCCTGCGCGGCGTCATGCTCAGCACAGGCATGCTCTGGTCCTTCGAGTCCGTGGTCCAGGCGTTCCGGGGACGGGGGCGCTTCCGGGAGGGCATCGCCTCCCACCTCGACCTCCTGACCGACCTGGGGATGTTGAGCCGGGTGGAGACTCCAGAGGGGCCTAGGTGGCATCGCCCGCAGGCGATGGGGGCATGAAACACCAATCGACACACTGATGGAGGAACCCCGCATGCCTTTTCGAGAAGCTATTTGGCACCTTGGACATCAGCTCCAACCTCTACCTCAGGTCACCCTGGACTCAGAGGCCCAGCTCGAAGGCTATCTTTCCGATGACCTAAGCATCCTAGATCCAGACTGGATGCTGATTGGTAGGCAGGTCTGGACAGGGCATGGGAGGTTGGACTTGTTGGGCATGGACAGCGACGGCGGGCTGGTAGTGGTCGAGCTGAAGAAGCACCAGACCCCGCGCGAGGTTGTCGCTCAAGTTCTCGATTACGGGAGCTGGGCGAAAACCTTATCTCTTGCCGAGTTGGAGACCATCTTCAACACGTTCCAGGCCAACCACCGACCCAACCAACCGCCGGTAAACCTTCGGGATGCGTTCTTGGCACACTTCCAGGGCCTTGATTTCCCCGAGGACGAGGACATCAATGCCACCCATGAGCTGGTGGTCGTAGCTGCCGAGCTGGACGGCCAGACCGAACGCATCCTCAAATACCTCACGGAGACGTGGCAAGTGCCAGTTAGGGCCGTGTTCTTCCGGGTCTACCAGTTCGGGACGGAGCGGTTCATAACCCGGAACTGGCTGCTTGAGGAAGATGTTGAGGAGGATGCACCACCGCCTCGCCCGACCAAACCTTCAGCATGG
>Ga0316219_1004303_pt1 | contig 10850 bp, 8 predicted proteins | sample TBH18003PmetaG_FD_203635 | JGI IMG/M metagenome (GOLD analysis project Ga0316219, IMG submission 203635) | Freshwater microbial communities from Trout Bog Lake, Wisconsin, USA - TBH18003P | ecosystem: Environmental > Aquatic > Freshwater > Lake > Hypolimnion/Profundal zone | place: USA: Wisconsin... | reverse complement strand
TGCAGATTATTTAAAAGAAAATCCTGACCCCAATACAACAAATTGCAAAGCTTGTACAGATCCATCAAAAAAAGAAAATGGTAATTATAAAAAAGATAAAAAGACTGGGAAGCCTTCTTGGGAGCATTCAGATAGAAAACCTAAGGACTCAGTAAATAACCATTAATTTTAGAATAAGAATTTTAAATGGATGAAATTAAAAATATTGTATATTATCTTTTTTTCAATTGAATTATTGAGTTGTAGAAAATTTAAAAATCATAGGGATGTAATTTTTTCTAACTACATTTTATTTGATAGTAATTATAAAAATATAAACTACGATTCGATTTTATTTAATAGCAAATATCGTAAAATTGATAGTGTGTTACATTTTAATAATGAGTATAATGTTTCTTTAGAAAAGAATTCACTTAATCAATTAAATAAGATAGAAGGATATTGGTTAAATAACCCTGACAATTATGGTAATTATTTTAGATTCGACGAAAAGGGTTATTTGGTGAAATATATGTTCTTATTAGGTGATGGGAATCATGACTCATATAGAATAGAAAATTTGTATCAAGATAACAAATATGAAGAAAAGGGGAGTTCATTTGTAAATAATATAAAATGGAATTCTAATAATCAAGATTCAGTATTAAAATACACTTTGTACTTTTCTGCATTTCCTCGTAAAGATTTATTTGTTTTCTATTCTATTGATAATAAAAAGTTTAAACAGCTTCCAATTCATAAAAGTTGTAGTATGCCATTTCTGAGAGAAGTTGAGTTAGTATTAAATAAAACAGAAGTAAAGAATCAAATATTTATTAAAACTGATGCAGATAATCTATATTTCCAGCTGAAAGGTCTTTCTAATAAGATGACTTATATAGACACTTTACATATTTTTAAATAAATAAATACTATAATGTACTTTCATTCTAATATCATTAAACGTTTAAATGCGCTCCACAAGAATCATATTTTAAGGTATAATGAAATTCAATGATTGAGTAATTATTTCTTATGACTTATTATCTACCATTTTCATCCATAATTAATATAATGTTTATAGGTGCTTCAAACAAATAATTATACATTATTCCACTATCCATTTGGCATGGCAATGCCAGGGCGTAATGGCTATGCAATATCGGGTGGTTGGGCAAGTGACAGAACTTTAATAAATGGGCAAAGCTTTCCAATCGATTTAAATGTCAATAGCCGCAGTAATAACACCCCACCTGAGTATACAGCAGCTAATAGTGTAAACCTTATAGATGAATATGAAGATGGTGGTGAGGATGAATATATGGCATATATTTCGGATGCCTCTAATACCTCTGGTTCTTCAGTAGATGGTAGTGGTATTACAGCTGCGAATGGGTATCGATATGGATTTAACGGGCAAGAGAAATCAGACGAATTAGACAACGGTTTATACACCGCTCAGTTTTGGGAATTTGACAGCCGAATTGGAAGAAGGTGGAATGTTGACCCGCTAACTTTCAAATTTCCTTGGCAATCTCCATATTGTGGTTTAGATGATAATCCAATTCACAAAGCTGATCCTGAAGGGGCGAAAACAGAATCTGTACATATTGATCCAAAGGGTAATGTTTTAAAAGATATTAAGGATGGAGATAATAGTGTATTTGTTCATGCAACAGGTATAACGGAAACAGATGTGACCAAAACATATACGGCAACAGATCATAGCGCAGGTGGTCTAAAGGTTGGAGAATTAGGTAAAACCATTGATGCAAATGGAATAGTTACTAATGTTTTATTGGATAATAGCAATAAAATAAAAAATGCAACTATGTGGGAATGGAAGAACAAGGTAGGACAGGATATGCCTTGGGATTATAAGGATAATAAAAGTACAATATTTGGTCTTGCTTGGGATTATGATAAGACACATGGTACAACGACGAATCCCCATACTTTATTTACCTATAAATCATATACAATGAATGCTGCAGACTTTGGTAACTATCATGCAGGTTATACAGGTTCTACGGCAGGTATATCTCCGATGTTACAGAAGATTGGAGCAGGTTATTTTGAGATAAAGAAGAATGGCAATTGGTGGGCACATTGGAATCCTGCAACATATTTAAAACCTCCATATGGTGATGCACCCAATGATTATAAATGGAATACGCAAGGTATGAAAGATGCACCTAAACGAGTTTCTTCACCTTCTCCAAATCAACAAACAATATTGCATACTATGCCTTATACAAACTAATATAGCTATGAAATTATATATTAGCTTAATTATTAGCATACTCTTTATGTTTGGATGCGGTTACGATAAGAGAAGTAAAAAACATCCTCCACAAATAAAGGTTGTTTGTAAGGGTATTCTTTATATTGAAACATACACAGTTTTTGCAGAAGGAGGAGCTATTGGAGGAGTTGTTAAATCAGATTATTTAACTGATTCTGCTGACTTTAGAATATATATTGGAACTTATGATGATGAACATGAAAAGTATTTCTATGAATTGAAGGGTGATAGTATTCATGTTGAAAAAATCAGATTTGAAGAAGACTTGAAAAGTTTTGATGCTTCTAAGATAAAAACAACTATAACAGAAAATAAAACGTATAGTTTAAAAGACTTAGAGAAACAAAAAGTATTTGAATAATAAAAAAGCCGCTGATTAATCAGCGGCTCTTTGCATTCTATCAAGTCAATAAAACGTTTGTGTTATCCCTTTCCTTTAGCAACTAAAATAGTTACGTTTACATCATCCAGTTCGTTAGGGTTATGTATTACTAACCAGTGTCCAAAGCTGTCGGTATTATCTTTTGTTATTACCACTTTTACATCGGTGTGGGCTTCTATACGTGTTCTTGTTACAGGCAATACAGCAGGGGTATTAGTCAAACCATACTCAGCAAGAAAAGCACTATGGTTTTTAATGGTAATGGTATCACCCAAAGTATATTTTTGTCCCAGTACAGCTTCGTGCTGTTCAGGCATCAAAGCCAGTTCTTCGGTCAGGTGTCCTACACCTGTTTGTACCATTCTTCTACCAAAAGTATAATCACTTACAAAGCTGCTGTACTTCTTTTTGTAGGTACTTACATTAGTGTCCAAACTATTTACCTTATCCCTTAGCAAACCCATCTTAGTTTTAATGGCAGCAGTAATAGTTTTGTTCTCCGTTTTCATTACCGATTGTGTAGGCACAGCTTCTTTTAAAGAATCTATATCCGCTTGTAACTCGGTAAGGTCGGTAGGTTCAAAATTATATACATCCAGTGCGGTAGGTGTTTTAGTAATAATAGCCGCCGCCATATCATGCACCAGTTGCATGTTACTTGCTGCAGTCTCTACATTAGCCTGTACAAAATCAGTCATGGTAAACTGTACAATTGCCAGGTTCTTTTTATCTTTTGCATCATCATAATAAGATTGCAAAATATTGGTTACATGCTCTGCCTGTAACCCAGAGCTTTTTCGCTCATCGTTCTTGGTATCGGTAGCACCTTTGGTGCTTTTACCTTGTTCTTTATGTAAAATGGTAATCTCGGTAGCAAGGGCTCTTATATCGGCTACTTTATCAGCGGTTTTATCTTTGGTAAGCCACAGCTTATCGTTAGCATCCATTATCACTAAAGTTCTATTGGTCATTGCCATGTAGATTAAACTATTCTGTGTCATATAGCGCCGTTTTATTATTAAATAATCGCACAAAGCTATCGTAATACTAATGGGTACAACAATATATTATCAGGCTACACTTTATACAAACTATCGTTTAGGTGAACAATACAGCCAAAACAAGTCAAATAAAATAACATACCCCCTCTTTCCTATACCAAATCGCTACAATAACCCCTTTACTTTAATAATATAATAATTGCCAACCAGCTAAACTTTAACATTAGGAGGCTCTTTTACCCAAAATAAACAGGCAATTTGATAGCAAGCAGCTACAATTTACCGTAGCCTATCCATTATTTACAGCAAAGAATTAGTAGTTTAATCGGCAGCGAGCAAAATTTAATACAAAGAGGGCTCAATGCGTAAACGCACCACCCATATTTACAGGTAAAAGGCTGCAGTTTACAAGTGAGAGAACTAAGTTTATACCTGTACCACCTAAATTTAATCGGGTGCGTATTAAATCCATAGCAAACGGCACTCAATCCAACCCGGAGCCAGTTCAATTTAACCCTAATCCCACGTAGTTTAAACCGCTACCAGTGCAGTTTATACCGTAGCCAGTTCAATTGATACCTTCACGTACTAAATGCACACCCGCACCATATAAATTTACCCCTAAGTATAGTAAGAAGAAAGGAAACTGTAATAAGACTAAAGTTTAGCTTATCTATTAAGAGGCGTAAGCTTGTTTGGCTCTGTAATCTCTCACGTATGCAGAAATGATTTTAATAAGAACGCCCTGTTCGTCTTCGGGTAACGAATCAACTTCTTTAAAGCGTTGAATAAGTTCAGAATTTTTAAGGGAAGCTTTAGCCTTCTCTGTTTTGTCTCCACTAATCAAATAATCTACAGAAGTACCAAGCGCATCAGCCAGCATGTTCATAATATTAGCGGGTGGCTGTACATCTTTTGTCTCATAACGAATATACTGAGACTTAGAAACCCCGATCTTGTCAGCCAGTTCAATCTGCGTTAATCCTGCAAGTTTCCTTGAAGATTGTATTCTATCTGCGAGTGTCTCTTTCATATTAGATAATTTTTCCACACAAAAATACCTTATAAACAACTTATTTTAATGGTTTAGGTGTCTTATTGTGGATAATATTAATAAAAGACATTTTTATAAGGTGTCATTAATGAATACATTTGTGCCTCAAAGGAATACTTACTAATTTATCCACAATGGAAATACAAGAAATTAAACAGGCACTAACACTATCACAGGTATTGCAGCACTACGGATTAAAGCCAGATAAGAACCTGCGTTTGCAATGTCCTTTTCATGAAGATAGTACACCCAGTCTGCAGGTGTATTACAAAACGCATACAGCGTATTGTTTTAGCAGCAACTGCAAAACCCATGGCAAGAGCCTCGATGTAATAGATTTTATCTTATACAAAGAAAGCTGCACCAAAGCAGAAGCCATCCAGAAGGCAGTCGCTTTAATCGGCAATGGACAGTTAACAGGAAACGATGAAAAGAAGCAAATGCCACAGACCATTAATAAGGAGCAGTTTATCGGCAATATGTTTATATACTTCCGCAATGCAGTCCACAACAGCCCACCGGCTAAAGCCTATTTACAAAGCAGAAATCTTGACTTTAAAAAGATAGAGGTTGGGTATAATGCAGGGCAGTTCCATCATGGCACCCGAAAGGATGAAAGCCTGATTAGTCAGTGCCTGCAATATGGTTTACTGATTGATAAAAACATAGTAGCCCGAACAGGCGAAAAAGGCTATCAGCCCTTTGGTAAATGGTGTGTCGTATTTGCTTTAAAAAACAATAACAACGAAGTAGTAAGCCTGTATTTTAGAAGTACTTTAAACGACAAAGAAGCTAAACATTTTTACTTAAAAGACAGAGCAGGTTTATATCCGCACTATCCCGTTGCTGCCACTACAAAACTAATCCTCACCGAAGCCATTATAGATGCTGCCACACTCTTGTTACAGGATGAAATCAGTAGTCAGTATAGCATCCTATCCCTATACGGTACAAATGGACTGACAGACGAACTACAGACAGCAATAACAAACCTGCAGCAGCTTACCGAAATCATCTTCTTTTTTGATGGCGATACAGCGGGCAAAGAGGCTGTAAACAAGCACGGGGCAATGTTTAAAGAACTACTGCCACAGGTGCAAATAAAGGTCGTTAATACGCCTGAAAACGAGGATATTAATAGTTTATTGCAGGTACATGAAACCACTATACTAACGCACTTATTAAATGAAAGAACAGATTTTATTTTTTCAATTGAAAAAGAAAAAACGGAAACATCTGAAAACGTTGCAGTATCGGAAGCCAGACTATTAATAGACAAACCAGTTGAAAAGAAAAAGGCAGCAGCAATAGCAGTGCCGCAACCCATCACACAAACGCTTCAAATTACCAACCCCTACAAACTAAGCTACACCACCGATACAGCAAATTACTATGTACAGGGAGGCTTACCAAAAACAAATGAACACCTTAAAATAATGTTGGTGATAGAGCATAAAAACAACCAGCAAAAAGCCAGAAATAAAATTGATTTATACGAGGATAAGCAGGTAGAAAAGCTCTGTAAGGAAGTAGCGGAAAAGCTCAGTATAAGAAAGGATCTGTTGGAAGCGGATTTATATAGGCTAACCGATTTATTAGAAACCCATATCGAAAAAGAACTGCATCAGAACAGCGAAGAACATACTGCCCTGCAGATACTTACGGTTAAAGAAAAACAGGAGTTAGAAGGCTTTGCAAAGAAGCCCAAACTAATCAGAAGATTAAACGATCTATTAGGACAAACAGGCATTGTAGGCGAAGACAGGAACAGAATATTTTTATTAATTATAGCCATCAGCCACAAAATGCCCGAGACTTTACACGCACTCATACAAGGCAGCAGCGGCAGCGGAAAGACCAGGCTCTTAAAACAGGTCAGCGATTGCATACCCAAAGAAAATGTAACCAAGCTCACCAGGCTATCGGATAAAGTGCTGTACAATTTTCCGGAGAATTATTTTGTCAACCGTTTATTATGTCTCGAAGATATAGACGGCTTAAGCGAAGAAGCAGAGTTTGCCTTTAGAGAGTTGCAGAGCAATGGGGAGCTGAACAGTGCCATTAGTGTTAAGTTGGATAACGGACAGATTACCAGCGGACAGAAGACCGTTAAAGGCCCTATTGCTTCGATGGCTTGTACTACACATGGCGAGATTTACGAGGATAATATGAGCCGTGTATTTTTAATAGCAGTGGACGAAAGTATGGAGCAGACCAAAAGAATTATCAACTATCAGAACAAGAAAGCAGCAGGGTTAATAGACTATAAAAAAGAACAGGAATTAAAAACCTTTATCCGTCAGTTTGTCAGCATTATACAACCCAGAGAAGTCATAAACCCTTTTGCAGAAAAGATACAGTTACCCGAAGAAGCCCATAAAATAAGAAGGCTCAACGACCTGTTCCAAAGCTTTGTAAAAATGATTACGATACTCAATCAGCATCAGCGCAAACAGGATGAAAGAAAGCGTTTAATAACCGAGATAGAAGATATAGAAACAGCAGTAGCGGTGATGTTCGAGAGTATTGTTTTAAAAGTAGATGAGTTGGACGGCAGTTTAAGACAGTTCTTCGAGCAGTTAAAAGCCTATCTGCAGAAACAGTACAACGGATCACCCAAAACAGCAGAGTTCACATTAAGAGAAGTAAGGCAACATCTTAAAGTCAGTAAAATGCAGGTGTTCCGCTACTTCAACGACCTGCAGCAGTTGGAATATGTAAAGCAGAATGGAGGTTATGCCAACCGTGGTTTTACTTACAAAATAGTGTATTGGGATGATTACGCAGTATTAAGAGAAAGAATAAAGAACAGCTTAAACGAGCAGGTAAATAAGCTAAAAGGGTAAAAGCTGTTACACCACTGTTACACCAGCGAAACACCAGAACCCTTGTAAACACTACAAAAACGGCTTGGTGTAACAGATAACACAAACCTGTGCAAGCCCCCTTTTTAAAAGCCATCATAGTATTAGTCATCATCGTAAGTACACGTTTTATGCAAGCCATTATACAGTCCTTCAGTAGTTATCTGAAAAATATAGGATACAGAGAGAGTACCGCAAAAATGTTGCCCGTATTGGTACAGGAATTTATAGTACAGCAGAACATTACAGACATCAGTTATATAGAGCAGCAGAAAGTAAAATCATTCCTTAGTTATTTACAAACAAGACCATTAAAAAAGCGAAGCGGTGCATTATCCGAGATGATGATAAGCCATTATGTATATGCTTTAAAAACCTTCTTTAGTTGGGCAGAAGTAACAGAGCAGATAGATTATAATCCCATTAGTGGCATGAAGTTTAAAAGACCAAAACAAAACATCAGAGAGCCATTAAGCAACGAAGAAATACAACAACTTTTTGCAGCCGTTACCAGTTTAAAACAACAAACAATACTGCATCTTTTTTACAGTTGTGGACTTAGAAGAAGCGAAGGGGAAACCATCAATATAAACGATGTACACTTCAAAAATCAATTGATATATGTAAGAGAAGGCAAGGGAGCAAAGCGAAGAGTAGTGCCCGTTACAGAGCGGGTAAGCAAAGACTTGGAGCAATATTATTTACAGGAAAGATGCAGTACAGTAGTAAAGAAAGTAAAAGATACAGAAGCGTTTTTACTGAACAATGCAGGCACCAGAATGAAAGGCGATCAGTGCAATAAAGTACTACAGCAGATAAAAGAAAAGGCAGCCATACAAAAAGAGATTACCCTACACCATTTACGGCACTCCATCGCTACCCATCTTTTACAAAGTGGTATGAGTATGGAATATGTAAAAGACTTTTTAGGGCATAGTTTTTTAGAGACCACACAGATTTATGCAAAGCCAAAAGCAGAACAATTAAAACTATTATAATGATAGAACAGTATTTACAAAAGCATTACTCACCCGATACCGTCAAAGCCTATAAAAGAGAAATAGACATTTATGTAAGCAACTATCCTGCAGCACCAACAGCAAATTATAAAGACATTGTTCATTATATCGGCATACTAAGAACAAGGTATAGTAAAGCCGCAACCCTTAGCAGAATAGTAAGCTGTATAAAAGTGTATTATGATTATTTATGTAGCGAAGGCATCAGGAACGATAACCCAACCAGAGCCATCAAACTAAGAGATAAACAAAGCAGGGATATACAATTGCAGGATCTGTTTACGACCGAAGAATTAGAAAGTTTATTAGAGAGAAAAGAACGGTATAGCAATCTTACACACAGAAACAAAGTGTTGAGTAGCTTATTAATTTACCAGGCATTACACCCAAGAGAATTAGAAGGATTAACCGTAGATAATATTGATTTAAACACAGGCAGTATCTATATCAAATCAACGCCTAAAACCAATAGCAGAACCTTACAGTTAAAACCCAATCAGATATTATTATTCCATCAGTATATTAACGAGATAAGACCCTTGTTATCAGGCACAGAAAAGGAGGTTAAAGAAACTGCTTTATTATTAGGCATCAGAGGAGGAGCTATGAGCGGAGAGGATATAACAAAGCATATAAAAAGAAGCTTTAAAGAACTCTATCCCAACAGAACCGTAAATGCCCAAACGGTACGCCAGAGTGTTATTACCAATCTATTAAAGCAGGGACATGATGTAAGTTTGGTACAAAGTTTTGCAGGACATAAGAACCCCTCCACAACAGAGCGTTATAAGCAAAGCGAGATAGAAACTTTAAAAGCAGCAGTCCATAAATATCACCCCATTGTATAAGGATTAGTACGGTACTCCGTAGTAGTTGTCGTATGTTATAGAACTTACGACCCCAAAAAGTTCGATTCCTGTTCAGGATGGAGAAGCGGAACTGTATCGAACAGCGTACAGAATACAGTCAGAATATGCGGGCAGTCCTCAGGCGGATGCACGGCTTGCAGCGTGCTTACGCTCCAGCCTTACCCATACGCTGCACTGTGGTGTTGCCGTCTGTTTTTCCCGTCATGCTTTTTGTGTTGCAGGCTGCTGAGCTTCCTGCAGCACATTGCTTTTTGCTTTTAATCTGTCTATTGTTTAATAAGGTAAAAGCAAAAATCAAAGAGCTGCAATCCCGACCTTAGCCTGCAAAACAAAAAGACACCTTAGTTCCACCCGCCCCCCACCACTAAGGCTCATGCCGGGAAAAAACAGCCGGAAGCTATATTATACATAAAGTGTCATTATGTGCCATCCCTTTGCTATCCCTTATGCAAGCATCCTGCCGCACAGGGCTGTCACATAATCACTTTATGTTAAATAGCCAACACCACAGCACCACCGCTGGAACAAGGCTTGCGCACCACACCTTTTCATTTGTCCAGCGATGGTGTAAAGCCGTGTTCATCCGCCTACACAAACAGGCTCAAAGTCGAAGAGAAATACAACCTCTCCCAACCAGCCTGAATACTGTCGCAGCCGCCGCAGGATGGCTCAAATACGAAGAGCGTACAGGCGGCTTTGACTTGTACAAAAAGACAATTGATTACCCGCAAACAGGCTGCAATAAAGAACAGCGTACAGGGTAATCCATTATCTTTTTGCACGATGCTTTTCTTCCAATTGCTAAAACAACTATTTTTACCACGAAAGAAAAAGTCATTTAAAACTTTTATCGTGTTATACACCAGGACAAGTACATATAGGAACGGACACACATTTTTTGCAGCCCCACTGCAAGAAAAAGAAACTGCGCCCAAAACTTGTTCAAGCACCTACCGTTATGGGTTTAATGGGAAAGAAAAGGATGGGGATATGGATGGGAATAACTATGATTACGGATTTAGAATTTATAATCCAGGATTGGGGAGGTTTTTATCAGTAGATCCTCTTACTAAATCATATCCAGAGTTAACACCTTATCAGTTTGCAAGTAACAAACCAATAAATTCAGTTGACCTCGATGGGAAAGAAGCAAAAGAAGTATTTAATTTTATATATGCAGATGGTTCAACAGTAAGTATAACTAAATCTGTAAATAATCCATATAATTTAGGAGATGGTACTTTAGTACATACTTATACTACTTATGAGACTAATGTTGAGCAAGTAAATAAACAGTCTTTAGTAATTCATTATAAAACAGACTCAAAGCATGAATACTTTTCAAAGGATGTAGTAGAAGGTAAGAAGCCGTCCTTA